>Ga0207969_100998_pt1 | contig 9597 bp, 10 predicted proteins | sample LakWasMet25_LOW6_2_FD_183869 | JGI IMG/M metagenome (GOLD analysis project Ga0207969, IMG submission 183869) | Freshwater sediment methanotrophic microbial communities from Lake Washington under simulated oxygen tension - Sediment Metagenome... | ecosystem: Environmental > Aquatic > Freshwater >... | reverse complement strand
TCACGACCGCGCCTTCGCGGTCACAAGGCCCGGACGGGGCCTTCGGGGAGGGGCGTCGCACCATGCGAACCCCTGAGATCCGAGAAGCCTCTGCCTCGCGCGCAAGCGCAGGCAGGGGAGTCGTCACCAGTCGGACGTGCCGTTTCAGTACTACCGGCGCTTCACCGACAACCAGACATGGCTCAAGGACTATGGCTCCTTCGCGTCCGACGTCACCGCGCGGAGGCTCCCCGCGGTGGCCTTCGTGAAGGCCCTCGGGTACCGCACCGAGCACCCCGGCAGCGGCACCCGCATCAGCGACGGACAGGCCTTCGTCGACGGCGTCGTGCAGCGGGTGATGAGCTCCCCCTACGCCGACGACACGCTGATCCTCGTGACCTGGGACGAGGGCGGCGGGTACTTCGACCACGTCTCGCCTCCCCCGGAGAGCGCCGTCGACCACGAGGCGCCCGGCACCCGCGTCCCGCTCATCGCCATCGGCCGCTTCGCTCGGCGCAACGTCGTCTCCCACGTCCCCATGGAGCACTCCTCCATCGTCCGCTTCCTCGAGTGGAACTTCACCGGCGCCACCGGCCAGCTCCACGCCCGCGACGCCGTCGTGAACAACATCGGCAGCCTCCTCGACCCGGCCACCACCGGCGTCCCCGTCCCGGAGCACTGACGCTCCTCCCCCCCCAAGAGGCGATTCTCCCCGCGTCGCCCCATTGTCGCCGGGGGACCTCTGCCCCATTATCAGACGAATGATAGAGAACTCATCCAGGCCCGGGGCGTGGCTCCTCGTGGTGGCCCTCGCAGGCTGCGCCCGGGCGGGAGCCGACGCCCCCGCGGCGCTCCAAGGGGTGGTGGAGTTCGACGACCGGGCGCTGGGCTTTGAGCTCGGCGGGCGCGTGGCGACGGTGGCCGTCGAGCGGGGACAGACGGTCACCCCGGGCCAGGTGATCGCCACCCTGGACGAGGGCCTCGCCCGCCCTGCGAGGGCCGCCAGGGAGGCGGAGGTCGCGGCCGCGAGGGCCCAGCTACGGCTGCTCCAGGCGGGCGCCCGGAGGGAGGACCTGCGGGGGCTCGAGGCGCAGCTCACGGCGGCGAGGGCCACGGAGACGGCGGTGCAGCGCAACCTGACGAGGGCCCGGGGGCTCGCGGCGCAGGGGGCCGTCGCCACGGCGGGGCTCGACGACCTGGAGGCCCAGCGGGCGAGGGCGATGGGGGAGCGGGGGGCGCTGGAGGAGCGGCTCGCGGCGCTGCGCAGCGGGCCTAGGACGCAGGAGGTGAGCGCGGCGAGGGCCAGGGTCGAGGCGGCCGAGTCGGTGCTGGCCGCGGAGGACGCGAGGCTGGCCCGGCACACCCTGAGGGCGCAGCTCGGGGGCGTGGTGCTGGAGCGGCACGTGGAGGCCGGGGAGGTGGCGGGGGCGGGGGTTCCGGTGGTGACGGTGGCGGACACCACGCACCCCTACGTGGAGGTCTTCGTCCCCCAGGCGGGCCTCGCGTCGGTGGCCCTCGGCGCTCCGGCGACGGTGCGCATTGACGGAGAGCGCTCGGGCCTCGCCGGGCGGGTGGAGTTCATCGGGCGGCGTCTGGAGTACACGCCGCGCTTCCTCTTCAGCCCGCGAGAGCGGCCCAACCTGGTGGCCAGGGTGCGAGTGCGCATCGACGACCCCACCGGGCGGCTTCACGCGGGCGTCCCTGCCACGGTGGAGCTCGGCCATGGCCGCTGAGCTGGTGGTCGAGACCCAGGGGCTCGGGCGCACCTTCGGCCACCTGGTGGCGGTGAGGGACGTGTCGCTCTCGGTGAGGCGGGGGGAGATCTTCGGCATCCTCGGGCCCAACGGCGCGGGCAAGTCGACCACCATCCGGATGCTCTGCGGGCTGCTCACCCCGAGCGCCGGGCGAGGCGCCGTGGCGGGCTTCGACATCGCCACCGAGCCGGAGAGGATCAAGACCCGCATCGGGTACATGACCCAGCGCTTCTCGCTCTACGAAGACCTCACCGTGCGGGAGAACCTGCTCTTCTACGCGGGGCTCTACGGCCTCTCCGGCGCCCGGCGCCGGGAGCGCGTGGCGGAGGTGATCGCCCGCAACGGCCTCGTCGACCGCAGCGACCAGCTCGCCGGCACCCTCTCCGGAGGCTGGAAGCAGCGAGTGGCGCTCGCCTGCGCGATGCTCCACGAGCCGCCGCTGGTCTTCCTCGACGAGCCCACCGCGGGGGTCGACCCGGTGAGCCGGAGGGCGTTCTGGGAGGAGATCCATCGCATCGCGAGCGACGGCACCACGGTCATCGTGACCACCCACTACATGGACGAGGCCGAGCGCTGCCACCGCCTCGCCTTCATCTTCCGGGGCGCCGTGCTCGACGTAGGAACACCCGCGGAGATCATGGAGCGCCGCGGGCTGCGCGTGGCCGAGGTGGAGTGCCGTGAGCGCGCGGTGCTCGACTCGCTGCGCGCCGACGCCCGCGTGGAGGAGGTCGCCCCCTTCGGGTCGCGGCTGCGGGTGACCACCCGCCGGGAGACCGACCCTGCGGCGCTGGTGAGGGCAGCGATGGACGCGGCGGGGGTGAGAGGCGACGACCCCGTGGAGGTGCGCTCCAACCTGGAGGACGCCTTCGTCTCCATGGTGCGAGACGACGCGAGGAACACGTGACCCGCCTGCTCTCCATCGCCTGGAAGGAGCTGCTCCAGCTACGGCGAGACCGGCTCACGTTGGCGATGATGGTGATGCTGCCGATCCTGCAGATCACGCTCTTCGGCTGGGCGATCGACACCGACGTGAGGCACATCCCCACGACGGTGCTCGACCAGGACCGCACCGCCGCCTCTCGGGAGCTCGCCCGCGCCCTGGAGGCCACCGGGAGCTGCGACCTGGTGGGCAACGTGCGCGACCCGGCCGAGCTCTCCGCCGCGCTGCGCTCGGGGCGCGCGAAGGTGGGGCTGGTGATCCCTCCTCGCTACGCCGAGCGGCTCTCGCTGGGTCACTCGGCCGCGGTGCAGCTTGTGGTCGATGGGTCCGATCCGCAGTCGGTGGCGAGCGCCACCAGCGCCGCGGGGGGGCTCATCGCGCAGCGCGCTGTGGCCATGATGCTGGCCCGCACCGGCGCCCGGGAGGCGCCCATCTCGCTGGAGTCGACCACCTGGTACAACCCCGACCTGCGCACGGCGGTGAACGTGGTGCCGGGCCTGGTCGGGGTGATCCTGACGATGACCATGGTGATGCTCACCGCGATGGCCATCGCCAGGGAGCGCGAGCGAGGCACCCTGGAGCAGCTCGTGGTCTCGCCCATCCGGCGGTGGGAGCTGGTGGTGGGGAAGATCCTCCCCTTCGTGGTCATCGGCTACGTGCAGATGACCCTGGTGCTCATCGCGGGCCGGGTGATCTTCGACGTCCCTGTGGTGGGCTCGCTGCCGCTGCTCTACGCGCTGGCCTTCGGCTTCATCGCGGCCAACCTCGCGCTGGGTCTCTTCTTCTCGACGCTCGCCAAGACCCAGCAGCAGGCCATGCAGATGTCCTTCTTCTTCATCCTGCCCAACATCCTGCTGAGCGGGTTCATGTTCCCTCGCGAGGGGATGCCGAAGCCCGCGCAGTGGCTCTCGGAGGTGCTGCCGCTCACGCACTTCCTCAAGATCATCCGGGGCATCGCCCTGCGCGGCGCGGGCTTCGACGACCTGCGCGGCGAGCTGCTCCGGCTGGCGGTGATCCTCGCGGCGCTGGTCACGCTCAGCTCGCTGCGCTTCCGAAAGAACCTCGCGTGATGACAATGCGCCGTCGATATTGCCGCTCTGCGATGGGGTTTGCGCGAGACATTTCAGCGGTGGGGCAAGCCGCTCGTTTGACGCATAGGGGTTCGCGCGAAACAGTTCGGTGGTGGGCAATCCGCTCGTTTGACGCTGGGGTTCGCGCGTCGGCGCTCACCCCAGGCTATAACAGGTGACGACCCCCACGTGCGTGGGGGTCTTTCGTACCGAAACTCGATGGACCTTCCGGAAGCTCAAGCCGATGTGCAGTGGGCTCCATCGAAGTGGCATTCCTGTTCGAAAGACCCCCACGCACGTGGGGGTCGTCACCTGTTATAGCCTGGGGTGAGCGCCAACGCGCGAACCCCAGCGTCAAACGAGCAACTTGCGCCACCGCTGGACTGTTTCGAGCGAACCCCTATGCGTCAAGCGAGTGACCTGCTCATTGAGTCATCGACTGAAGCAGGTCGGCAATGCGGACATCGAATCAGCATGAGACGGAAAGGCACCCGAACCCACGATGGCCCGACCTCGCAGTGACATCGCGCAGCGCATCGTGACCGCCGCGGCCGAGCGCTTCCTCCACGACGGCGTGGACGGGGCCTCGCTGCGGCAGATCGCCGTCGCCGCGGGCACCAACCTCGGCATGGTCTACTACTACTTCCCGACCAAGGACGACCTCTTCCTCGCGGTGGTCGAGCGGCACTACGCCCCGCTCTCGCAGGCGCTCATCGAGGCCATCGCCTCGGGGCCCTCCTTCGACGAGCGGGTGCGCGCCCTCTACGACCGATTCGGGGCGATCAGCGACGAGGAGTTCGTGGTGCTGCGGCTGATGCTGCGAGAGGCGCTGGTCTCCTCCGAGCGCCTCAACCGGGTCTTCGAGCGGATGATGCACGGCCACACCCCGGCGATGCTGGAGCTGCTCTCCGAGGGCATCGCCACAGGGCGCGTGGCGGCAGACCTGCACCCGGTCGCCGCGCTGGTGACCATGGCCGTGCTGGCCATCGCGCCTCAGGTGATGGTGCGAAGGGTCGCAGCGAGCGTGAAGGCGGTCGAGCTCCCCACGCCCTCGGAGCTGGCGAGGCACCTCTCGACGGTCGCGCTCCGGGGCATCGGCCCGGCGGTCAGCGGGGAGGGGCCTGCGGAGGGTTCTCCAGCGCCACCGGAGGCGTCACCGCCCACAGCGCAGGGTCGTCGGTCCGCAGCCAGACGCCGCCCGCGCTGAAGCGCCCCGATGCGCTCACCACCAGCGGCAGCGTCAGCGAGTGGGTGCCGGCGCCCAGGCGGTCGAGCCGCAGCAGCAGCGATCCCTCCCGCCGCTCGATCATCGGACGCAGCGCCCTCGGGCCTCGGTCGAGCGCGCTCCACCAGCCGATGTCCCGCTCCGTCGCCCGCACCCTCACCCGGCTCCCCGAGGGCCTCGCCACCTCCACCCCGGAGGGCAGCGGAACCACCAGCTCCACGCCCGTCGCCTCGCGCGGCAGCGTCCAGCGCAGCGTCAGCGTCGGTCCGTCCGTCGTCGTCCCGATGAGCCGCTCCAGGGCGACCGTCCCCGTCGGAGCGCCCACCGGGGCCAGCGAGAGCGACGCCCTCACATGGACCCTCGCCAGACGCCCGGACGCCGCCGCGTAGGACAGGGGGAGGGACTCCGCCGCGACCCGGAGCGTGCGCATCGCCGCGAGGCGCTCCACCACGATGGAGGGCGCTGTGCAGCGAGGGCCACCCAGGGACTCCAGCACCTCGTCGGTGAGTCATCGACGGCACCCGTGCGCTCGAGCCGGGGAGGCCGTTACCGGCACGTCGAGGTTGCACTCCCAACGCCAAGTCCACCGAAGCGTTGGGACCGGGTCAGCCCGCCCAGCGGGGCGTTCCGCCCGTCATTCGCAGGCATCTACGACGGCGCCGTCCCAAAGAGTCGCCACCTCCCGGAAGAGCCGGAGCGTGCCTCGCATGCGCAAGGAGACAAGGCTCATCTCCGCCACCACGTTGTTCGCGACGTCGTACTGACGCAGCACGCAGGGTCCTTGAAGCGCCACCTCGACCATCTGGTTCAGGCCGCCGCTCTGCACCACGGTCGCCGCGCACGGTGCGCCGATCGTCCGAAATTGACAGGCCTCCGCCCCGGCCGCGCAGGGGAGGCCGCGGCCATTGATCGTAAACCCGAGCATCGTCGGGCCCGCGGCCGAGAACATGTCCGGCGCCCCGTTGGCGCTGACGTAGGGTGGGCCCTCTACGTCGACGGCAACGTCTCGCGGTCTGCATCGACTGTGGTTGACCGTGACGCCGTTGGGTAAGGGCAGACAGAATCGGCCCGAGGTCCGCCCTGCCGGCGCGAACTGGCCCGAGATGAACTGCGCTCCACACTCGCCTTCGCCTGCATCGATACCCACCGCATCGCTCGGTCGCGTGGTCGCGTCCGCCGCGTCTGGCCTGCCTCCATCGGTCGGCGTGGGGGCCGCGGTGAAGGAGACGCAACCGGTCGCACACGCAAGCAGCAGGACATGGGCAACTGCGGAGATCATCGCAGGACGACGTGCGATGGATCGAGCGCCTCCGACCGTCTCAGAATGAGTCGAGTGCATTGGAGTCCTCCTTACAATCGCTGCCTCTATCTTGTCGAGCCGTCCCCGGAGGCACTCAAGCTGCGTGGAAAAGAGGTGGAGGTCCACGAGACCTTCGAAGGGCGGGTCCTCCTCCGGGTCGAGGGCCTCGACCTCCGCACGGTGCTGTTCAACCCCGAGGGCGGGGTGCGGCAGCAGGACATCGACAACAACAAGTCCCTCGCCACGACGCTGGCGAAGATCCGGCAGGACCAGCTCGCCCGCGACGAAGAGAGGCTCACCCGGATCAAGACGCTGCGGGAGAAGCGCAAGCTCGATGCCTCGCTCGACGCCCGGCGGAAGGGCCGGAACCCGACATCTCAACTTTGGTTTGACATCCCGCTCCCACGGCCCTCATCCGGAACTCCTGGGAGAGCTCACTGGAGAGCTCGCTGGCCACATCAAAAAGGACAGCTAGAGGAAGGGTCCGAAGCGCGAACCATCGTGCAGAACTCTTCGCAGCGCGCGCGCAGGGTAGCGTCCAGCGCGTAACCAGGCGCGCCGCAAACCACGAACCCGGTGTCGGTGCACGAACTGGTGTACACCCAGCAAGTTCCCTCCGCACCAGGCCCGCAGGCCGTCACCAGCAGGAGCGATGCGTCGGTGCAAGCGCAACTTCGTTGGTACGTCCCGCTGGGACTGCACGTGCCTTCGTCTGGAAGCCCCGCATCAGTATGCGAGCTCACATCGGGCATCGGGTCGACGTCGAACGGGGTCGCGCCATCCATGACGGGGCCGGCATCCGTGGGCGTCATCGCCGCGTCCTGGACGGCGATCCGATCCTCGCCAACGTCTCCCGGGACCGCGTCCTGGGAAGGAGTGGGCTCGGAGTCGCCGCTGTCGAGGCTGCCTGACGCATCTACCGTGGGGGCGTCGAGAGATCCAACCGATGCATCCACGGACGCCGTCTCCGAATCGCACCCGACGAGCAGCGCGCCTAGCAGGACGACCCGCGTGGAGGAGCCCCAACGCGAGGGTGTGTGCGGGTCAAGGGCAGTCGGCATTGAAGGTGCTCCACGCGAGGCCGTAGTACGTCGATGTCTGCTGATAGCTACTGAGCTGCACTCGAAGGTCGTAGTCGGTGTTGGGCGAGAGTTGCGCAATGATGACCTCGTAGTTGTTGTCGTACGACACGCTGTAGGCGACCGTCGATCCACCCGATAGCAAGAGCAGATTCAGATCTGCATCAGGGCCGGTGCCGGTACAGGTCGAGGGACTCGAACAGATCGGCGTCGCGTCCCAGGCGAGCACGATGCTGATCCATCCGGAACTGCTGGTTCGCACCTTCGGGACGGTCGTCCAGATGCCCCCGGAGAAGCTACCTGGGAACGAGAATGAGCCATACCGGAAGCCTTGCGTCGTGGCTGTGCCGGAGAAGTTGGCATTCGCCGGATCGCCGAGGGCGATGGCGCGGCTGACGTTCAGTAACCCCACGCCGTCTCTGTCGTCGGTGGAATCCGTAAGGTTGAGCCGTACGCCACTCACGTCGCAGTCGGCTGTTGCCATCAGGATGGCCTTCTGCGCTTCCGGCCAGTTGCCGGACGACAGGTTGAAGGGGTTTCGCTCGCGTAGAAGGGCAACCGCCCCTGACACCATCGGAGCGGCAAGGCTTGTGCCGCTCTGGCATCCCCCCGACGGGCCCGCGCTGTCCACGCAGACGCCCGGAGCGACGATCTCCGGCAACTCGCGCTCGGTGGTTCCCGTGGCTGAAGGGTTCATCCACGAGGATCCCGACCACACGGTGTCGTCGGAGCGGGACGCTGTGTTCGCGTCAGACGAGGCGCCCACGACCAAGCCGTTATAACTTCTGTTTTGCACGAACTGCAGGGCCGGGTTTGAGTTGGCTCCATCATTGCCGGCCGCAACAACGAACATCGAGTAGGGGGGCCGGAGGATCAGCCAGTCGTGATAGAGGTCATGGCTTCCTGGCCCGCCGTTATTGCCAGCGTTGAACGACCACGAGAAGTTGATCACGTCCGCCCCATTGTCGATCGCCCACTGCTGGGTCGTACCGGGGCCGGGGAAGCTGCCCCAGTTCGCGATCAGGATGCCGACCGATGGAGCGATTCCAGTCGGAGACGTTGTCTTGCGGACAACGCCCGTCGTCAGCCGGATGTGCGAGTCCGTATACCCAGAAGGCGAGGCTGTGGCGACGATCCCCGACAGCTCAGATGTGTTGTCGGGCTGAGCGCCCTCGAGCATCGCGACGCGCCGACCGGAGCCGGTCCAACCTGCGGAGTTGGCTGTGTCGGCCTTCACCGCGGGATGCCAAGTCGTCCAGAGCGGAGTGCCCTCTCCCGGGTCGGGCTCGAGTTGCATGAAGAGACCACTGCGCGCAAGCTCCTCGAGGGCGTCGCGGGTCAGCGCCGCGCGGACGAGTGGCGAGCGCACGTCGATGCGAGCTTCGCGGATGTTGTGCTCCGCGAGCGCTCTGCGGAGCTGCTCATGGGAGCGCTCTAGCTCAGGCATCGCGTCGTCGGTTGCGGGGCGGTTCCGATCGGACGGGCGCTGGTGAAGCGCGAGCCAGCCCAGCACTCGGATCGTGTCAGTCGAGGTCATGCGCCCGCTGCGCGACGCGAGTTCGGCGGTCATGGCACCACGCTGACGAAATGCCGCCTGCGCGGCCTCTTCGGTCATGAGTTGGAGTGCGTCGGCGGTCAGGGGGGATCCGTCTTCGGAGAAGTGCCGGTCGAGCACCTGACCATCGGACGTCACGACGCGCTGCCGCCGCAGAACGGTCCCGTCCTGGAGGCGCAGTGAACCATCAATCGTCCGGTCTCTGCCCAGTTCGATAGGAAGTGCGAGGGACGGGGCTGAAGGTAACGGGTCACTACAGCCAGACGCCATGAACGATGCGAGCAACACCACAATCGAGCGGGATGGAGCATCGACTCCCGAGGGACTTCTTCGGGGCGCGATTGCCGTCCCGTTACCGTCCTCACTACACAGAAATTTATCCATGCGATTGGAACTCCTTACCGTCTACATCTGTGAGCCCGTCCGAAGCGGAGACCCCCCAGGCTGCAACTTACGGGGATAGGATCACCGAGAGTTCGCCTCGTCAACGGGCCCAGATTGCAGTAATGCGCACCCGGTTGATGTGGACTGCGGGCCCATAGGGGCCCATAGGCATCCCTTTCAATGAGTCGATACACCCGTCGATCGCCCGCCGTGCCCGCAGGTTGATACCCTATCGCTTCTACACATCTCGCCAAGGCCTCTTGCCTGGGGTACGGCGTGCGGCCTCTGCATCAGCGTGCAGCGCCTGACCC
>Ga0207969_100986_pt1 | contig 9727 bp, 7 predicted proteins | sample LakWasMet25_LOW6_2_FD_183869 | JGI IMG/M metagenome (GOLD analysis project Ga0207969, IMG submission 183869) | Freshwater sediment methanotrophic microbial communities from Lake Washington under simulated oxygen tension - Sediment Metagenome... | ecosystem: Environmental > Aquatic > Freshwater >... | reverse complement strand
TCCCGCTCGCGCGCGGGTCGAGCAGCCTCACGGGCAGCACCGTCGGCACCACCAGCGGGTACAGCGGCGCGTGCGGCGGCAGCGGCCCCGAGGCGGCGTACTGGTGGGTGTCGTGTCCGGAGTCCGCGGCGGGGCCCTTCTCGGCCTCGACCTGCCTGGGCACCACCTTCGATCCGGTGCTCAACCTCCTCAACGGATCGGGCGCGGGGCAGGTGTGCAGCACCACACCGCTGACCGGGTTCTGCTCGACCAACAGCGCCTCCATCTCGCAGACCGTCGCCGCGGGCGCCGGTCTCCACGCCCTGGTGGTCGACGGCTTCGGCGGCACCTCCGGGAGCTACAACGTCGGCGCCAACCGCCCTTGAGGCCGCGACGCGGATGCTAGCGTCCCGCGCGCCGGTGCTGGTGGTGGGCGCCGGCGTGGCGGGGCTGAGCGCGGCGGTGTGGCTCGCCCGCCGTGGTCACCGGGTGACCGTCCGGGAGTCCTCGTCGGCGCCCGGTGGACTGCTTGAGCCCGTGCATTTCGAGGGCGGCGAGTACGACCGCGGGTCGCATCGCATCCACCGCGAGGCGCTGCCCTTCCTGCGCGATCGCCTCCCGGCGGAGGGCTGGGTGGAGCGTCCGCGGCGGGGGATGCTGGTGCTCTCGGGGCGTCAGGCGGGATACCCGTTGAGCCCGCTGAGCTTCGCGCGGGCGCTCGGCCCGGAGACGACGGCCCGCATGGCGCTGGGCTGGCTGCTCCGTCCTCGGCGGTGGGCGCGCTTCCGCAGCTGGGAGCGCGACCGGAGGGCCGGCGCCTCGGAGCAGGACGAGGGCTACGAGCGCTTCGTCCTGTCGAGGGTGGGCAGCGCGGCCTATGAGTCCTTCTATCGGCCCTACGTGGAGAAGGTCTGGGGCATCGATCCGGCGGAGCTGTCGGTGTCCGTGGCCCGGCAGCGGTTCTCCTCGTCGGCTCCGGTGGCTCGGGTGCTGTCATCCCGGCGCGACGAGTCCTTCTGGTACCCGTCGAGGGGCATGGGGGGCTTGATCGATGGGCTGATGAAGGAGGCCTACGCGCTGGGGGTGGCCGTGGAGACTGGCGCGCCGGTGGATACGCACTCACTGCGGGAGTGGCCTTCAGTGCTGCACACGGGCCCGCTGGAGTCGGTGTCGAACACGGCGGGGATGTCGCGTCGGGGGCTGTACCTGCTGCACCTGCGCTACGCGGGGGCTCCGACGGACGAGGTCGACACCTGGTATGTGCCTGGCGGGGAGTCGTGGTTCGGCCGGGTGTCTCGACCGGCGGCGTTCACCGGGGGGCGCGTCGATCGGTCGTCGACGGTGCTGGCGCTGGAGATCCCTGAGGGTCGGTGGGGCAGGGGGAGGGACTTCCTGGGGGAGCTCGACGTGATTCGTGGGCAGTTGATGGAGGCGGGCATCGTGCGGGGCGAGGCGGCCCTGCTGGGCGCGAAGCAGACCTTCGTGGGCGGGGTGTACCCCGAGTACCGACGCGGGTGGGTCGCGTCGTGGAGCGAGGCGATGGCCTCGGTGGCGTCGCTGGGCAACGTGTACATGGCGGGGCGGCAGGGGTTGTTTCTGCACTGCAACATCGACCACGCGGTGGCGATCGCGCTGGCCGCGGCGGAGCACCTCTCCGACGGGGTCGGGGTGCAGCGCTGGGTGGAGTCGGCGTCGCGCTGGCTCGACGTGAAGGTGCGGGACTGATCGGCGTCTCAAAGCGCCCGCGGCCCGGAGAGTCGCGTTGACGCCGTCTCGCGCCGGGAGATACCGTCGCCCGCGATGGAACACCGTCGACGGTTGGGGATGCGATCGACTGCGCTGACACTGCTTCTCGCGGCGTCGCTGGTGGGCGCGGGGTGCAGCGGCGGCGACACGCCGTCGGCGGTGGACAGCGGCGTTGCGGACGCCGGCGAGAGCGACGGATCGACGCCCGAGGACACGGGCTCGCCCGAGGACACGGGCACGCCCGTGGACACCGGCGGCACCGACGCGGGCACGCCGGAGGACACCGGCGGCACCGACGCGGGCACGCCCGTGGACACGGGCACCGACGCGGGCGCACCGACGGACGTCGGCGGCGACAGCGGGACGCCCGGCGACGGCGGGATGACCGGCGACGGCGGGATGACCGGTCGGGCGCACGCGGGCTCGTCGCTGGTGTCGGCGGGCTCGCTGATGCGGTCGGCGAGGTTCCAGATGATTTCCACGCTGGGCGGTCGAAGCGTCCAGCAGACGAACCTGCAATCGCCCAACTACCGGCTGCGCGGCGGCCTGGTGGGCACGATCGGAGCGCGCTGAGAGATGACGACCACGATGAACAGGGGATCCCGGATGAAGACCGTGCGGCGTGCGTTGGGTGCCTTGGTGCTGGCTGCGATGTGCGCGGTGCCGGCGGTGGCGGTGGCGCAGGTGCCGTCGACGATGATCCACCAGGGTCGGCTGCTCGACCGCGCGGGCGCGCCGTCGACGGGCTCGCAGTCGATCGTCTATCGCATCTACGACAGCGCCACGGGCGGCACTCCGATCTGGACCGAGACGATCAACGTGACGCTCGACGACGGGTACTTCTCGACGCAGTTGGGCGCGACGACGCCGCTGACGCCGATGGTGTTCGCGGGTCGCACGCGCTTCCTCGGCGTGACGGTGGGCACCGACCCGGAGATGACGCCGCGCGAGCCGATCGGGAGCGTGCCGTACGCGCTGGTGGCGACGAACGTGGTGGGTGACATCACCCCGACGAGCATCACGGTGGGCGGGATGCAGATCGTCGACTCGACGGGCCGCTGGGTGGGCGCGTCGAGCGGCCCTGCCGGCCCCGCGGGCCCTGCGGGTCCGATGGGTCCTGCGGGTCCGGCGGGTCCTGCGGGGGCGACGGGAGCGACGGGTCCTGCGGGCCCTGCGGGTCCGATGGGCCCTGCGGGCCCGGCGTCATCGAACATCGGCTGTGAGCGCGGCCTGCTGCTCGGCGGCGTCTGCGTGCTCCAGATCGACAACAGCGCCCCGGGCTCGGACTGGAACCTCGCGGCCAGCACCTGCGCCGGCTTCGGCGGCGACCTCTGCAGCCCGACGCAGTATGCGGTGATCCGCGACGACCAGAACAGCACCGGACGGTACATGTTCTACACGGACGCGGGTGGCCGCCGTGCGGTGTGGTCGTCGAGCTTCTCGGACAACGATGCAAACCGTCTCAATCCCTTCTTGAATAGCACCGACGACCCCACGAGCAGCAACGGATATAGCTACGCCTGCTGCGCCAACATCACTCCTCCTGAGTACCGCGCCCGCGCCACCACGGAGCTCGTCCGAGCGATGGGATCTAGCGACCAGGGTGTCCAGGTCACCTATCTGAACAACCGCGAGGAGAGCTCGGGGCTGCTGGCGGCGAACATCTGCGCCTCGCTTCGCAGCGACCTCTGCTCCAAGAGCCAGTATGTGACCCTCAACGATGCCGGGAGGTTCTCCGGAGCGACCCGTCGACTCACGCGCGAGTTTTCGGACAACGACGGGGACTTGTTCGACGCGGTGCTTGGCTCGAATACTGTCGACAATCCGATCTGGAACAATCCCTGGGCATTCGCGTGCTGCGCCTCTCAGCGCCCCGTGGACAACTCGTGCCCCTCTGCGGGCACTGTGATCAACAACGTCTGTGTGATGGACATTCATACCACCGAGGACAGCAGCTTCCTCGATGCGGCACGGGCCTGCGCTCGCCTCGGTGCCGACATCTGCTCCAACAGCCAGATGCAGAACATCCGCAACATGGGTCGACTGGCTGGCATCCGCGCCTGGACCAACAGCGGCGCCGACAACGACTCCCAGCGGGTTGGTGGGCTGATTCCCAGTATGGAGGACAACCCCAATCCTCTGACTCATAGGTACGGCTACGCCTGCTGCCTCTGATCTTCTTCCGTCTCGCAACCCCTCCCGATACAATCCCGACACGGCCTCTGCGCGCTTCCCGCGCTGAAGGAGATGTCATGTCCAGACCCATCATCGCCCTGTGCTCGCTGATCGCCCTCGTCGGCTGCGTTCCCGAGATCCGTACCTCTCCATCAGATGTGCCGGATGTGGGTGATCTGGGGCCGGTGCCTGATCTGCCGACTGACCTGCCAGGAACGGAGGTGGCCGGGGATGGGGCTGTGGGGGACCAGGGCGATGCCGTACAGTCCGACGGTACGCTCATCGACGTCCAGACTCTGGATATCGTGAATCCGATGGATGTGTTGATTGACGCGAGCCCGGGCACGGATGTCTCAACCGATCGCGCCCTTCCATCTGAGGCTGCTGTTCCAGTCGATGTCAGCTCCGACACGAGCACCTTGGATCGCTCTTGTGGCGTCTGCGCCGCCGCGAATGCCGTGGTGTCTTGTGTCGCGGGTGCCTGTCGGATCGACAGGTGCAATGCCGGATTCGGCGACTGCAACAGTCGCTACGATGATGGATGCGAGACATCTATCGACTCCACCATGAACTGCGGAGGCTGCGGAACGTCGTGTGGCCTCTCGGCGCTGTGCCTCGCGGGCGCGTGCGTAAGTCAGCGAAGTTGCCCAACTGGACCCGAACTGGGATGTGGGCTGGTTTCAGTTGCGGGGGGCACCTATCCCTTCGGAACTACCAGTGCATCGGGTTCGGATGGGCCCATTATGGTTAGCGTTTCCGCGCTGATGATCGACACGCATGAGGTCACCGTTGCGCGGTTTCGACGCTACTGGCAGGCCGGTCACCCGGTGCCAACGTCGGCCATCCGCTACCCCGGAGGAGGAAGCCGCACGGTCGGTACGGTGAGCGAGCCAACCGAAGCCATCACGGCCTCTGGGCGAACCTGCACCTGGTCTGCGACTCCGACCGGTGGGGAGGGCCTACCGATCAACTGCGTCAATTGGGAGACCGCAATGGCCTTTTGTGCGTGGGACGGAGGGCGGCTTCCGACCGAGGCGGAATACGAGTTCATCGCGGTTGGACGCTCGCTTGCCGGTACCACAGTTCCTAGACGATACCCATGGGGAGACCAGGGGCCAGTCGGTGAGGTCGGTGCTCGAAACTGCGACCGGGCGCAACTCTTCGGATGTAGCGGAGATGACCGGAGCAACCTCCGTCGTGTTGGCAGCTTCCCTTCGGCCGGAGGTATCTATGATCTTTCCGGGAACGTCGCTGAATGGCAAGCCGACAATGGCCATAGCATTGTGGATTTTGGCTGCCTCCGTACCGGTGCTAGTCACATCGACCCGCTCTGTGCCGACGGGATGTCAGATACTAGAGTAATCCGTGGTGGCTTCTTCAATACGAATATCTCGCGAGAGACTCTCTCTGCGGCGCGAGGTAGTAATTCTGTCGGCGCGACTGTCGAACAGATCGGCTTCCGCTGCGTCCGCTCCCCCTGATCCCGATAGACCCATTCGAACTTCCAGCGTAGCGGTTCAGTGCTGGTGCAAGCCGCTCGATTGACGCTGGGGTTCGCGCGTTGGCGCTCACCCCAGGCTATAACAGGTGACGACCCCCACGTTCGTGGGGGTCTTTCGTGCCGAAACTCGATGGACCTTCCGGAAGATCCAATCGATGCGCTGCGGGCTCCATCGAAGTGGCATTCCTGTTCGAAAGACCCCCACGAACGTGGGGGTCGTCACCTGTTATAGCCTGGGGTGAGCGTCAACGCGCGAACCCCAGCGTCAAATGAGCGGCTTGCCTCACCGCTGAACTGTTTCGTGCGAACCCCAGGCCAACAGGCGGATTGCCCCAACGCGCGAACCCCAGCGTCAAACGAGCGGCTTGCGCCACCGCTGAACCGCTACCACCGCCCGGCCCACCCGCACCTCGCGCTCAACCCTCTTCCTCTCCCTCTTCCCTCTTCCCCATCCTCCCCTATTCCCAGTTCATGCGGCTTGACACTCCAGTACCCCCCGACTAGCAACCGTTCACGCCTGTGATCGAGACCCATCTGCTCACCCGCCGCTTCGGATCGCGCACCGCCGTCGAGGCGCTGACCTTCTCGATCCCGAAGGGGTCCATCGTCGGCTTCCTCGGGCCCAACGGGGCCGGCAAGAGCACCACGCTCAAGATGCTCGCCGGCTTCCTGCCGCCCACCTCCGGCACCGCCCGAGTCGGCGGCCTCGACGTGGTCACCGACTCCCTCGCCGCCCGGCGCCTCCTCGGCTACATGCCCGAGAGCGTCCCGCTGCACCCGGAGATGCGCGTGCGCGAGTACCTGAACTTCCGCGCGGAGATCAAGGGCATCACCCGCAAGCGCGACGCCGCCGTCGACCGCGCCCTCGAGCTCGCCGACGTCACCGACGTGGCGCCTCGCCTCATCGGCGAGCTCTCCAAGGGATACAAGCAGCGCGTCGGCCTCGCAGACGCCCTCGTCGCACGGCCCCCGCTGCTCATCCTCGATGAGCCCACGGAGGGCCTCGACCCCAACCAGATCCTGCGCTTCCGCGACATGCTCAAGCGCCTCGGGGCAGAGCACACCATCTTCCTCTCCACGCACATCATGCAGGAGGTCGAGGCGGTGTGTGAGCGCGTGGTCATCATCCACAAGGGACACATCGCCGCGAGCGGTCCGCTCGAGGAGGTGCGCGCGAAGATGACCGGAGGGGAGCGCGACGTGGTCGTGAGGCTGCACCCGCGAGAGCACCACGCGGCCTGGAAGGAAGACCCCGCCGCCGCCGCGAAGGCCCTGGTCGACGGCGTCGAGGGCCTCACGCTCCGCAGCGCGACCGCCGACGGCGAGCTGGTCAGCGTGGTGGTGCGCTCGGTGGAGAAGGGCGACGCGGTGGAAGACCTCGTCGCGAAGTGCGTCCAGGCCGGGCTCGGCGTGCGCGCCGTGTCCCCGCAGGCCGGGAGCCTCGAACGGGTATTCCATGCGCTCACGGGCGCGGAGGGCGACGCGTGAGAACTGCCTGGGCCATCTACAAGCGCGAGCTCATCGGAACCTTCTGCTCGCCCCTCGCCTACGTGGTGATGGTGGCGTTCCTGGTCTTCAACGGCGTGGTGTTCTGGTTCTTCATGTCGATGACCGCGGACAACCCCGCGCTCACCGGCTCGCGCTCGCCGCTCCAGATGTTCTTCGGCAGCACCATCCTCTCGGTGCTCACGCTGCTGGTGTTCAGCCCCGCGACCACCATGCGCACCTTCGCCGAAGAGCGCCGCTCCCGAACCTTCGAGACCCTCTTCACCGCCCCGGTCACCGACGTCGAGGTCGTCGCCGGGAAGTACTTCGGGTCCATGACCTTCTACGCCGCCCTCTGGGCGCCGACGCTCCTCTACGCCCTCGTGGTGAAGCGCTACGGGCCCGTCGACTGGGGCGCCCTCGCGTCGGGCTACGCCGGCATGCTCCTCATCGGCTCGGCCTTCGTCGCCCTCGGCGTGCTCATGTCGGCCGTCGCGCGCTCCCAGGTCGTCGCGTACATGCTCACCTTCATGGCCATCGGGGGAGTGATGTTCGCCCTGGGCCTCGGGTCGTACGTCTTCCAGGAAGAGTCCACCCGGCAGTTCTTCTCCTACGTAAACCTCTGGGAGCACATGGAGCACTTCTCCGTCGGGCTCATCGACTCCCGCGCGCTGGTCTACTACGGCTCCGTCTCCCTCTGCTCGCTGGCCCTCGCCACGCGCACGCTCGCCGTCCGAAGGGAGTCGTGATGAGCGACGCCGAAGCCACCCCCGAGAAGCCCGCTCCCGAGGCACCCTCCTCCGACAAGGCGCCCCCCGCCTGGCTCGACCGCCTCATGAACGGCCCCATCTGGGTGCTCCTCGTGGTCGCGCTCTTCGCGCTGGTCAACTACACCGCCGCGCGCCACTACCGCCGCTGGGACTGGACCTCCGCGCAGCGCTTCACCCTCTCCGCCCGCTCGGTCGAGATCGCCCGCGGGCTGCGAGAGCCCGTCGAGCTCTACGTCCTGCTGTCGAGCCGCGACCCGCTCTACTCCGAGACCCACGAGCTCGCCGAGCGCTACGCCGCCATCTCCCCGAAGGTGCGCCTTCACCTCATCGACCCCGACCGCCAGCGAGAGCGCCTCATCGCCCTCGCGCAGGAGCTCGACCCGCACCTCCTCGACCGCACCGCCGAGGGCCGCACGCTCGCCACCGCCGGCGTCCTCGTGCGCCGCGGCAACCGCCACTGGGAGGTCGAGCGAGAGCAGCTCCAGGAGCTCGGGCCGCAGACCCGCGGCGAGGAGGACGACAACGCCTCGCGGCTGCTCAACGCCAAGATCACCGTCGAGCGGCGCATCTCCGAGGCGCTGCTCCAGGTCGACCGAGAGCGCGCCACCACCCTCTGCTTCTCCGCGGGCCACGCCGAGATGCCCCTCGCCTCGGGTGACCGCGCCGCCGCGGGCCTCGCGGACGACCTGCGCCACCTCAACTTCGTCGTGCGAGAGACCGAGGTGCGAGGTCAGTCGGGAGTCCCCAGCGACTGCGACGCGCTGGTCATCGCCGGGCCGCAGCGCGCGTGGCCCCGCGAAGACTCCGACGCCGTCGTGCGCTACCTGCGCGCGGGCGGAAACGTCGCGATGTTCCTCGACCCGGTGGTGCTGGAGGGAAGGGTGGTGCCGACGGGCCTGGAAGACGTCGCCGGCATGGCGGGCATCGGGCTGCCCCCCGCGGTGGTGGTCGAGGCCGACAGCGACCACCTGCTCCCCGACTCCCCCCCGGTGCACTTCCGCGCCGACACCTGGAACGAACACGAGATCACTGGCGACCTCCGCGGCGCCTCGGTGCTCGTCGGCATGGCGCGCCCCATCGTGCGCGCCGAAGGCTCCCAGGGGGCGACCTCGCTGCTGCTCTCCAGCCCGCAGGCGTGGGGCGAGACGGCCATCGCCGAGCTGCTCCGCACCTTCGTCCCCTCCAAGGGCCCCGACGACGTGCAGGGCCCGGTGAGCCTCGCCATGGCGGGCATGATCTCCGACGGCCGATCGCGCGGCGAGGGCGTGTCGTCCGGGCGCGTCGTCGTCGTGGGCAGCTCGGAGATGGTCGGCGCGGACTACTTCAACATCCGGGTGCGCGCCTCGGTGGCCAACGCCAACCTCGCGGAGGCCGTCATCGGCTGGGTCACCACGCGCCGAGAGCTGGTGAACATCCCCGCGCGCCCGGTCGACCGCGCGGCGCTCCTCGTGAGCGCCCGAGACCTCACCAAGATCGGCGTGTACGTGATGCTGCTGATCCCGCTGGCCGCCGCGCTGGTCGGGCTCGCGGTGTCGCGCGCCAGGAAGAACACGGCGTGAAGCGCTACCGCGGACAGCTCGTGCTCGCGATCATCGTCGCGGGCTTCGGGGGCTACACCCTCTGGGACAAGTTCCATGCGACCAGCGCCGACCTCGAGGCGCGGCGCCGCAACGTGTGGAGGGCCTTCCACCGCGAGCGCGTCGACCGCATCGAGGTGACGCACACGAGCGGGCGCTACGAGCTGGTGCGCCGGGCGCAGAGCTGGAGCGTGCGCTCGGGCTCGGTGGTGCGGCCCGCGGACGCCGTGGAGGTCGAGCGTGCGCTCTCGGAGATCGAAGGGGCCGAGGCGAGCCGGACGCTCGGTCCGCTGGACGCCGACTCGAAGCGGCGCTTCGGGCTCGACCAGCCGCACACCACGGTGGTGGTGCACGAGGGCCCGGAGGTCACCGCGCGCTTCTCCCTGGGCGGCGCCGTCGAGCGCGAGGACAAGGTCTACGTCGAGGCCGGCGCGCAGGAGGGCGGCCGCGACGCGGCGCGCACCGGCGTGGTGCTGGGGCGCTCCTTCGCCGAG
>Ga0207969_100976_pt1 | contig 9815 bp, 12 predicted proteins | sample LakWasMet25_LOW6_2_FD_183869 | JGI IMG/M metagenome (GOLD analysis project Ga0207969, IMG submission 183869) | Freshwater sediment methanotrophic microbial communities from Lake Washington under simulated oxygen tension - Sediment Metagenome... | ecosystem: Environmental > Aquatic > Freshwater >... | reverse complement strand
TTGATCCACGCAATCAATGCCTGAAGTTCAGGCACAAAAAAGCCAGCGTTACCCGGCCTTGGTTTTGTTACAGACCACCTTTAGGGTGAGCTTTATCCAATTTGCAGATAACGCCTTAATTTCGCCTCTGCCAGTAATTCAACATCGAAGCGCGGTACATCTGCTATAAATTCTTCAAATGCTTTTTGACTCGGACTATAGACATGTAATATCCCAAAATTTCGGGGCATCTATCTCTACTCCCTAAGAACCCTATCACCCAGCTATACGTTCAATCTCACCAAGCTTTATCTGTGTTTTCGCTACAATTGCGGTTGACGCGGACGTACTGCTGGGAGACCATAAGCAGCTTAATTTTTATGTTAGAAAATGTTTTTTAATTTATTTAGGGGGCTTACGGATGAATAAAGCAGGTGGGATTATCAGCATCATTGCTGGGGTATTTGGAGTTATTGCCGCAGTAACTACGCTGTTTGTCGGTGGCATGGGGGCTGCATTTAAAGCGGACGACGCGAGCAAAGTTATCGAATTTGGCTGGTTGGGCGTTTTATCTTCGTTTCTTGTTATTGTTTTTGGAGCGCTGGCATTCTATCGCCCAAAGTTTTCAGGTGTTGCTCTTATCATTTCTTCATTATTAGGCGTGGTTTTCGGAGGAACTCTGGTTGCTATCTGCATGTTATTATCGATTATTGGCGGAATATTGGTCTTTTTTGGGAAGCAAGAGTCAAAGAGAAATGATGCTTACGAGCAAGAACGAAAAATCGCCACAGGAAATAAAAAAAATCATTGGGGGAAAATAGGTTTTGCCGTGACAACCGTGTTTATTGTGCTTATTGTTATCGGCAGCAATAACGACAAATCCCCATCAATTGACCCACTTGCCCAGCTTGAACAAGAAGCACCAAGCGATTTAAATCCACAAGGAGAGTTAGCGGCAATATTCTCTTTTGGCGGAAACAATACTGATTTGCAGCGCGAAAACAAATTGAAGGAAATAACTGGAAAAGTAGTTCAATGGCAATTGCCTGTTTACGATATTAAGAAGTCTGGTAATGGTTACAGGGTTCAAACACAAGGTACTGTCGGTGGATTTATGGGTAGCCCTGTTGTCGGAACTTTTATCAGCATCACGCCGCGTGATGACCAAGAAAAACAGTCAATAGAAGCGATGAAAACCGGCGATACCATTTTATTTAAAGGCAGAATTAAAGACTCAACGATGCGCCATCTGGAAATAAGCCCCGCTATTCTTGCTTCAGCCAAAGTAGTAGTGGCTGAGCCCGTAGTTGAGGTAGTGACTACACCGGATGCGGAAACTGTGACCAAACCAGCTGCAACAGTGCCAAATAATTACTCAGATACTGAATTGGCCCAACAACGGCCTGTTGAGCAAGTAACTGACAATAATCAAGTTCAGAATGAAAATGAAGGGCTGTCTAAGGATAAAACCGAATATCCTCAGTCTGAGGTGATTGCAATTTCCGAGTACGATAAATGCCTTAATGAAGGACGGGTAGATGCCGAGTGTTCCGGCGAAGTGGCTAAACCTGTCGCAGAGGTATTGGCTGAACCACATGCAGAAACACCACAAATAATGGTTATGCGTATGCTTGAATATGCTTTGAATGATGGAGGATTAAGTCACGAATCAGAAATACAACAAACAAAACTTCAAATAGAAAACCTACCTAGACCAGAAAAAGGTAATAAGAAGGCGGCAAGGGCGATTAACGATAAAGGTTTAGCGTCATCTAAAGATTATGATTTTAATGGTGCTGTGAAACTGTTTGAGGAGGCCAACAAATTAGACCAGTCTGACATTGAAATTGCAAGTAACTTGGGCTTTTCATATTTAAAACAAGGTAATTTGGATTTAGCTCAACAAGCGATAACTACGACTTTAACCATGTCCCCAGGCCGTGCAACAGCGTGGGCAAATTTAGGAGAAGTATTCGGGGCAAGGGGCGAAATAAGTAGGGCTGTAGCCTGCTTTTCTAATGCTTATAGATTTTCAAAAGACAGGTTAAAAACGCATCAATTTATGAAAAAACTTAACGAAACAGAAGATATGGATAATGTAAAACAAGCGAGAGCCAAAGCCATAGATTGGGCTGAAAAATCATATCTGAATATTTGAAAAATAAGTTTTTCGGATCGGTGATCGATGCTAAATACCCAGCAAATTGTATGACAAATGCCGAGCAAGTGCCGAGCAATATTTTGAGGATCAAATGCGTTAATCCCTCGGATTGAAGTGAGGGATTAACATGGGGAGCAGTTTTAAACGGAAATAAAACGTGTTTTGAATTTATCGTTGGTCACCATTGTTACCCGGCAATAAAAAAGCCGATAACCCGTTAAGGCAATCGGCTTTAATGAAATCAATTACTTGCTTGGCTACGCTCTTCTTCAATTTCCTTAATCTTTTTTAATACGGCTTGACGCACAAGCTGCTCTATTTCTGCATCTGATTTACAGTGATGTTGCTGCGCGGTTTGGGCTTGCTTTGAGCTGTTGGTGTTCATGATTATTTTTCCGGTATAAAAAATTATAGACGGCACCATGAATCTATGCGGGTGCCGAGCCGAGTTGGTTTGAACTCCGGCTTACGAAACCGGCGCGCATTTCTGCGCCCCAACCCAGCCCGACCTAATAGACGCGCTGAATCGCACACACAAAAATGCCGCATTATGCGGCTATGTGCCGTAACTTGCAGGAGTTCAAGCCTGACCTTCAATTGTGTGAAGGCAGGAAAAGAATAAGTCACAGATCAATGCTTTGTCAAACGGCGATTGAATTATTCATCAAACAGTTTGGAAATGTCATGCGACATAGGTCGCACAAAATGCCTTCGCTTCATCAATTAGCGTGCATGGCTGCCCAGTCTTTACGGTCAAGAGCGGTTAGTGTTGCCAGCGTCATGGGAACCATGAGTTCGGTAAACTTTCCGTTTTTATCAATGGGCGATGATAACGGTTCGCTGATCGATTCGATGACCAGCGGGGCAAAGGTTCGGCCTTTGTATAGCATGGCGATTAAAGTGGGCGACTTGGACGGCAAAACGGCATCGATCCAGTCTTTTGAACCCTTGGCGGCACTTATGGCGTTGGATAGCAGGGTACTGTCTCTTGCCAGTTCAACCGGCAAGGCCCATTCCATCAGCTGATTGAACGGCTCTTCGACCTCTTTTACCGGGTCTTTCCAAGCCCGAAACAGCGCCGTCACTGAGAATTTACAGGGCGGCATTCCTGCGAATACTTGGACGGAATTCAACTTGGTAATTCCGGTTCTGCCCTCGAATTGCTTAAGAAAGTCGCCTGAATTGGAGTTTTGCGACTTGCCTCCACCCCAGGCATCAACAGCCGGTTGTATAACGCCGGATTGCAACATTGCAAATAACGTCGGCGCTTTAGTTTCAGGCCCGGCCTGTTCAAACGGGCTTTGCCAGTTTAAAGTGATTTCTAGGCTGGCGGTGTCGGTCAGTGCGGCATTGACGGTTATATCGGAACCGCTAAGGCGATTTCCGTTGCGGTCGCACTCATAGAACGAGGCTATCAGGAATTTAGATAGTCCGCCCCATTCGGATGATAGTGTTGTCAATGATGTACTCATGATTCATTGTCCTTGTTGATTTTGTTGGGGGTGGTGATTCGCCACCCCTTGATTAAGTTTGGTTATGCGGCTTTATCGACCAGTTGCTGAAGTAATCGCTTACGCTCATGGAAATCAACACCCATTTCAATAAGAACCGAGTTGTGCCTTTGCATTTTATTCATTAACTGGGCTTGCGCAGCCGTAAGCGCATCCCGAACACAATTAACGTCGTTTATTTCTTTGAATTTTTTGGCTGTCATGCCTGTCACGAGTTTGTTAATAAGATTTGCCTCATTCGAATAATGGTAACTCTCGTCTTTTTCATGCGCGGCCTGAACAGCGCCGGTCAATGGGAGATAGCCAGTTTTTAATTCAAGTCGGTACTGTTTGCGTCGATGCTCTTCTTTCAAGCGGTTATCAACCCACTTATGCAGGTTGCGCCGGAATGTCGGGCTTAACCACCCAGCAAATTCGTAAGCAAGTTCTTGATGCAGCCAAGTGCCCTTATATTTGCCACCCCGGGTTATTCTGACTAAATCCTCAAAGCCGGAATTACGGCTTTGAGATTCTTTCAAAATCTCTTCGATGTATTCATGGGTTGATGCAAGTTCCAGAAAATGTTGCGGACGCTTCCCGAACTGCTTGGCTATATCCGTAGCATTAAAATAAAGCTCCTCACTCTTTAGCAGCAAAGAAACATCAACGGTAATTTCAACGTCATTGACGGCGACAATCTCATATTTTGCCTTGACGCTCATGCAGCACCTCCGGCTACTTCTGCATCACGATCCGCTATTCTTTGCTCGATCCATGCGTCAACCTCGCTATCAACCCAGCCAACAGCACGGCCATCTTGGCCGCACAATTTGACGGGTTTAGGGAATTTTCCAGCATCCATTAATGTCTGAAGGGTTACTTTGCTAAGGCCGACTTTTTTCAAGACTTCGGCGCGTCTCATAATTGATACGCTCATTTCTGTATTCCTGATTATTTTTAAGGAATGCTTATGTTATGAGCATAAAAATGATGTTTTTGCGCGGTTTTCCGTTATTGGGCGCTGCTGGTCTTTAAAATGAATTAGTAAATAACATCAACTACTTATGCCACCACTAGCAATATGAGCAATGCGCTTATCTGAAACATCCTGAGTAGCATCCATAGCAGCAACACTGACCATAATCGGGCGCTGCTCAGGTGATGATAACGGCTCGATTACTGGAGGTGCCTCAGCGATTTTAGGCGAGGTCGGCATGACCGGGGCCGACGGCACCGGTGCAGAAACCATCGAAGCGGTATTAACCGGCCCTGCCGCCAGCCTGTTATACATGGACATATCGCCAGAATTGATAGCCGCTACCTTGTCCAAGTACGGTTTGCCCTGTTGTTTTCGGTAGGCGTTCGCCTGCTCATCACTGGCAAGCTCAATAGTCCCGCTCTCATTGTCAGTGACCTGGACTTTACCGCCTTCAAGGGTTTCGTATTTGTACCGACCGCCTTGTGTCGGATCGTCGCTTATGGACGCAACGGCTGGCTTGGCTTCGGCTGGGCTTACATTAAAATCGCCATTATTGGCATCTACCAGATATTTATCACGCTTCTTTTCTACCTCTGCCAATCCAATTTCGCCGCCATTTACTCCATGTCTGTTAGTCCTAACATCGCCTTTTTTAGCCGAATCACCCAGTTTATTTTTCTTCCAAAACCACATGGCAGTTTTGGCGGCAACATCAGGCGTTTCTGCCAGCTCAGGGTGATTAACTAAGTCAATGCCAAGGTCTTTGCTTGCAGCGGCATAATTGTCTTTCCCGGTTAGCTGTATTAAGCCACGGCCCTTGAATTTTGCACCATCGCCTTTTTCGGTGTTTCCCATGCGCCCACCGTACATTAATTCGGCCACAGCATCGCCACCTTGCGCTACGGCGGCTTCAACGGTGGGCAATCCCGCCTTTCTGGCTGTTTTGCTGACGGCCATTACCGTTGATGCTCTTGTATGCGATTTTTCTCTTGTCGAGGTAAAACCGCCCGATTCATGATCGACTTCCGCCATCAGCATCGCTTGCTCATTCGGGTCGGTAATACCTTGAGCGGCCATTTCATTAAGCATCGCCGCCTTATTAGCGGCTGTTTTCCCAGTAGCATGGGACATTATCTTACCAGCGCCCTCTGTTACTTTGTCCCATCCTTTACCCAGCGCCTCGGTGGTTTTTGGCGAACTCTTGGCGACAGCATCAACCGCTTTGCTGGCTGTTTCTTTGGCTATATTGGCACTGCCCTTAACTGCCTCGGTAGCGGTTTCAACTACTTTTTTGCTAACGTCAACGACCGGCTTAAAAATAGCCGGAATATCAATACCGAACTTGTCTTTTAGGAATCCGGTGAAAGCATCCCACGATGACACCATACCGCCAATCAGGCTATCAAATCCCCCTTTTACGGTGTCCCAGCCCTTACTTATCGATTCGGTTACAGGGGCGAATGCGGAAACCACGCCATCCCATCCGGCGATAATCTTTGCGCCGACTTCGCCAAAGAACTTTTGCCCACTTTCGGTAAATAATCCCCAGGCAACCGCCGAAGCCGCTCCAATCGCTAAACCGATAGGTGAGAAAATAAATCCCAATACCGCCGTTATGCCAGCCAATAAGGCCGGGCCTAAACGGGCGGCAAGAATCGCCATAATTCCACTATTGTCGCCGCCCCCATTACCGCCAGGATTACCCTCAATATTGTGTAGGCTCCGACTTGAGGCACGACTAAATACAGTCTCATCCCTATGAAACAGCTTTAATTCGCCAAATATTTTACGAAACCATCTCTCTTTTTTGTCACCGCCGCCAAATAACTCAAGGCCGCGCTTCATTGGCTCGGCTATTTCCTGGAAGGCTTTAACGGTAGGGTCGGCTTCTACAAGACCAGAACCTATGCCGGATAATGCCGATAACCGGTTAGCCAATGTCGTGACCGCTCCATCACTCTCGCCGCCCCTAGTAAATCTCCCGGAAGTATCTCGGTTGGAGGGTACATTATCATTATGCCCGGAAACAAATCTTCCATGAGCATTCCGACCTGGCAACGCAACAGCGCTATAATTCGATACCGCTCTAATCCGTTCGACAATTGTTCTTTGGTGATCCGACGTTCTTGATCGCATTGGAACATTAATAACCGCGCTTGACCTGCCAACAGGAGGATTAACCGCCGTCCGTCTAGGCGTATTAGCAGCAGTACCCACGACCGCCCGCTTAATCGCCGCGACATCGCCTTTAATGTCCAACAAGTATTTAGGCATCCGGCCTAAATCAATAGGGTTTCCTGTTAAGAAGCCACGCTCGTCATGTTGTAGTGCCATTTTCTTTCCTTTTTTAATGCCGGACGGATGATGTCGGCTGAATTTGTGTAATCAACTGATGGGAGACCAACAGCATCTGAAAAAACGCGCCTTCGTCTGCCTTGCTTTGAAACTGGATATTGTCATTGTCAGCAGCATCAACCAAGTAAACCAGCGATGAGGCCAATGCGCTTTCGATCTCCACCCTGTTATTTATGTTGATCGGGTTAACGCGTGACAAAATTGAAAGCTTTTGGAGAGTTGGACTATTAACCAATTGCTCATCTGAAAAAGCTTTTGATTCGTGCTCTTCACCGCTACTCATAGTTTAATCTCATCAACAAGCTTGCAAGCGGCCATTGCCCGAGCCTCAGCCGATGCCGTCTCATCTTGCATAATTTTTTCCAGCGTCCTTATGGCGATTTTCTTGATAGAGGCAAGCCCAGTTCGGCCCTTAGGCCGACCACTTCCAGGTCTAGCCCCACCTCTTTTAGATTTGATGTTTGTTGTTTCTATTTTCATAATTATTGCCTTTATGGACTCGCAGAAATACCTTTTTTATGGACTGACATAAATCCCTTTATGGACTGAAAGAAACTCATGAGGTTTTGTTGGGTAATTGTTTGTATTTACTGGCTTTTGGCTTCGGTTACTGCTTTTTTCCAAGCTTGGATTAATTGCGTTTTCCAAGCTTGGATTTACTGTTTTTTTCCAAGCTTGGATTAATTGCGTTTTCCAAGCTTGGAAAAAAACAGTAAATCCAAGCTTGGGCCTTCGTACTTACAGACTCAGTAGTTGAACACACGCGGCCAAAACCACTACTGATGGCGTATCTGGACATTTAACCAAACGCACCAGTGCTGAAATAGCTTCTTTTTTAGCCTCAAGTTGAGCAACTTTTTCCGCAACTTTTGAGTGACTTTTTTGGTTGCGCTGAGTGACTTTTTCGGAGTCCTTGCGATTTGAATTTGAAGGTGCCTTAATCCAACCTTGCCGCAAGGCAAATTTCGATAAGGACTGTCGGCAAACCGTCAATTCTTCGGCGAGGCTGGTAAAGGTTGTGTTTTCATCCGTTTCGTACTTTTTACGCGCATTCAGAAGCTTTTCAGCCGGTATTCTTGATGGGCTCGTTTTAAAAGTCATTTCACTCACTCTTGACATTGTTGGGAAAGACTTCATCAAGTTGGTCTACATGGGCCGCGATACTGTCTGGCAAACATTTGTATCTCTTCAAGACGCAAGCGGCATGTTGCCCGAGTTCTTCCGCTATATTAATTTGGCGCAGAACTGGCGCAGACGCGGGCATATCTTCAAATTCAGGGTTAAGCGAGGTGAACCGCTCAAACACCTCGTTAATGCGCTGGACAGCAATTCCGAATGATGCGACCGCTGTGTTCAGCGCTTTCAACCGGTTATCCTGCCGGACTTGTTCGGCGATGACCCGGTTGTAATTCTCAACGTGCAATCGCTGCATGATAGCGATTGAATCCCTTTCTCTAAATGCCTCTGGGTCGTCCCCATCGAAGTTGTCGCAAAGTCCAAACAAATAGTCGGATGGTACAATGTAATTTTCCGCGGCTCGCCTTATCAGCCACAGAGGCGGACTACCTACATCCACCCCGGCCTCAATCTTCAACAGGTCACCCCGATCTATGCCAAGGAGTTTGGCTGCCACCTTTACGCTGTGTCCGCATAGGTCCCTGGCTGCCTGAAAACGACCTCCCAAAACACTGATTACGGCAGCTTCGCGTTTATCCTCGGGATGACCGAAGTCAATTGGCCTTGGTTTTCTGTTATGGACGCTCGGCAACAGGCTGTTTTGCATTAGCTCCAGTTTTCTTTCATGTTGCAACAACTCAAATTTCCTTCGCTTAATTATTCCTTGCAGCGCTGCGACCGCTTCCAGCTCCATGTTCCTTGATTCAATTGCGGCTTCAATCAGGGTTCCAAGCTTGGGCATTTCCACTGGATTACTCAGTAGTGCTTTGCAACAAGAACGTTTCGAGTGCTGTACCTTTAAGAAGGCCTATATCGAATACTGGTACATCCGCAAGAAAAGCAAGGATGTGTTCCTGCTCATTATTCAATTCAATGATTTCGTTTCTATTGCGCTCAATTTCTGAGCCAGGATCATCAACAATCTTGGCTATTTGCCCAGAGTTGAAGCCTTTATGTTTTAAATCGAATACTTGTGCTTCGTACGCTTCGGTTGCGAACTGACTCTTTTTCTGGCGTAAAAGAATCTCATCCGGGATCTTATGAAGCCGAGTATTCGCCGCTTGAATTATGTTTTGAGGTCTATTTTTATACTGTAAATTAGCCTGAGCAATGACGTCGTCAGCCTTTGAAGCGAATCTTTGCAACCAGATGCTAAATGATGTAATTCTTTCATGGTCCTCGACGCATCCCACGGCTTCAGTCGTTATCCTCTGCAAGGCATCAATCGCCGGAACAAGCTGTTGCTTAGACTGATGGGCGTTTTTAAGGTCGGTCATGGTAACTTTGGTCATTGTTTTTTCCCTTTGATTAAAAATGAATAACTTAGGTTTATCGTAGATTAATTTTTTACCTGGTTTTGTCGCGTTTTCCGGTTTTAATTGGGCCATTAAGAGCTTGTTTATAAAAGCCGCAAAAAACTCATTAATCATCATCGAAATCAAACAAATCAGTTTCTTGGCGAGCCCACGTATTCCAGACATCGAGGATTTCAGCGATTGCTTTGTCAGAGTACCAAGGGTCGCTAATGGCTAATAGACATTCACGTTCCGGTAAATGCAGTCTCTTTTTGACAGCGCCCGTTCCGAGTTCCGTGTATTCGTGCCAAAACTCGTTAGGATCTATGCCCGCCTTCACCAATTGCTCACACGCCCGGCTTAAGACAAATTGGTGTTCT
>Ga0207969_100973_pt1 | contig 9835 bp, 10 predicted proteins | sample LakWasMet25_LOW6_2_FD_183869 | JGI IMG/M metagenome (GOLD analysis project Ga0207969, IMG submission 183869) | Freshwater sediment methanotrophic microbial communities from Lake Washington under simulated oxygen tension - Sediment Metagenome... | ecosystem: Environmental > Aquatic > Freshwater >... | reverse complement strand
AGTCGGCGCTGGCGACACGGCGGTGCGCTACGCGGGTCAGGCCTTGCGCCTGATCGCGGTCGCGGCGAACAGCGTCTGTCCGGCCCAGTAGGTGAGGATGATGGCGAACGCCGCGCCGGGCAAGGGCTGGGCAAAGCGGTGGATGCCGATCAGCATGTCGGAAAAGCCGAACAGGATCGCGCCGACCAGCGGGCCCCAGCGGACCAGGGCGTCGTCCTGCGGTTCCAGGGCGCAGGCGGCGGCGCGCCAGATCATCGCGCCGATGACGAGCACATAGACCGCCAGCGGCAGCGTCAGCGCGCCGGCGCCCGGCAGCATCAGCCACAGCCCCGTTGCGGCGAAGATCGCGACCGGCGCCAGCAGCGCCGGTGCGGGGGCGCGGCTCCATCGCATGAATGCGGTGACATACAGGCCGTGGCCGGTGGCGAAGGCGATCATGCCGGGCAGGAAGGCATTGGGCAACGCGAGGCAGACGTCGCCCACGGCCCCCGCCAGCAAACCCCAGGCGATGCGGCGCCCGGCGCCGCTGCCCCCGAGCCTCCATACCGCGACGGCCAGCGCGACCACCAGCCAGGGCTTGGCCAGCAGCTTGAGCCAGAACAGGTCGAGCGCCAGCCCGACCAGATACAGGCAGCCGGCCAGTACGGCGGTGACGGCGAGCAGGACCGGATTCATGCGCCGGCCGATCCCCGCGAGGTTCGCCGGTACAGCCACAGCAGCGCAGTCGCCAGCGCGGTCATGGTGACGATGGGCAGGGCGTAGGTGTTGAGGCTGGCCCAGCCGGTGCTGGTGACCAGCACGCCCGATGAAAGCGAAGTCAGGCCCTGCACGCCGAGCACGATGAAGTCGTTGGAGCCCTGCACCTTGGCTTTTTCCTCGGGACGATAGGTCTCGGTCAGCAGCGTGGTGCCGCCGATGAACAGGAAGTTCCAGCCGACACCCAGCAGCACCAGCGCCCACCAGAAATGCATCAGCGTGACGCCGGAGAGCGCGATGCCGATGCAGACGAACATCAGCGCGGCGCCGACGATGAGGATGTTCAGCACGCCGAAGCGCTTGATCAGGCCGCCGGTGAAAAACGACGGCGCGAACATCGCGATGACGTGCCATTGCAGGATGAAGGCGGTGCTTGCAAACGGCAGGCCGCAGATGTCCATGGCCAGCGGCGTCGCCGTCATCAGCAGGTTCATCACACCATAGCCGCAGGCGGCGGCCAGCACGGCGACGACGAAGGCGGGCTGGCGCGCGATCCGGTGCAGGGGGCGGCCCACGGCCTTTTGTTCGCTGGCCGACAGCGGCGGGATGTCCAGCCGGCTGGCAATCAGCATGGACAGCGCGGCGAAGCCGATCAGCGCGCCGTAGCTGGCGAGGTAGGTCGGTTCCAGCAGCGTGCGCGTCAGCTTGCCGACTTCCGGCCCGATCACGCCGCCGATGATGCCGCCGGCCAGGGTGAACGAGATGGCCTTGCCCTTCCAGTCCAGCGGCGCGGCATCGGCGGCGGCGAAGCGGTATTGCTGGCCGAAGGCGTTATAGATTCCGGCAAACACGGTGCCGAAGCAGAGCAGCCAGAAGCTGCCGATGCTCACGGCGAAGGCGGCAATCAAGGCGCCGAGCATGCCGATGCCGGAGCCGAGCATGAAGCCGGCGCGACGACCGTAACGCTTCATGAAGAAAGCCGCCGGCAGGGTTGCCAGCGCACCGCCGATCACGTAGGTGGTGATCGGCAAGGTAGCCAACCGTTTGTCCGTCGCCAGTTGCAGTCCGAGCAGGCCGTTGATCGCCACCAGCGTGATGCCGTTGGTCAACAGCAGGGCCTGCGCCGCGGCCAGCAGCGCGATGTTCTTCCTGTGGTTCATGACGAGGGTGGCGGCTCGATCAGCGCGCGGTACGCGTGCCAGGTGGCATGGCCCACCAGCGGCATCGTGATGATGAGGCCGAGGAAGGCAGTGGCGATGCCGATCACCGTCAGCAGCACGATCAGCGCACCCCAGACCAGCATCATCGGCAGGTTGCGCACCAGTGCCAGAAAGCTTGCGAGCATGGCGGTGATCGTATCCTTGTTGCGCTCCAGCATCATCGGGATGGACACCACGGAAACGGCAAACACCAGCATGGCGAAGATCCCGCCCACGGCGAGGTAGGCCAGCAGAAATTCGATGTTGTCGAACTTCAGGATTTGCGTCATGAAGCTTCCCAGGGTCGGCATGCCGCCCTGATAGAAGAGGGCGAAGATCACCAGCGAGGCGCGCGCCCAGACCAGATAGATGACGATCAGGATCAGTGAGTAGATGCCGAAGCAGCCGAAGTTGCGCTTCCAGACTGTCAACGTGGCCGGCAGGCTCAGCGCTTCGCCGGTTTCGCGGCGGCGCGAGAGTTCATAGAGGCCGAGAGCAAGAAACGGCCCGAGCAGCATGAACCCGGCGGTGACGGCGGTGACCAGCTGCACGGCATGGCGGAAGGCCATGAAGAGCAGAAAGCCCCCGAGGGCAAAGCAGATGCCATAGAACAGGCTGGCGAAGCCGCCGGCCTTGAGGTCCTCCGCACCTCGCCGCAGCCAGTCGAATGGCGCGGACAGCGGCAGACCGCTGCGGACCACGGGAAAGGGGGGGTGTTGCTGTTCCTGGGGCGTCTCCATGCCGGTCAGACGATGAAGCCGCGCAGGGCATCCAGCACCGCATCGGGCTGCTCGGCCATCAGCGCATGGCCGGCGCCGTCGAGGCTGACGCTCCTGACGTCCTTGATCGCGGCGGCCAGTTTGGCGGCGGCCTTGGGGTGGGTCATCATGTCCCGGCTGCCGCTGACGACCAGTGCCGGGCAGGCCAGCGCGGCGGCGGCCTCCATGCCGTGGCTGTAGGCGTTGCAGGCGGCGAGGTCGTTGTGCAGGACGCCGGGCTTCTGCCGTTCCATCAGGCGGCGCGCAGCGCCCAGCATCCACATGCCCGGTACGGTATTGCCGCCGACGGTGCCGCGCGGCGAATGCGACCAGCCGTTGATCATGCTGATCGCCTTGGGTTCATTGTCCTTCGCCGGACCCAGCAGGACGTCCGATACCGGCATCGGCACGGCGGTGCCGATCAGCGCGATGCGCGCGATGCGTGCCGGATGGCGCGAGGCGCATTCCAGCGCGGTCAGCGATCCCATGCTGTGGCCGACCAGCGAAACGGTTTTCGCCGTATCACCGGCACCGACTCTTTCGAGCAGCAGCTCGATCCAGTCGGCCAGATCTTCGACCGACGGCAGGGGCTTGCCCGCGCTGCGGCCGTGGCCGGGCAGATCCACTGCCAGCACGGCAAAACCGTGGTGGGCGAACCAGCGGCTTTGCAGGCTCCAGACGCTGTGGTCGTTCTGCGCGCCGTGGATGAACACGACGCAGGGCAGGCCGGCATCGAAGGGTTTGCCGCCGGTGTAGGCGTAGGCCGCCTGGCCGTTGATATCGATCTGCACGGCTACGCCTTCGCTGCGGCGGCGAGGCCGCGGTTGAGGTCTTCGATCAGGTCGCCGGCATCTTCGAGGCCGATCGACAGGCGGATGGTGCCCGGGTGGATTCCTGCGGCAACTAGGGCGGCATCGGACATGCGGAAATGGGTGGTGGACGCCGGGTGGATCACCAGCGATTTGGCGTCGCCCACATTGGCCAGGTGGGAGAAGACGCGCAGGGCTTCGATGAACTTGCGACCGGCCGCGCGTCCGCCTTTCAGGTCGAAGCTGAACACCGAGCCGGCACCGCGCGGCAGCAGCTTTTGCGCCAGCGCATGGTCGGGATGGTTCTTGAGTTCGGGATAGCCCACGCCCGCCACGGCTTCGTGCTTCGCCAGATGGGCGACCGCAAGGCGCGTGTTGGCGATGTGCCGTTCCATGCGCAGCGGCAGGGTCTCGACGCCTTGCAGCAACTGGAAGGCCGTCATCGGGCTCATGCAGGCGCCGAAGTCGCGCAGTCCCTCGCGGCGCGCCCGCAGCAGGAAGGCGGCGACGGTGGATTCCTCGCTGAAATCCATGCCGTGGAAGCCTTCATAGGGCTCGGTCAGGGTCGGGAATTTTCCGCCTGACGCCTCCCAGTCGAAGCTGCCGCCATCGACCAGCAGGCCGCCGATGGCGATGCCGTGACCGCCGAGGAACTTGGTGGCGGAGTGAAAGATCAGGTCGGCGCCGTGGTCGAAGGGGCGCATCAGCCAGGGCGTGGTGAAGGTGCTGTCCACCATCAGCGGCAGGCCGTGCTCATGGGCCAGCGCCGCCACCCGTGGAATGTCCAGCACGTCGAGCCCTGGATTGCCCAGCGTCTCGCCGAACAGCAGGCGCGTCTCGGGGCGGATCGCGGCACGCCATGCGTCGAGGTCGCGCGGATCGACGAAAGTGGTGGTGATGCCGAAACGCGGCAGGGTGTAGTCGAGCAGGTTGTGCGAGCCGCCGTACAGCGACCGGCTGGCGACGATGTGGCTGCCGGCGCCCATCAGCGTGGCGATCGCCAGGTGCATCGCGGCCTGGCCCGAGGCCACCGCAATCGCGCCGACGCCGCCTTCGAGCGCCGCGATGCGCTCTTCGAGCACAGCATTGGTTGGATTGGATATCCGCGAATAGACATGGCCGGCGCGCTCCATGTTGAACAGCGCGGCGGCCTGGTCGGAATCCTTGAAGACGAAGGAGGTGGTGAGGTAGATCGGCGTCGCCCGCGCGCCGAAGGTTTCGTCCGGCACCTGGCCTGCGTGCAGGGCGAGCGTATCGAAGTTGTAGGTCATTGAACTGCCATCTCCCCGGCCCCCTTCGCGAGGAAGGGGGTGATTGTGGTTCGCCGCTGGCACGGCTCCATGTTTTTGGCTGCGCCGTCTTGGGGCGGCCCTGCGGCGGCGCTCATGCGTATTCGTCGGGATCGGGATCGAGCAGGCGCTCCAGCGCCGAGATGCGGTCCTTGATCAGCAGCTTGCGCTTCTTCAGGCGCCGCAGCATCAGCTGGTCTTCCGGCGGCGTCAGCGTCAGGCGGGTGATCGCCTCGTCGAGGTCGCGATGCTCGGTACGCAGGTCGACCAGGCGGGCCTGCATCAGTTCGGGAGCATCGCTCGCGTCGGTCGGTTCCATGTCGGATCGGCGTCTGCGTCAACCGGCGATGTATTGCTCCAGCTGCTTGATCAGGAAGGCCTGTTCCGAGATGGTTTCCCTTACCAGATCGCCGATGGAGACCATGCCGACCACCTTCTGGGTGGAGTCGAGCACCGGCAGGTGGCGAATGTGCTTGTCGGTCATCAGCGCCATCGCCTGATCGGTCGTCTGCTCGGGACGGGCATAGAGCACCTTCTCGGTCATGATCTCCCGCACGTGGGTGTCCTTCGACGACTTGCCCAGCAGGATGATCTTGCGGGCGTAATCACGCTCGCTGAAGATTCCGACGAGCTGGTTGCCGCTCATCACGAGCAGAGCGCCAATGTCATGTTTCGCCATGAGTTCGAGCGCGGTGAAAACGGAGTCGTCGGGCGACACGGAAAGTGGTGCCCGCGGACGCTCTTCAAGCAGTTTTTTCAATGTTTTCATGATGGCTCCTCCTCTGGTTTGGGGCCGACCGGATCAGGTCGGTACTACGCAATTTTCTTTGTAGTATGTCTCAGATGGCCGGTTTGCGCGCGACCGGCAATTTCGCGGCATCCCGGTCACTCCGCCAGTCCGTGCTCGAGCCCGTAGCGAATCAGCTCCGCCGTGCTCTTGAGGCCCATCTTTTCCAGCAGGCGGGCCCTGTATGTGCTGACCGTGGCAACGCCGAGGTTGAGCTTTTCGGCAATCTGCGTCAGCGTGTTGCCGGTGGAAATGAGCACCAGCACCTGGTATTCGCGATCCGTGATCCGCTCATGCGGCGACTTGTCGGAATTGTCGGATATGGCTTCCGCCAGTTGCTGGGCGACGGCCGGGCTCAGGTACTTCTGGCCCGAGGCCACCTGGCGAATCGCGGTGACCAGCAATTCGGGCGCGCTCTGCTTTGTCAGGTAGCCCGAGGCCCCGGCCTTCAGCGCGCGCACCGCATATTGCTCTTCGGGATGCATGCTGAGCATCAGCACCGGCAGGCGCGGGAATTCCTTCTTCAACTGTTTCAGGGTATCGATGCCGTTGCGGTTGGGCATCGAGACGTCGAGCAGAAAGACATCCCAGGGCTGCTGGCGGGCAAGCTGCAGGGCTTCGGCGCCGTCGTCGGTCTCGCCGGTGACGACCAGGTCCTCGGTCTCGGAAAGAATCTGTTTCAGACCCTGCCGCACGATGGCGTGGTCATCGGCAATAAGAACGTGGATTTTGTCGGCCATGGTTAGAACAGATTGCGCTGCAATTCCTCTTCGCTCGGAGGTTCCACACCTGCACGTTCCGGAACGCGCAGGACGATGTGAGTGCCGCCGTGTTCTGCCGGCGCGACGGAAAATTCGCCGCCAAGACTCAATACCCGCTCGCGGATTCCGCGCAGACCAAAGGACTTCGGCTTCTGCATATCCACCTCCGAAATGCCGCGTCCGTTGTCCCTGATTTCGAGCACGATGTTACCGCGTTCGCGCCGCAAACGCATGACGACGAGCGAGGCGTGCGCATGTTTCGCGACATTGGTCAGCGCCTCCTGGGCGATGCGGAACAGCGCCAGCGACGTATCCTGCTCCGGCTCGATTCCGTCCTCGTCGCACTGGACCCGGCAGGGGATGCCGAAGCGCTGGCTGAAGTCTTCCGCCTGGCATTCGATGGCGGCGGGCAGGCCGAATTCCTTGAGAATCCCCGGGCGCAGTTCGCGGGCGACGCGGCTGGCCGTGCTCATCGCCTGGTCGAGCAGAGTCTCGATCGAATGGGCCTTCTCGCGCAGCTGGTCGGCGCCCTTGGGCAGCTTGCTGGCCAGGTAGGCGGCCTCGATCTTCAGGAAGACCAGGATCGAACCGAGCTCGTCGTGGATGTCGCGCGAGATCCGTTCCCGCTCTTCCTCCTTGACCGCCTCGAGGTGGGTCGACAGCTCCGCCAGCTGCTGCCGGGAGGCGCGCAGCTCGGATTCGTTCTCCTTGCTCTCGGTGACGTTGGTGGCGATCCCGCGCCATTCGACGACCCCCGAATCGAAGCGATGGGGCATCGACCGCAGGTTGATCCACTTCTGCCGGGTGCGGACGCGGGTGCGGCCCTCCCAGTTGAGCAGCGTGCCGTTGGCGGCCGACTTGCTCAGGGCGCTTTCGAGGCTTTTCCCCTTTTCGGCATCGAAGGCGTCGAACAGCCTGCTTGCCGAAGCCAGCAGGTGCTGCTGCTTGAAGCCGAAGAGTTTCTGGCAGCCTTCGCTGACGAACAGAAAGCGATACCCGCCCTCGACGTCGCGCCGCAAATGAAACAGCATGCCCGGCAGGTTGGAAGCCAGCGCGTCGAAGCGCGCCTGGCTCTCGTTGAGCATTTCCAGCGCGGCGCGATGGTCGGCGCGATGGCGCGCCTCGCGCACTTCGCGCTCGACGGCGGGAATCAGCCGCTCCAGGCGGTCCGCATCGATCACGTCGCGCGCGCCGGCCTTCATCGCCGGCTGCATGGCGCGCTCGTCGTCGGGGCCGGCCACGACAATCAGCGGCAGGTCGAAGCCGGCGGCATCGATATGCTGCACCGCCGCTTTCACCGAAAGCGAGGCAAGGCCCGGAATGTAGAGCACCGCGTCCCATGGCTGCTCGGGCAAGGCCTCGCGCAGTCCGGCCGGCGTGTCGATGCGGTGAAATTCACAGGCCTTGTCCGCCCCGGCAAAGACAGGATGCAGGGGCGCCGCCACCTCGTCGGATGCGGCGATCACGAGCAGATTCAAGGGCTGGCGGGGAGTCGAACTGGCGACCATGGGCAACGTGGAATAGGGCGAGCAGGAAGTTTATAGCGGATCGGCTCCGTTATAATTCCATTTTTGGCCGGCATAGCTCAGTTGGTAGAGCAACCGCCTTGTAAGCGGTAGGTCGTCAGTTCGATTCCGACTGCCGGCACCAGAATCCAAGCGGCTCCCAGCGATGGGAGCCGTTTTTTGTTGACCTGTGGAGCGCACAAAAGAACCAGAAGGGAGTCCGGTCTTCGATTGGCTGGTGGGGCCGCAGGAACGGCGCCTCCCGCCAGCCGGTGAAGCATCGGCTAGCGACGCTCTCGATTTATTCTACGGTCCCTTGACGGTGAGCCAGAATCAGTGCGTAGATGGTTTTGATGACTTTGGATTCCACTCTGAATCGAGCTCCGTGATCATTTCCTTTAAAAAATCGAAATAGTCTGACCGCATTTCAAACTCGAGGTTAGCTTTCTGCTCGTTGATCCGAAGCGGGAATTCTCCACTAACGACGCAATCGACCTTATTCCGATACCGAACCTTACCGTCCGGCAGAAAAAAATAAAGATGATTGACCAACCACTTGTACGACAGGTTGGGTTTTATCAGGCTCGGATTAGCAACATTGTTCTCGCCGGTAGCCGGTTCTCTAACGATATAAACCAGATCACGCTCATCTTCCCTCTTAGTTAGGTCAATGTCTCTCAGATAGAGCGCTCCGTTGTGATACTCGACTTTTTGAATCTTGTTTGGAAGATCAAAACCTACGCCTTTACCAGGTTCGTAGTAGAAGACCCAATGCAGGTGCAATACTTCACTTAGATGCTCAAAACTGGTGCCATTCCAGTGGGTGATTTCATAGATGCCGCCATATGCACGTTGTAACGGCTCAGTCGTAACCAACTCCTTTCCAATAAGATACGACGACAGCCCAAGAGCGAGGCTCAACCCTTCTTCAAATGGACTGAAAGCTCTATTAACTTGTTTGCCTCGATAGGCTGCAAATACATCTAAGAGATCCTTAGCTCCAGACCCGCCGGCCCTTAGGTATCGGAACTTTCGATTTCGATAGTTCCAGACGTTGAAACTTCCGGAGTAAGTTCGGCCGCCATCCTCAATGAGTGTCAGCAGACTGACACCCTTTAGACGACCATCATTTGAGAGGGTGGCTAATTCCTGTTCGTACAACGCGCCCGTCGGCGTTGTCGTACTGGCCCATTTACGGAGGTGCCTAATTACGTACCGTGCGGACTCTACTGGTCCCGCATATGACAGGACGAATCGATCGGTGATCCAGATCGTTTTTTGTAGCAGATCGGAAATCGTGTATTTAGATTCTGGAGGAAGCGCGACGTTGAACCTTTGAATCGGCGAAGGCAGTTTTCTAATTATCGCTTTCGTCGGTCGAATCTCCCACGAAATCAAGATATCGGAAATCATGAAGACATGATTTTCAATTTGAAAGCTTGCGATGACAGTCACGATAGGATCTCCATCAGAATTTCTTTGCCATAGAGCGATGGCGTAGTCAGTCCAGCATGACGAATGCTATCCCCTCCTTACCTAAGTTCATCAAACCCTCGCAAACCGTCAAAAACGCGGAGGTGCCCCGGAATGCTCGCGTGGTATGAAATTGAGCAAGAACCCGGAATCGTCAGGAAACAGAAATAGGCTGCCGCTGAAAACCATCTTGCGGTTCACTTCAGCCCACGGGAATTGCAGAAGGTTATCAATCCCAAGAACGTCTGCCGCGATACTCAGAACCCGTCGACGATCACAGTCCAGAACGTATCGCCGCACTTTGGGCAAGCTCTAACGACTACCCCAGAAATGAATCCAAAATGTGCCGCAATCGGGACATGCACAGGGCGCTTGAGACCGATGGGCGGGATAGCGCAAAAGAAAAACCCCGCCGGAGCGGGGTTTTGGTGCTTCGTGGGACTCTCGTTTGGTGGAGGCGGCGGGAATTGAACCCGCGTCCATAAGTGCGCCACATACAGTTCTACATACTTAGCCGCGTCATTTGATTTAACCCGCAACACGCCGACGGACAGGCTG
>Ga0207969_100970_pt1 | contig 9866 bp, 11 predicted proteins | sample LakWasMet25_LOW6_2_FD_183869 | JGI IMG/M metagenome (GOLD analysis project Ga0207969, IMG submission 183869) | Freshwater sediment methanotrophic microbial communities from Lake Washington under simulated oxygen tension - Sediment Metagenome... | ecosystem: Environmental > Aquatic > Freshwater >... | reverse complement strand
CCTGATGTTGCCTGGGGTCAGGCGCTGCACTCCGATGCAGAGGCCCCACGCCGTACCCCAGGCGCGCGAGATGTGTAGAAGCGATAGGGTTGAAAACCCGCGGCAACGTCAGGGTACATCAACGACACGATGAAAAGCCCGCGACCGCGGGCTTCCGTTGGACTGCATCGCCCTCCATCGTTGCCGCGGGTTTTCAACCCGCGGACGCGGGGCGCAGCGACCGGACAGCAGCACGAGCCGTCTGCCTGAGAGGGCGCTTCAGCGCTCGCGCACGCAGTGCCGCGCGAGCACGTCCGCGACGCTTGCCGTGAGGCGCTTGCAGGTCGGGATGTGCAGGTACTCGTTGGGTCCGTGGGCGTTGCTCCCCGGGCCGAGCACCCCGGTGATCAGAAACTGCGCCTGCGGAAACTTCTCCCCCAGCATCCCCATGAAGGGGATGGTCCCCCCCTCGCCCATGGACATCGCGGGCTGACCGAAGAAGGTCTCGCTCGCCGCGCGGATGGACGCCTCCAGCCACGGCGCGAAGGGCGGCGCGTCCCAGCCCGGCCCGCCCTTCTCCGCCTCGAAGCTCACCCTCGCCCCGTACGGAGGATCGCTCTCCAGCGTCTTCTTCACCGCCGCCGTCGCGCTCGTCGGATCGACCCCCGGCGGCAGCCGGATCGACAGCTTGAAGCTGGTGTACGGGCGCAGCACGTTGCCGGCGTTCTGGAGCGAGGGCATACCGTCGACGCCGGTCACCGAGAGCGTCGGGCGCCAGGTGCGGTTGAGCACCCGCTCGGCGCCGCTCTCCCCCATCGGAACCATCCCCTTCACGAAGGGAAACTTCCCCCAGATCACCTCGCCCAGCGCGCTCGCCGCGGCCTCCGCCTGCGCCTGCCTCGCCGCGGGCACGGGCACGTGCAGCGCGTCCAGCTTGATGCGCCCGGTGGACTCGTCCTCGATGCGCGACAGCAGCTGCCTCACAACGCGGAAGCTCGACGCCACCACGCCGCTCGCGTCGCCCGAGTGCACGCCGTTCTCCAGCACGTCGACCCGGAGCGTCCCGCCCAGAAGGCCGCGGAGCGAGGTGGTGATCCAGAGCTGGTCGTAGTTGGCGCAGCCGGAGTCGAGGCACACCACCAGCGAGGGCTGGCCGATGCGCGGAGCGAGGTGGTCGATGTACGCCGGGAGGTCGGTGCTGCCGCTCTCCTCGTCGGCCTCGATGAGCACCACGCAGCGCGCGTGGGCGAGGCCCTGCTCGTGAAGCAGCCGCAGCGCCGTGAGCGACGCGAAGGTGGCGTACCCGTCGTCGGCGCCGCCGCGGCCGTAGAGGTTGTCGCCCCGGCGCACCGGAGTCCACGGGCCGAGGCCGGGCTCCCAGCCCTCCATCTCGGGCTGCTTGTCGAGGTGGCCGTAGAGCAGCACCGTGTCGCCCTCGACCCCGCCCGTCGCGGGGATCTCCATGAACAGCACCGGGGTGCGCTCCTGGCCGCGCTCGTCCTTGAGGCGCACGACCTCCACGGTGAGCCCGGGGATCTTCTGCGCGCGGCACCAGCCCTCGAGCAGGGCGACCGCGCGGTCCATGTGGCCGTTGGCCTTCCAGTCGGCGTCGTAGGCGGGCGACTTGTTGGGGATGAGGATGTAGTCGTGGATGACCGGGAGGATCTCGGTCTCCCAGGTCTGCTCGCAGAACGCGATGGCGGCGTCAGGCTTCAACATCGATCGGACCTCCAGCGAATACGGGGCGCGGACGCTACCACAGCGCCGCGCGCTGGCGTCACGGTTGCCCCTTGCGCAACGGCGCTACCCCTTGGCAGCATCCGTTGCATGAGCGCAACGCTTCCCTCCCTCGACCTGCTGGTGGTCTTCGTCGACGTGGTGGAGGCGGGCTCGCTCACCGCCGCCGCCGCGCGCCGCGGCGTCCCGAAGTCGACGGTGAGCCGGGCGCTCACGAGGCTCGAAGACTCGCTCGGCGCGAGGCTGCTGGAGCGCGGCGCGCGGAGGGTGGCGCTCACCGCCGAGGGCCGCTCGCTCTACGCCCAGGCCTCGCCGCACCTCAGCGGGCTGCGGGAGATCGCCGGCACCATCGGCGACCGCCCCGGGGAGCTCAAGGGCGTGCTGCGCTTCACCGCCCCGGCGGACTTCGTCGACTCGTCGCTGGGCGACCTGGTGCTGCGCTTCTCGGCGAGGCACCCGGCGCTGCGCATCGAGGTCGACCTCTCGGCGCGCATCGTCGACCTGCTGGGCGAGGGCTTCGACCTGGCGCTTCGGGCGGTGCGCAAGGTGACCGACCCTTCGATGGTCGCGCGCGAGCTCACCAGCGGCAACATCCAGCTCTTCGCCTCGCCGGGCTACCTCGCCCGGCGCCCGGCGCCCCGCTCGCCCTCGGAGCTGGCGGGCCACACGCTGGTGCTCTTCCGACCGAAGGAGGGCCGCGCCACCTGGACGCTGGTCGGCCCCGGCGGGGAGAGCGCGACGGTCGAGGCCGAGGGGCGCCTCGGGGGCAACGAGTTCGCGTTCATCCGGGCGGCGCTGAGGGCGGGGGCGGGGGTCGGGCAGCTGCCGCACTTCGTGGGCGCCGTCGACGTGGCCGAGGGCAAGCTGGTGAGGGTGCTGCCAGAGTGGGAGATGCCCGTGTCGCCCATCTGGCTGGTGTACCCGGCGGCGAAGCACATCCCACGGCGGGTGAAGGCGTTTCGCGACTTCCTGCTGGAGTGGTTTCGCCCCGAGCGGACGCGGTGACGGGGGCGGGCGTACGGCCCTGCGCCGGGCGCGAGGCGGGAGAGCAGCGCGGAGGCCCCTTTAGTCACCGACGCAGTGAAACGACACGTCGAAGTCGGGGTTACCGTGGATGAACCCGGCATCGCCATCGCGTAGTCCGTCGGTACAACAGCGGGGTCGTCAGCGACCAGAGCCAGACCCCAAGCCCGCAAGAGCCTGATGGTTGACCTCATCTGGGAGAGTGACCGCGTCTACCGGCCCGAGCGGGCGTGCAACTCGAGCGCGAGGGTGCGAACATCGGCCAGTGTCCATCGGCAGGAGCGCGCTCGTCATGGCGGTGGCAGCGTTCGCTCGCGAGATCGACCCGGCCCTCGCACAGCCCGTGGTGCGTCGGCATCGGCTCGACGCGCTCGTCGTCCACGCCATCCCGGCGAGCGCCCAGGTGCGCGAGGGGCGCGTGTGGCCGTTGCGCGTCGACCTCCACGACAGCGCGAGCAGACCCGACATGGTCGATGTGTCGTGCGCGATCGGCGCCACGTCGGCGAGCGCCTCGGTGCGCGGTGACGCCCTCGGCGCGACCGCCTCCGTGACGCTCGCGCTGCCCGACGGGACCCAACCCCGCGATGCGCCCCGCGGGCCTCATCGCGTTCGCTGCGTCGCGCGCGTCCGCGGGGCGCGCCCCGGCGCCGCGGGCGATGAGCTCACCGCGGAGCGCGAGCTCGACATCGACGCGCCGCGCCTCCCAGACTACGCGCTGCGTCCACACCCCGTCTCGGTGTCCTCGCAGCTCGATGGCTTCGACTGCGAGACCCACGCGCCCGCGGTCGCGGGTCGCGGCGCCTGCGTCGCGTTCTCGTCGGAGGCTCCGGGCGGCGAGACCGTGGTCCGATGCACGCTCGATGGAGTCGCCCTCGCGCGACAGCCGGGGCCCTACCACGACGGCCCCCTTCCCATCGGCAGCCTCGCCGCGGGCAGCCACACCGTCTCGTGCGTGAGCGCCCCCACGCACCCCGCGTGGGAGGTCGACCCGGGCAACAACCGCTTCGACGCGACCTTCGAGGTGCTCTCTGCGTCGCGTTGGCAGGTCGATCTCGCCCTCACCCGCGTCGGCGAGGCGGCGCGCGCCGCCGAGGTCCATCCGCCGACGTCCAACCCCACGGGGTCGACGTACGCGCCGTCGCCCGGGGTCGCGGGCGTGGCGATCGACGTCGGGTTCCGCAACGCGGGGCGCACGCGCGTGTATGCGGTCGAGGCGACGTGCCACGGCGCGTCGGGTGGCGCCGCGATGGCGCTGCGCGGCACGTGGGCCCGGCCGCAGGGTGACCGCGCCGGCTGGCTCCGAGGGCTCGCTCCGGGCGAGTCGGCCACGGTCGCCGTCACCGCGGCCGGCGCGCTCCCCGCTGGGCGAATGGACCTCTCGTGCGAGGTGCGCACCGCCGCGCCCCGTGAGGTTCCGGAGGCGACGCCCGCGGACAATCGTCTCCGCGCGACCGTGATGGGACACGCGGCACCGTAGGTGGAGAACGGGTCGCCGCGTCGATGAGCGGGGGCGAGACTCGGCGGAGCCATGGCCAGATCGAAGACCGGCGGAGGTTCCATTGGATCATGGCCACCTTCATGGCGTCGTTGAGGCCGAGGCATACGACCATCGCGTAGAGGAAGACCGCGAGCGTCTGCCACCACGGCAGCGGGCTGAGGCCGGGAAGGCCCACGAGGGTCAGGACGGTGCCCGTGAGCACGTCCGCCGCGACGGCCGCCAGGAGGGCCCTGCTGGGCATCGACGCCCTGAACCAGCGGCGCTCCCGGGCGGACACGATCGAGAACGCCGCGAAGTAGAGCAGCGTCAGGAAGCTGAAGGTGTGGAGGGCGTTGGGGGGCGTGGCCAGGCCGAAGCGCGACCAACCGATCCAGAGGAGCGAGAGCGACTCCGCGAGCATGGCGACGCCGAGCACGACAGAGACCCCGATGTAGCCGCCGATGTCCCATGTCTCGGGCCTCCGGGACGGCCGGGCGTGGTCGGTGGCGAGGGATGCTGGGCAGCCCGACCCCGCGCGCGATCTCGCGCGCGACCGCCAGCGTGCGATAGCCCTTCCGGGATCCGCGCCAGCGAGGGTGCCGGGTTGCTTTCCCTATGCGCAGCGAGCGCATGTGCAAGGTCTCGCGGTTGCTCCCCTGAGGGCCACCGCCCCTGAATCCCCCTACAGGTGCCGCTTCGGGAGTTGCCGCTCATGCAGTACGTGAACGACCTCGAAGCCATCCTCGACGACGCGGAAGAAGATCACGTGGCGCTCGCAGCGCAGCGCGCGCAGTTCGGGGCGGCCCGGCACCGGACGCGCGACGTGCGCGAGCGTCGGCACGAGCACCTCGCAGGCGTGCTCGAGCAGCGACATGTACCGATCGCGCTGCGCCTCTCCCCACTCCTCCAGCGTGTACGTGGCGATGCCATCGAGCGCGTGCTCCGCGCGCTCGGTGTAGTGAACGGTCACGCCCGGGTCCGGCCGACGGCCGCGATGCCGTGCTTCTTCCGAAGGCGCTCGAAGACCCCGGGCTTCGCTCGGCCGCTCGCGAGCGCCTCGTCGAGTTCGCGCGCGAGCGCCTGCTCCTTCGCGTCTTCGAGCTCGTGCTCGCGCAGCGCTGCGCGAATGACCTCGCTCGCGCTCGCGTAGGCGCCGCTCTCGACCTTCTTCTGGATGTACGCCTCGAAGTGGCCCCCGAGGATCAGGCTCGTCGTCTTGGCCATGGAGGCAGCATACTAGAATCTAGTATCCCTCGTCGACGCCGGCGGTCGGTCGTCCGCGGCGGGCTGGCCGAGCGCGCGGTGGACGAAGCACGCGACGACGGTGACGAAGGCCCCCCAGAGCACGAGCGCGGGGACGACCACGAAGGCGGCCCATCCACCGAGAAAGACCAGGAAGAACATCTCCGTCGAACGCGCACGGGCGCGCCGGACGGTAGACGCTCACCGTCGGCGCGGGAGAGGTGCGCGTAGTGCCCGCGCGGGCGCTCGTCGAGCGGGCCATCACCGCGCGCTGAACCCCACACGTCGGAGGGTGGCGCCTCAGCCGTGTGGGGTTCAGCCCGACGAGGTTCTCCGCGCCTGATTCGCGCCGCCCGTCGCGGCCCCGGCCGCGACCCTTCGCTTCCCCTGCGGCGAGGGACTACCCTTGCACCATGGGTGACTATCGCGACGAACGAGAGGCGGCGCTCCAGCGCGCCGAGGCGCTCGCACAGCAGAACGCGCAGCTCCAGACCGAGCTCGACTCCCTCCGCCAGGGCCGCGCCTCGCCGGCCACCGCGGCCGCCCCCCGGCTGATCATCGCCGCCGTGGCCATGGTGGTCCTGATCGGGGCGGCGGTCGGGTTCCTCTCCGCCGCGCGTCGCCCGCCCGCGGTGACCACGGCGCCCTCGCTCGCGCTCCGAGGGCGCTGGTCTCCCCCGTCGCCCATCGGCCAGGTCGCGCTTCGGGCGGCGGTGCGCGCGGGCGGCGGAACCTGGGCCGTCGGCGACCGCGGGAGCATCTTCTTCCGCGCCGAGTCGGCCACCTCGTGGGCCCCCGTTCCCAGCGGCACCGAGGCCGACCTCTACGCCATCACCTCCGGCGACCCGCTGGTGGTCGTCGGCGCCCGCGGCACCGCCCTCCGCTTCGACCCGGCGCAGCGCCGCTGGGTGCCGGAGTCCACCGGATCGAGCGCCGAGCTCCACGCCGTCGCCTCGCGCCAGTCGACGCTCATCGCCGTGGGCGCGGGCGGGACGGTGCTGCGCCGCGCCTCCGACGGCGGCTGGTCGCCCGTCGTCAGCAACACCGCCGCCGACCTCCACGGCGTCACGGTCTCCACCCCCGACGGCTCGGTCGTCGCGGTGGGCGCCGGAGGGACCATCGTCGGCGGCTCCTTCGAGAGCGCCGAGCTCACCCGCCAGGCCTCCCCCGTCAGCGCCACCCTCCGCGCCATCGCCGCCTGGAACAACACCCTCCTCGCCGTCGGCGACGGCGGGGCGATGGTCTCGACCTCCGCGATGTCCCCTTGGACGCTGGTTCGCTCGACCACTAACGAAGACCTCCTCGTGGTCGCGGCCACCGAGATCCCCTACGAGGAGAACCGCCCTGGCTTCATGAGCAGCGGCTCGACCTTCGGCTTCCTGGCCGCGGGCGCCCGCGGGTCCGTGCTCGTCGACCGCCTCGGCTCCGTCGAGGGCTGGCGCCCGGTCCGCGCCGGCGGCGGCGCCATCCGCGCCATGACCTCCGAGCCCTGGAGCTTCTTCACCGAAGAGGGCAACGTGCTCGCCTTCGCCCCTCGCTGACTTCGGTCGTTGCAACCACCGGGCAGGTCTGCCAACCATCGACCCCGTCGCATGGGCCTGGAGGTTGCGGTCGGATCATCCCCGTCGGCGGTGCGCGCGGGCTCCCTCGCGAAGGACATCGCTTGGGCCTCGCCCAGGCACCCGGTGTTCTGCGTCATCAGCCCGGTGGCCCCGGCGAGGCTCTGGAGCCAGGTCGCCGAGACCGTGAGGGTCACCCTGGAGTCGAGCCTCGGCGACGGCCAGAAGGGCCTCGGCGCCCTCGAGCGCGCGGTCGGAGCGGGCGCCCAGTCCCTCGCCAGGCTGCGCTCGGTGCTCATCGAGCCGCACCTCAACCTCGACGCCCAGCTCGCGGCGATGGTCATCGTGGGCGACCAGGCGCACATCGCGGTCTCCGCGGGGATGCGGGTCTACCGCGCCCGCAACGGCGAGCCCCAGCGCCTGCTCAACCACGCCAACCGCACCCCGGGCATCACCCACGGGGGCATGCTGGTCACCACCGAGCGACTCACCCGAGGAGACCTCTTCGTGTTCGGCAGCCGCGACGGCTTCGGGATGCGCTCCATCGGCGCCATGGCCGCCGTGCTCGCCCAGCGCCCCGACGCCACCGCCAGGGACCTCTGCGACGCCGTGCTCAAGCCCTGCCGCTCGTCCGGGGTGTCCACGGGCATGGTCGTCCTCCGGGTGCGCTGACACGATGGAAGCCCCCTCCCCCGGACCCCCGCTGACGGTGCCGGGCGCGAGGGTGCTGATCCGCCGCCCTCGCACCGCGCAGATCTTCGCCGTCCTCGTGGTGCTGCTCGCCACGCTGGGCCTCGCCGCCGCCGCACCGCTGATGATGATCCCCCTCGGGGCGGTGACCGCGCTGATGCTCGGGCTCGCCTCGTGGCTCTGGGCGGGGCGCGTGGTCGACGGGGGGATCACCGCCGACGATCACGGCATCGCCCTCGGCGACGGCCCCGGCGCCATGCGCTTCGAGCGGGCCGAGATCGCCGAAGGGATGGCGATCCCCGGCGAGCCGCCTAGGGTGCAGTTCACGCTGCACAGCGGGGCCGTGGTCGACGCGGCGGTCGACTCCCTCGACACCGCCGACGCGCTGCTCGACCGGGTGCGCCTCGACCGCGGCCACCGGGCGCTGCGCTTCCCCGCGCGGGCCCTGGCGAGGCAGGCGCTCGGCGCCCTCGGAGGGGTGATCCTCGGGAGCTACATCGGCGTCTACCTGGGCATCCTGCTGCTCGCGACGGGCCTCCCCTTCGGCTACGTGGCCGGGCCCCTGGCGGCGATCTTCGGCGCCCTGGGGGCGGTGAGCACCCGCCCCATCGAGCTGCGCGTGGGCACCGACGGCATCACCCTGCGCGGCGCCTTCAAGACCCGCTTCGTTCCCTTCGCCGAGCTCTCCGGCGTCGGCGAGAACGGCGGCGACCCGATGCTCTACTACCGCGACGGCCACACCGAGGTCATCTGGAACAGCGCCGTCTCCCGCCAGCCGGAGCTGCTCTCGGCTTTACAGCACCGTGTAAACGGCGTGCTCGCGGCCAACGCGCAGCACGACGCGCTGATGGCGAGGGCGGTGCTCCTCGAGCGCCGGGGCCGGAGCCTCGGGCAGTGGCAGGCGGAGGTGGCGCGGCTGGTCGACCCGACCCGGGGCTACCGGGACGTCGCGCTGTCGCGGCAGGAGGCCGAGGCGCTGCTCGACGACGTGCGCTCGCCCATCGAGCACCGCATCGCGGCGGCGATGGCGCTGCGCTCGCTCGACCAGGGCGAAGGCCCCACGCGCATCCGGGTGGCGGCGGAGGGCTGCGCGAGCCCGGAGATGCGAGAGGCCCTGGAGCGGGCGGGCGACGGGACCCTCGACGAGGCGACCCTCGAGCGCGCCGTGGCCGCGGTGGAGCGGGGCCGCGGCTGGACCTGAGCGCCGGGTCCATCGCCCGGCGCTGCGATATCCTCCGCGCCATGAAGCGCCTCCACCTCTTCGAGTTCGAGGACCTCCCCTGGGTGCCCGCGGCCATCCGCGACGGCGGCACCGACCTGCTGGACATGGGCTTCGACCGCGTGGGCTTCTACCTCCCGCTGGTGGCCGACCTCCTCGACGTGCTCGACGCGACCGGCCAGCGCGCCATCGTCGACCTCGGCTCGGGCGGCGGAGGCGGCGCCCTCTCCATGCACTCGCTGCTTCGGGAGCGCGGTCGCGGCGACCTCCGCCTCACGCTCACCGACCGCTACCCCAACGCCGCGGCCGTCGCGCGGGTGCAGCGGCTCGGCGACCCGGCGATCTCGTACCACCCGCGGCCCGTGGACGCCTTCGCGGTGCCCGCCGAGCTCGTGGGCCTGCGCACCATGTACGGCGCCCTCCACCACTTCCGGCCCGACGCCGTGCGCCGACTCCTCTCCAGCGCCGTCGCCGACCGCGCGCCGATCGCCCTCTTCGACGTCGCGGCGTCGCCGATGGTCCGCCGCGCCCCGCTGGCGCTCGCCCCGCTGCTCGCGGCTCCCAACATGGTCGCGCTCTGGCTCGTCACCCTGCTGGCGACGCCCTTCGTGCGCCCCTTCCGCTGGTCCCGGCTGCTGCTGACCTATGGCGTCCCTGCGATCCCGGCGCTCTTCGCGTGGGACGGGACGGTGTCGGCGCTGAGGGCGTACACCCCCGACGAGCTGCTGGAGATCGCCCGAAGCGTCCCCGGCAGCGAGGCCTACGTCTGGCGCTCGGGGCGCGCTGGCAACGCGCTCTCGCTCGTCGGCTACCCGAAGGGCTGAGCGCCCCTTAGGAGCACCCCTTTCAAGGTCTCATGGGAGGCCTTGACCACTCTGGCCTGGGGTACGGCGTGCGGCCTCTTCCTCGGCGTGCAGCGCCTGACCCCAGGCAACATCAG
>Ga0207969_100964_pt1 | contig 9914 bp, 5 predicted proteins | sample LakWasMet25_LOW6_2_FD_183869 | JGI IMG/M metagenome (GOLD analysis project Ga0207969, IMG submission 183869) | Freshwater sediment methanotrophic microbial communities from Lake Washington under simulated oxygen tension - Sediment Metagenome... | ecosystem: Environmental > Aquatic > Freshwater >... | reverse complement strand
GGTGAGGCGCGTTGGGGTGACGTGGCGGTCGCCCCGTCGCTCCGCTCCGGTGAGGCGCGTTGGGGTGACGTGGCCGGTCGCCCCGTCGCTACGCTCCGGTGAGGCGCGTTGGGGTGACGTGGCGGTCGCCCCGTCGCTACGCTCCGGTGAGGCGTCGACTGGTGACCTCGCGGTCGCCCCGTCGCTACGCTCCGGTGAGGCGCGTTGGGGTGACGTGGCGGTCGCCCCGTCGCCACGCTCCGGTGAGGCGCGTTGGGATGACGTAGCGCTCGCCCCGTCGCCCCCGTTCACCCCTCCCGATAGCGCCAGCTCAGGCTCTCCGCCGCGCCCGTCTCCCCGAGCACCTCCACGGCCGACTCGCGGTCGCAGAAGTCCATCGCGTACGAGCGGATGCGCGACGCGCAGGCCATGATGTCGCGGTCGCCCGGGATGTAGTCGAGGAAGGTACGGCTACACAGCAGCAGCATCTTCTGCTTCGCCCGAGAGGTGAGCACGTTGAAGCGGCTCAGCCCGTAGATGAACTCCTCCTCGGCCATGAGCTGGTCGCGCGCGGAGATGCCCATCGAGGCCACGATGAAGGTCCGGTCCGAGCCCTGGAACTTCTCCACCGAGTACACCGTCTGCCGCAGGCAGCGGTCCAGCTCCGCGTCGTCCAGCGAGCTCCTCCTCGCCGCTCCCTCTGCACCCCCCAGCCTCGCCTTGATCTCCCGGATGATCTGCCTCCCCTGCGCGTTGTGCGGCGCCACCACCCCGACGTGCTCCGCCCAGAAAGCCCGCTCCTCCGCCGGGGTCTTCACCCCCATCTGCGCGAAGAAGCCCGCCACCACCTCCGCCGCCAGCGTCGCCTCCAGCGGGCTCGTCGCACGCTCCCCCTCCCGCCGATGCACCAGCGTGTGCACCTCGCGCGACGGGTCGAGCACCGCCCTCACCCACGGGCTCGTCACCTCCAACGGAACCTCCGGCAGCAGCGCATACGGCCGCTCCTTCCGGAAGGCGCGCAGCTCGGCGTAGATCCCCAGCGTGCGGGTGTAGTCCACGATCGTGTCCGTGGAGCGGTAGTTCACCTGGAGCTGGTGCGCCGGCATCCGGTGGCCCTCCAGGAAGTAGTGGAAGAGGCTCCCCAGCACCTTGCGCAGCTTGCGAGGCGGCTTCACCTGCTGCACCGGCGGGAGCTGGTGCTGGTCGCCCACCACCACCACCCGGGTGCGCCTCGCGGGCATCGACGCGATGGCCATGGACTCCAGCAGCCGAGGCACCGGCCGCTCGTAGTCGGGCGTCGCGTCGGTGTACTTCAGCGTCACCTCGCCGGGCCAGAGCACCTCGGCCGCCGCGAGGAAGTGGTCCGTCGGGAGCTGCGAGGCCTCGTCGACGATGATCAGGTCGAAGCCCGTGTCGTTCTTCAGGAAGTCGTAGGTGAACTTCGCCGCCGTGCTCGGCGCCGTCAGCTTGAAGAGCGAGTGCGCGTTGGCGAACATCACGAAGGACGGCGGCAGCGCGTCCTCCAGGCGCCTCCCCCCGGTGCGCTCGACCTTCACCCCGTCGAGCGTCATCGTGGCGCCGTTGATCGTGAGCCCGTGGGCCCCGGGGACGGGCACCTCGCGGTCGCCGGAGAGCATGAACACCAGCGGTAGCTTCGCCGCCGCGGTGGGCTGCTGCTGCGCGTCGCGGTGCTCGGCGAGCTTGCGGGCCAGCACCACCATCGCGTCGTAGGAGAAGGCCGTGACGAGCACCCGCACCGGGCCGTCGGCGCGCAGGACGAACTCGTCGACCAGCGCCGCGAGGGTCTGCGACTTGCCCGTCCCGGGAGGTCCCTGGAGGCAGGTGATGGTGCTCCCCAGGGCGAGCCGGATGGCCTCCTGCTGCGACGCATCCGGCGGCGGAGACACGGTGGTGCGGAGGGGATCGTGGTCTGGAATCCTCCCCGTGGGAAGCAGGGCCGGGGCGTAGAGGCAGGTCTCCGCCATGCTGAAGGTGAGCGACGGGGGAGGCGGCAGCGAGGGCTCCGGGTGAAGGCCCATCAGGAAGGACGCGCGGAGCCCCAGCCAGGAGTGCCCGGTGCGCCACGACCAGCGCCGCAGCAGTCCGTTCTTGTTGTCGAGCAGCCTCCCCGACCAGATGTCCATGGCCGTGGGGTAGAGGTAGATCGGGTCGTCGGTGAGCGCGCCTCCGAGGGCCGAGAGCGAGGCGACGAAGTCCTTCTCGCCGGCCGCGACGACGCACTCGTAGCAGCGGCGCGCGGCGTCGTAGCGCATCTCCACCAGCTCGACGCCCCACTCCTTGAGCTGGCTCTTCGAGCGCTTCGACTCCGGCACCAGAAGCGCCCGGTCGCCCTCCTTGAAGCGCACCTCGGCGGACATCCCGTGGAGCTCGAAGCGCGCCCCTCCGTGGGGCATGTCCTCGTCGGGTGGAAGCGGCTGGAGGGCGGTGACCTCCGCGGCGTAGAGCCTCCCGATGCCCTTGGAGGGGTAGCTGTAGCGCACGTCGTCGACCGAGAGCTGAGCCGCCGTCGCGTTGAGCCGCGCGAACATGTACCAGGTGCGGGCGATGGCGTGCAGCCCGCCGAGGGGGAGGGTCTGGCGCATCCGGCGCACCTGGATGGCCTCGCGGAGCATCAGCGACTCGCGCATCTCCGAGCGCACCGTCTGCAGGATGCGCTCGAGCCCGTGGAGCTTCACCTCGAGCTGGTCGCCGATCTGGGTGATCTTCTGGAGCCGCTTGTTCTGGTTGCCCTCCTCGATGGCGGAGTGCCAGACGGCGTAGTCCATGTAGTTGAAGTGCGGCGCCCAGTAGCGGCTGGAGACGCTCCAGCGGAAGTCGCTCTTCAGCATCCCGTGCCAGGTGCAGTTGATGACGTGGGGAAGGCCCTGCGTGGTCTCCACGAAGGAGCGCAGGTCGAAGAGCTTCTGGTGCCGCGTGGCGTGCACTACGCCCGACTCCGTGGGGGCGAGCCACTGCAGCAGCTCCTCGAAGCGGCGGCGCAGCGTGGGGTCGGCGTGGATGCGGTCGACCTGGCGCTCCAGCATGTCCTGCGCGTGCTGCACCTGGTCCGAGGACCAGTAGAAGATGGCTAGCGAGGGGGCGGACGGGGCGTTCCAGCTGCGGCCGTCGGGGAGGGTGACCGGGTGGATCACGCCCACCAGCGACTCCATGGCGTTGCAGAGGGTCACGCACGCGGAGAGCTGGTTGAGCAGGTCCTGGGCGAGCTCGAACTCCTGAAGCGGGGTGACGTCGCCGGCCACGTAGCGCCAGGTCCAGCGAGCCTTGAGGGGGGCGCCCGGGTCGTCGTCGCGGGAGAGCAGCTCCAGCTTGCCCGAGTCGTGAAGGGCCGAGAGCGCGTGGCTCGCCTCGGCGATGAGCTCGTCGGCCGCGCCGGAGGTGACGCCCGCGTCCCGGAGGAAGGCCTCGTCGAGGGAGGGGCGCAGCCCGTTGGCGGCCTTGATCATCACCGCCGCGCTGGCGTTGGACTCCAGCAGCAGCCGGAAGTGATCCCACCAGGCGTCGTAGACGGCCCTGTGCGGGGCCTTCGGGGCGCAGGTGATCTCCAGCCGCAGGGCCGCGCCGAAGACCACGTCGTGGGTGGGGTCGGACTCCAGGTCGACCAGCAGGGTCAGGTCGCTGTAGCGAGGGAGCGCCATGGAGAGGTGGCGCTGGCCGCCGAGGTCGAGGGCGTGGGCGGCGACGCGCTGCTGCTCCATGAGAGCGCGGGCGCGCAGCCGTAACATCGGGCGCTCGGCGTAGATGGGGTCGTAGCCCGAGGAGGGAGGCACGACCGCGAGCGAGGTGGCGACGTCGCGCACGGTGTCGAGCTTCTCGAGAGAGCGGAGGAGCCCGGCGGTGGTCGGGGAGGTGTAGGGGAGGAGCCGGAGGTCCCAGTCGCCCGGGTCGGTGGAGCCGCGCTCCAGGGAGATCTTGCAGTCGTTGAGGTAGCGGCACGCGCCGCACGCGGGCTGCACCCGGACGTCCACCGCGTCGGGGTCGTGGGGGCGCGCGGAGACCAGCGCTCGCACCCTCGCCGTGGCGCGCTCGAAGAGCACCCGGGCGTCGTCCCACACCAGCGGCACCATGAACTCCCCGGTGAGCTTCTCCAGGGTCAGGCCCGCGAAGGGATCGTCGATGAAGGGGAGGATCCCGTGGCCGTCGGCGGAGACGAAGAAGCGGTCGGCCACGCCCTGGGCGCGGAGCCAGTGGGAGAGGCCGTGGGCGTAGAAGAGGAGCTCGACGAAGTGAGAGCGGCCGACGCCGTGCTCGCTGGTGTGCTTCACGTCGAGCACCCGGAGCGAGAGCCGGGCGCGGCGCTCTTCGGGGGAGAGCACCCGGAGGCGCCCGTCGGGGAGCACCTCGCGGGCGATGGTGGCGTCAGGGGCGGCGGAGACCAGGAGCACGTCGGGTCGGAAGTTCTGGTCGGGGAGGGTGACGGGCATGGGGCCCTCGGAGGCGGCGTCCACGAGGAAGCGGTAGAAGCTCTCCGGGAGGGTGGCCTCGTGCTCCAGCAGGATCAGCGGCCCTGCGGAGGCGTCGGCGTGGAGGGCTGCGAGGGAGCGGCCGTCGAGCTTGCGGGGCAGCACCTCGCCGGCCTGGTCGAGCTCGGCGCGGGCGCCCGGAAGCTGGCGAAGGGCGCGGTAGACCAGCTGCTCCCAGACGTGGCCGAGGCGGGCGGCCTCGTGGCGCTCGAAGTCGGGCTCGACCAGCTCGCGGTAGGGCGAGAGCAGGGCGGGGTCGGCCTCGGCGAGGTCCCAGAGGAGGCGTCGATCGCACTCGGTCTCGACGTAGTGCTTGAAGGCCAGCTTGTTGAGTCGTGCCACGGTAAGGGGACAGTATCCGAAGCGCCGGAGGGGCGTAGGAGCGGCGTGCGGTAGCATCGGGCCCCGCGATGAAGAACAAGACCCGAAAGCGCCGCTCTCCCCCGACGACCCGACCGCACTCCTTCGCGCCCGAGCTCGGCGCCGACGAGGCCGCGGCGCTCTGCGCCCTCAGCGACGCTGCGATGGGAGCGCGCGACGGGAGGGCCATCGCGGCGCTGCTCTCGTCGGGATCGCGCGCCCACTGCGTCGAGCACGCGAGGGAGTTCTACGAGGGGCTGCGGCCGATCGTGGCGGCCTTCGAGAAGAGCCCGACGGCGGAGCGGTTGTTCAGGAGGTTTCTGCCGGCGGCGCTCGACCCGGCGCGGGCCACGGGCGACGAGGTGGCCGTCACCGAGCAGGAGGTGACGGTGCAGGGCGTGGTGAGGTCGATGGTGGCGGCCGACCGCGACATGGCGGAGATCTTCGACGCCGCGCTGCGCATGCTCGACCCGCTGGTCGGCGCGAGCGTCGACGACGTGCTCGCGGGCTTCCTCGCGCAGATGGCCGAGGACCTCCAGGCAGCGGGCTGGACGAGCTCCGCCCTCGGCAGCCGCGTGGAGGGCGGGCACGTCGTGCTGACCGTGAGCTCAGCCGGACCGGAGGGAGAGCGCCGGGTCGAGGACTGGCGGGTCGTTCGCGAGGCGGACGGCTGGCGCATGGACATCGACTGCACGGAGTGCGCGAGCACCCGAGCGCAGCACGGCTGAGCGGGGGAGGCGGGGCGCGCTTCAGCGAAGGGCTGCCGCGAGGAGGCGCTCCAGCTCCGCGACGTGCGCTTCGAGTTCGGCGCGAGATCGATGGCTCTCCAGCCAGCGCCCCTCATCGAGGTCGTACCACCGGTGCTCCTTCGTGGGGACCTCCGCCGAGACGCCGACACTGGCTCCGCGGCTCCGCACCGCCTGGGCGAGCTCGCGGCGAGCGTTGTCCGCGCCGTGGGTGATGAACACCGTCTTTCCAGCGAGGCAGAGATGTCCCTCGTACTCCCAGATGAGCCAGTCGAGCAGATCGCGCTGGTCCGCGTGCGCCGAGTAGCCGTCGATCTTCTCGATGTGGGCGACCATCTCCGAGAGAGGGAGGCGGTGCATGGTGCGCTTCGGATCGGCGTCGGCCCAGGTGAGCTGATCGCTCACGCGGCAGCGATCCTCGATGGGAATCTGCACGTGCTGCAGGAGCCTGCCGCCGTTGGTCGCGGGGGCGACGAAGCTGGTGAAGAGCACCGTGGTGTTCTCCCGGCGGAGCAGGGAGTCGAGGTAGGCCATCACCATCCCGCCCTCGCACATCCCGCTCCCGGTGATGACGACGGCGGGGGTGCCGCCCTCGATCACCTGGGCGATGGGCTTGTCGTGGGCGGTGAAGCCCGCCGAGCCGAGCTTCCCTCGAAGCATGGCGGTCAGCCGCGCCTCCAGCTGCTTCTCCCCTTCGACGGTGTCGGGGAGTCCGAACACGGAGGAGAGCTGCTTCGCGCGCCAGACCGGCTTGAGGCAGTTCTTGCGGCTGAGCTCCTTCCGGACCATTCCGTCGGCGTAGATGCCGTTGACCTTCGCCGCCAACGGGGCGTTCAGGTACATCGGGATGCCCCGATAGCGTGCCGGGTCGGCGCGGAGGATCTCGTGGAGATCGAGCAGCACAGACTGCGTGCGATCGACCGCGAGGCAGGGGATCAGCAGGACGCCTCGCTGCTCGAAGAGCGTTCGATCGACGACCTGGCGCAGGCGCTCGACGCGGGCTGCGCGGCTGCGCTGCTCCGGCGGGCGGCTGGTGGCCCCGTAGGTGGATTCGACGACTGCGTAGTCCGCGAAGCCGGGCTTCATCCGATGTCGCAAGAGTCCGAGGTGCTCGTCCCCTTCGGCGTTGGTTCCGAGGTCGCCGGAGAAGGTGATGGAGCGCTGGGTTCGCTGCCCACGGACGGTGGGCTTCGGACCCCACACGATCTGCACGGAGACCGCGCCCAGGATGTGACCGGTGCGGCAGAACGTGAAGAACAGGTCGGTGCCGAAGGGGTGGAGCTCGCCGAAGAGGCGCCCCGACGGCTCATGGAAGAGGGGGGCGAGCGCCTCGACGTCGGCGCTGGAGAACGGCGCTCCGGGCTGTCGCGCGGCGTCGGCCAGGATCAGCTTCGCGAGCTCGGCGGTCTCGCGGGTGCAGTAGACCATACCGCGAAATCCCTCCCTCACGAGGCGCGGCAGAAGCCCGCAGTGATCGAGGTGCGCGTGCGTGAGGAAGACGCACTTCAACCGGGAGGGGACGAACTCCAGCGGACGGCGGTTCCAGTCGCGCTCGCCGTGCTCGCCCTGCATCATCCCGCAGTCGACGAGGAACTCGATGTCCTGCGCCTCGTGCTGGAGCCAGTAGCAGGAGCCGGTGACCTGCTCGATGGGGTTCAGGAACCGGACCTTCATCGCGCGACCTCCTGCGTGGTGGTGTCGTCGGCCTCGTAGCAGAGCCGAAAGCCGATCTTGCACGCGCGGTACTTCCCCCAGCTCGACGAGGGGAAGAAGTCCCGCGCTACGGGGAGCCCGTCGTGGATGCCCTGGAGGTTGGCGGTGTTGATCGCCGCCGCGCTGGTCTCGTTGTGCTCGAAGAGCCACTCGCCGAAGTCGATGGCGGCAATGAATCGCAGCCCTCCCGCTCCTTCGCGCCAGGAGAGCCCTGGCCGGAAGCGGGCCTGCTCGTCGCGCTTGATGAAGCCCCACTCCGCTCGCAGGGTGCCGTCGGGCTTGATGAAGTCCACGCAGCCGTTGGTCAGCCGCGCCTGCATCGGGTCGACGTCCGGGGGCCGACGCGGGAGAGCGCTCGCTGGCAGCGCGCCCGGGTGCAGCCGCAGGTACTCCGCGCAGCGCAGCAGGCGCACCGGCCGCTGGTGCTTCTGCTCGAACCAGCGCGCGTAGGCCTGCGCGTCGTACCAGTTCACGCAGGCCGGCAGGTCGTCCGCGTCATGGTTGGGAGCCGAGAGGTCGTCGACCTTCTCCGCGCGCCGCGCCTCGTAGCCGGACTCGGAGAGAAACCGACGCAACTCCGCGATGGTCACCAGGGGCGATACGAGGAGCGTGCTTCCTCCATCGCCCGGGACGGGCAAGAAGCCGTCGAGCGCGGTGCGATCTGCAGGGAGCGTCGGCGCCTGGTAGATGCTCTTCGCGACGGCCCACTGGCGGGCCACTTCCCGAGTCCCGGGATACTGCAAGGAGCTGCCGCCCGCGGCGTAGTACGCCGTCTCGGCCTCCCACTCGTCGCGGTCGCTCCAGCGCTCGACCTGGAAGTAGCGCCATCGCTCGAAGCGAGCGTGGGTCCACAGCACGTCTGGAATGTCCTTTGGGGACAGGTTGCCGTCGAAGGGAGCCGCGGGCGGGGGACGGTCGCGGAGACCCCGAAAGACGAAGTCGTACGCACCGTCGAGGGCTCGCAGGAAGACCAGCGAGGGGTTGAAGCGGATGAGCTCGACCCAGCCGCGGTGATCACGGTCGATCCATTGCTGGAAGAGACGGAAGGACTCGGCGTCCTCGCGCTGGATCTCCCTCACTTCATCGAGCGGCGTGGTCGGGTTGAACCATGTCTCGGTCACGAGTCGATCGTCGGCTCTCGGATGGACGAGCCCATCGTGGAGGAGGTTGAACCCCGCGGAGACGTGGGTGTGGAGATGACGCGCGAGGAAGGGGGCGACCTCCGCAGGGTCAACGACAGGGAGGGCGTACCTCGCCTGCATCGGACCGAACAGTGGCGGGTGGGACTGCGCGTCGAGGGGCGTCCAGTCGAAGTCGTGGCCGGTGAAGATCCGCTTCGGGAGAGGGCGCCCTGAGTTGAAGATTCGCTCGGCGAGGTGCTGCCGCCGAATGGTGAGGACCGACCACGCCTCGGGCGGAGGGGCGAGCAGGTTCCTCCGGTGGAGGAGTCCATGCTCTCTCATGAAGGCGCAGAGCGAGGGCCACTGCTTCTGGTAGCCGTCGAATCCGCCGCGGATGCCGAGGCGCTTCGCGACCGCACTCAACGCCGCGGCGTGGCCGATGCTGTCAGGGCGATCGGGGCTGCGGATGAGTTCGTGGCGGACAGCGCCTCGGATGGCCTCCGGGTCGAGGTCGTCGAGCGGGACGACGTGCTCCTCGCGGAGCGGCAGGAATTGAAGAACAGCGCGCTTGGACTTCTGGACAACAGGGATCATCGACGACCTCCGTGTGTCACTTCGAGCGGCGTGCCGCTCGATCCCCATCCGTGGATGGTCGCCCTCGGGAAGACACACAAAGAAGGGTTGATGAAACCTGGAACGACAGGTCCAACTCCGACTTCAGGGAATCTCTGACTGTGATCGCAGGCGACGACGACCCAGGGCAGGCGAGATTCGGCCCGACGCCGTGTGTAGTCAGGGACGATGCCGCCGTCAAGGCTTCGAGGGGGGCAGCTGGCCGAGCTCGATGAACATCGGCAGCGCCGCGGGCCGGTCGCCGAGCTCACCCGCGACGAGCTCGAGCCGCATGAATCCCAGCTTGTCGTAGAAGGCGGTCGCTTCGGGTTTCGCATCCACGATGAGACCGACGCAGCCGAGGTCTTCTGACATCTGTCGAGCGAGGATCATCACCGCGCGCAGCAGCAGGGGGCCCACCCCCTGACCCGTGGCCCTCTCGTCGACCGCCAGCCGGGCGAGCGCAGCACGGGCACCGGATACCGCGGGAGCCGTCGTCGCTTCGTGGGAGGCATCTTCTCGGGCGACAGCTCGGAGGCGGCCTCCGTCGCGAAGCCGACGATCATGCCCGCGTCGTCGACCGCCACGTAGGTCGTGCCGATGTGGTGGCGAAACTGGTTCTGTCCCGCGTAGCGAATGAAGAAGCGATCGAGGTCGGTGTTGCCCGAACGGAAGCCAGAGCGCTCGTCCTCGGGGGTGAGCCCATAGGCGTTAACCGTCGATCGCCCGCCGTGCCCGCAGGTTGAAACCCTATCGCTTCTACACATCGTTGGAGCGTGGCAACCCGCCGCGTCGCTGGGGTTCGGGCGTTGGCCCTCACCCCAGGCAATAACAGGACGGCGCCCCGGGCATTGCCCGGGGCTGTCGAACAGGGACGCCGATTCGTTCCAGTCCTCGCGGCC
>Ga0207969_100956_pt1 | contig 10004 bp, 8 predicted proteins | sample LakWasMet25_LOW6_2_FD_183869 | JGI IMG/M metagenome (GOLD analysis project Ga0207969, IMG submission 183869) | Freshwater sediment methanotrophic microbial communities from Lake Washington under simulated oxygen tension - Sediment Metagenome... | ecosystem: Environmental > Aquatic > Freshwater >... | reverse complement strand
GTACCCCAGGCATGAGGCATGAGGCATGAGGCATGAGGCATGAGCCTCGCGGCAACGGCCCATCAAAGCGGCCAAACTGACATGAATTCAGTATCAGGCGCGCTGGGTGGGAGCGGTCGGTCGCTCCCTTACCGGCAGAGCCAGATTCCCGCGACGAGCACCGCCGAGAGAGACAGCCGCTGCAGGAGGTCCCTCCCTCCCTCGGGCTTCGGGAAGACCTGCGGGAGCACGAAGGCGAGCACGTACCCGTAGCCGATGGAGAAGAAGGGCTGGACCCCTCCCAGCGCCGAGACGATCGCCACCGGCCCGAGGGAGATCCCGAGGAAGAAGAGGGCCTTGCCCAGGAAGCTCAGCCCCTCGTTGGCGAAGACCAGCAGGATCACCCGGCGCCCCGACTCTCGGATGCTGGTGCGAAAGGCCTGACGGACGCTGCGGGAGCTGGCGATGGCGACCCCGCCGAGGGCCACGCCGAAGCCCTCATAGGCGAGGATGGGCAGGAAGGTCCTCGTGGCGAAGGCCTGCTTGACGAGCACCGCCGCCGCCGCCCAGCAGAGGTTGGCCATCATCATCGGCCAGAACGCCTTGCCGAGCCGCAGCTTGCCGTCGACGGACTTGAGCGAGAGGGCGATCGCCGCGCCCATGATCAGGAAGAACCCTACCCAGCGCGCGACGCTCAGTCGGTCATGCAGGAACACCACCGACAGCACCAGGGTGAACAGCGCGCTCACCTGGATCATCGCGGCGACGAAGGCCGCGTCCCCTACGGCGATGGCGCGGAAGTAGAAGACGTAGGCCATCATCAGGATGAAGCCCGAGAGCGTGATGACGGCGCCGGAGAGCCCCAGGTTGGGGAGCCCGGCGGCCAGGAAGGCCACGACGCTCAGCACGAACACCACGATCGCCGTGTAGAGCGGCATCGCCTCCGGGCCCTTCACCTGCTTGTTGACGATGTGCGCGTCGAGGTGGTTGACCGCCGCGAACACCGCCGGGCTCGCGACCCCATAGAGGATCCAGCTCATCGGGAGCACATCTCCCGCACGTCGGCGATGCGGCGAAACACCTCCGCGAAGCCGTCGCGGGCGATGAGGGCCTTCAGCTCGATACGGTTGTTGTGCCTCACCAGGTGGCACTCGTTCGCCCGGTCCCGGATGAAGCGCAGCCGCTCCGCGCGCTCCATGGCGGGGCCGAACCACGCGATGGCGTCGAAGAACTTCGCCAGCAGGATCTCGTAGTCGTTCCAGCCGAGGGACTCCAGCACGGCGCCGATGCCCGACGAGGCGCCGATGTCGAGGAGCTGCTGCCGCGTCAGCGCCCGGTTCTTGGCGTCCGAGGGAATGGCGTTGATCAGCGCGTGCAGCGCCTCCTCCGCGGACTGGCCCGCGCTGTCCCCGCCGCGCTCCGCCTCCGCCTGCGGGGCGGTGACCGAGAGGTCCGCCGAGAGCCTGCGACGAAGGGCGTCCTCCACCGAGTCGACCAGCTCCTTCAGCAGCCTGAACTGCTCCTCGAACTCGCTCGGCAGGGGGCGCCGGATGGCCTCGAGGATCACCGGCGTGGCGACCGCAGGGCGGTCGTCGTCGAACTCGATGAGGCCGTATCGCTCCAGGTGATGGGCGAAGGTCTCGCGGTTCTCGACGCCACCCCAGAGGTCGACATAGGCCTGCGGCCCACCGGTCGCGAGGTCCCTGAGGAGCTTCACCTCCTCGGGGGCGACGCTGGTGAGGTGACCGAGTGTCCACTCGATCTGCGACAGGAAGGAGCGCTTGGACTTCTTGAACGCGCCGACCACCCGGTGCGGCGTGACCTCGACGCTCGACCCGCGCGCGAGGCTCTCCTTGTGGAGCTGCGTGCCGAGCTTCCTCAGCAGGTGGGGATAGCCGCCCACCAGGGAGTAGGCCGCCTCGGCCGCCTCGCGGGTGAACGCGAGGCCCATCCGGCGCCCGATGTCCGTCAGCAGCGCGGCCGCCTCGTCCGGCGGCATCGGCCCCAGAAACACCGCGTGGGTCTCGAAGAGGGGATTGGGCTGATGGAGCCAGGTGCCGTGCTCCACCCCGGCGGGGTTGACCCCGCCGACCACGAAGGTGAGGCGGTCGGGGTGATCGAGCGAACACCGCACGCTGTGGACGGTATTCCAGAGCGTGAAGAAGTCCTCTCGCCAGTAGCCGCAGTGGGCGCCCGCTGGATAGAGATGGTCGAACTCATCGAGGAAGCAGACGAGCCTGAAGGAGGGCCTCTCGCTCTCCCTGGCCAGCGCCTCGGCGGCCTTGAGCAAGCCCCGGACGTCCTTCTCGAAGGCCGAGGCGAGCTTCCTAGAGTCGGTGACGTTGCCCTTGATGGCCGCGGAGAAGGCCTCCGCCTTGGGCCTTATCTTCGAGTCGCCCTTCAGCGCGAAGCGGATGAGCTTCTGCTGCCAGGCGGCCAGCATGTCCGACGCGGCGAGCCACCACCGACCGGCCCCCAGGCGGGCGGTGTTGCCGAGCAGGAAGGAGGTCGCGGTGACCGAGGTGTCGTCGCGCTCCAGGAGATCCTCGACGTGGCTCAGCAGCGAGCTCTTGCCGATACGCCGCAGGCCGAAGACGCCGACCGGGCTCCCCGCGAGGATGTGGGTGAGCACCTCGTGCACGGCGGACTCGCGCCCGAAGAACTCCGACGGACAGCGCACGGGCCCCGGCTCTGCGAAGAGGTCGCGGCGGCGGTTCGACGATCCCAGGAGCTTGTAGAGATGGTCCTCCGCGGAGACGGCGCGGTGGCGGGCGCCCGGGGAGACGACCACCACGCTGGTGCGGCTGCGCGCCGACCACGCGGCGCAGGCGGCGGCCGCGAGGGCGGTGCCCGAGACGACGAAGCGCACCTTCGGGTCGACCTGGAGGCCCGCTTCCGAGGGAGGCGCCTGGAGCAGGGTCTTCTCGTTGAAATCCCTGGGGAGCCCGTGCCCGACGACGTAGCACTCCTGCCGCAGTCCGAAGTCCTCGCCCAGCCTCTCGGATGGCTTCAGCACGGCCGCCCAGAGCCGCGGACCCAGCGGGCGAAACCACGTGACCTCGAAGCCCGCCGAGAGCATCTCGAGCGCGGCGCTCGCGTCGGCCCGCACCGAAGGCTCGGCGGCCTCGAAGGCCTCCCGGGCGTCGCGGCGAAACCTGATCCCCGGGGCCTCCTGCACCGCGGCGGGTGTCCTCCTCGGGCGCGTCGCGCCTGGAGATGCGCCGCCGAAGGCCCCGCGATCCATGCTCATCGACTCCACGGTTCGGACCCGCCGCACCCGCGCGGGGCGCAAGCGCTCTTCATTGCTGACATGAGATGCCTCCCAGGGCGTCGACCCCTTACGGGTCCGCGCTTCGCCCTCGAAGGCTTCACTATCCGATCGGGGTCGGGAGCGTCGATGGCAGAGCGGTGGCAACGAGCCCGCTGCCCCCTGTGTCGGGCTGGTGCGCGCGGAATGGACCGCATAGGGTGCGCCGGTGATTACCGAGGTACGGGCGGGCCCCTATACGATTCGCGGCATTTCGGTCGGGGGCGTCTACACGACATTGCACGTCCCCGAGCTGGACGTGGTGCTCGACGCGGGTGTGCCCCTCCGCTCCTTCGCCACCGTGGGGCGCTTCTTCCTCAGCCACGGCCACCTCGACCACGTCTCCGGCCTTGCCGGGCTGCTCAACATCCGCGGCCTGGTCGGCGGCAAGAGGGCCACGATCCACCTACCCGCGGAGATCGAGGAGCCGGTGCGCGACCTGCTGCGGGCCCACACGGCGCTCGCCCGCGCCGAGCTCGACGTGGAGCTGGTGCCGATGCGCCCCGGCGACGAGCGCCCGATCGGCAACTCGGTATTCGTCCGCGCCTTCCAGACCCACCACCCGGTGCCCTCGCTTGGATACCAGTTCGTGCGGCGGGTCTCCAAGCTGCGCCCGGAGCACCACGGCAAGGCCCCCGAGGAGATCGCCCGGCTGCGCAAGCAGGGCGGCACTGGCCTCTTCGATGAGCACGAGCGCCTTGAGCTGGCCTACGCCACCGACACGCTCTCCCGGGTGCTGGAGACCGAGGCCTCGCTCTTCGAGAGCAGGGTGCTGGTGCTCGAGTGTACCTTCGTGGACTCCACGCGCAGCGTCGAGGACGCCCGCCGCAAGTTCCATCTCCACCTCGATGAGCTGGTCGAGCTCGCGCCGAGGTTCAACAACGAGGCCCTGGTGCTGATGCACTTCGGCCAGGGAACCTCGCCCGAGCGGGTGCGCGAGGCGGTGCAGCGACGCCTCCCCCCGGGTCTGCGAGAGCGCGTGGTGGTCTTCGCCCCGGAGGGCGACCGGTGGTTCGGCTGAACCGCCTCCGGTCCATGTCGGGTGAAACGGTCATTGAAGTGAATGAGCGATGAGGGGTCTTCTCATGAGTACGAAGTACGAAGAGCGAATGGTCTCGATCTCCGCCGATCTCCACGGCGCGTGGGTGCAGCCGGGCGGAGCGTGGGACGGCCGGGCCGTGCTGTTCCTGCACGGGTTTGCCGATGACATGGACTCCGTGGGCAAGCTCTCCAGGCGCCTCTCCGAGGTGCTGGCCGAGCGGGGCATCGCCAGCCTCCGCATCAACTTCCGCGGCGAAGGGGACTACGACCGTACGGACATCGACTCGACCCTGGACACCCGCAAGGCGGACACCGAGCAGGCATACGCCTTCGTCGCGAGCCAGCCCGGCGTCGCGGCCGGGCGCGTCGGCGTGGTGGGCTGGAGCCTCGGGGCGACGACGGCGATCGTCGTGGGCGCGGAGCACCCGGAGTGGTTTCTCACCATGGTCGTATGGGCGAGCCCCACGGGCGACCAGTGGGCCGCGATGGCGTCCAGCGAGACGGCGCAGCGGGCGCTTCGCGAGGGACAGGCCTCCCAGGAGTGGCCGCACTGGAAGACGATCACGACGAAGCGGGCGTTCTACGAGAGCTTCCGCGGCGTCGACGTCGATGCGTCGCTCGCGCGGTACCCGGGCGCGTTCCTGTCGGTTCGCGGCTCGCTCGACCACTTCACGGCCAACGAGTCGGACTTCCTCAACCACGCGCCGGGGCTCCCGAGGGAGTCGGTGATCCTCGGCGGGGCGAGCCACATCTTCAACGTCTTCGAGCCCGAGACCGGCCACCCCGCTCGGCTGCTCGGCCTCACGAGCGACTGGCTGCAACGCACGCTCTGAGCGCTCCCCCCTTCTACGGCGCGGGCACCCTGGTGAACACGAAGTCCCCGTGGCCGGTCACCCCGGAGTCGTTCGCCCCGCTGCGCTGGTGGCAGCCCACGCAGATGGCGCGGGCGGCGCCGTGGTCGCCGAAGCCCTCCGCGACCGTCCCGTCGGCCTCGCTCGGCACCGGCGGGTCGAGCGTCACGCCCGGCCGCACATACTCGAACCAGAACCAGTTGCTCCCGTCAACGCCCTCGCGGACCTTCAGGTACACCGCATACCCGACCACCGGATCGCTCTCGCCGAGCAGGTGAAGCTCCTTCACCGACGCGGCGCCCACCGGCCAGGGAGCCCCTTCGGACGCGCCCGCGAGCACATCGTTGTTGCAGATGCGGTTGAGCGTGTGCGGTGAGAGCCCGCCCCCCGGGTGCGCCGCCAGCTCGCAGCGCCACCGCCGCCATGAGCCCGCGGCCAGCCACGCCCTCATCGCCGCCCGCCCGGTGGTGGGCGGCTGCTGCTCGGCGCCGTCGCTGTCGCCGAGCGTCGCGTGCGCCACCACGTCGCGCGCCCCCGCGTCCATCGACCCCGCTGCGACCTCCCTCGGCCTCGGATCGCTCGGGCACCCCGCCAGCCCCAACGCCCAGGCGGCGACCGCGCCCACCAGCCACCGACTCGTTCTCGCCATTGGAGCCGCGGATCCTTTCACGCTTCCCCCCATCGCTTCAATCGTCCATTGACGCCGGTGGCCTGCGCCGTGCAGTCCATTGGACACCATGAGCGCTTCCTTCCGGGTCTCGGCCTTCGCGGGCGTCTCCTCGCTCCTTTCCCTGCTCCCCGCGCTCGCGTGGGGTCAGCAGGCTCCCGCCGAGCTTCCGCCGCCGCCTCCTCCGCCCTCCGCGGAGTCTCCTGCGCTGCAGTGCCCCTCCTGCGAGCCCGGCGCGGACGACCGTCGCGCCATCGACGAGGCCGTCGACCTCATCGCCCGAGGGCGTGCCGCCGAGGCCCAGCGGGTGTTGCAGTCCCGACTCACCGGGCAGAACCCCTGGGGTCAGTCCTACACCTCCGTCGCGGTGCTCGACCGGCTGGCCACCCGCCTTGCCAGTCGACCGACCACCCCCGCAGCCTCCGAGACGCCCGACGAGGACCCCAACCAGGCCCGAGGGAGCCTGGAGGCGGTCGGGCTCTACGCCTCGGCCATCAGCCTCGGTCTCGGCACCGGCGCCTGGCTCGATGTGATGTTCGAGGTCGACGACGTGCGCGCGGCGGTGTCCCTGCCGCTGGTGCTCGGCGCCGCCGGGGCGGGCGCGCTCTACCTGGCCGAGCGCAACGGCGGCCCCATCCGTCGCGGCCGGGGGACGGCGGCGGGCAGCGGCCTCACCCTCGGGCTCGTGGGCGGCGTGCTGCTGGGCGTCTACGGCGCCGACGAGCTTCGCTGGGACGAGAAGGGCGTGGCGACCACCATCTGGGCGGGCGCGGTGCTGGGCGCCGGGCTCGGCTACACCATCGGGGCGCTGGCGGAGTCGCGTCCCGCCTCGGCCTCCTTCGTGGGCTCTGGCGGTCTGTGGGGCGCGGTCTTCGGTCTCACCGCCGCGGGTCTGGTGAACGCCGACGACAACGACATCCCCATCGCGGGCATGGTGGGAGAGCTCGTCGGAGCGGGCGCCGCGGCGGCCCTCGCCAACACCCTCCACCCCTCCGAGGCGCAGGTCCGCTGGATGGACCTCGGGGTGTTCTCCGGCGGCCTGGTGGGCGTCGGGCTCTCGGTGCTGCTCTTCGCCGACTCGTCGGCCGACTCGCTCACCGGCCCGGCGCTCATCGTCGAGGCCGGGATGATCGGCGGCGGGGTCCTCGGCTATGTGCTGGGCCGGCCCGACTCCCGCTCAGCGCGGTCGAGCACCGCGGCCCTCGACCGCTTCGCCGTGCAGCCCTCGCTCGCCCCCACGGCGGGCGGGGCGCAGGTGTTGCTCTCGCTCCCCAACCTGCTCTGACATCCCGTAATTTTCAGCGAATTGCGCCCTACGCCTCGGGGCCGATGATCTGCTAGCTTGCGCGCCGCCATGAGCCTGACGCTGGCCTCCGCGGACGACCCGATGTTCGGACTCCTTCGTGTGCTCACCGACGAGGGGGACGTGTCGCGCGACCCCGGCGTCGACGACGCCACGCTCAAGCGCATGTACCGCGAGCTCCGTCGGCTGCGCACGCTCGACGAGAAGATGCTCATCGTGCAGCGCCAGGGGCGCATCGGCTTCTACGGCGAGGTGAAGGGGCAGGAGGCCACGCCGGTGGCCACGGGCTTCGCGCTGCGCGCCGACGACTGGGTCTTCCCCGGGCTGCGCGAGGGCGCGGTGATGCTGGTGCGCGGCTTCCCCCTCGCGACCTACGTGGCCCAGTGCTGGGGCAACGGGCTCGACGTGCAGAAGGGCCGGCAGATGCCCTCGCACTTCTCCGGCCGCTCGGTGAATCAGGTGTCGTGGAGCAGCTGCATCGGCCCGCAGATTCCGCAGGCGGTGGGCACGGCGTGGGCGATGCGCAAGCAGGGGAGGGACTCCGTCGCGGTGGCCTTCTTCGGCGATGGCGCCACCTCGCAGCCCGACTTCCACAACGCGCTCAACCTCGCTGGCGTGTGGAAGGCCCCGGTGGTCTTCGTCTGTCAGAACAACCACTGGGCCATCTCGATCCCGTCGAGCCAGCAGACGGCGGCGCCGACCTTCGCGAGCAAGGCCATCGCCTACGGGATGCCTGGCGTGAGGGTCGACGGCAACGACGTGCTGGCGGTGTACTGCGCGGTGCGCGACGCGGCCGAGCGGGCGCGGCAGGGCGGCGGGCCTACGCTCATCGAGAGCGTCACCTACCGCATCGGGGCGCACTCCTCGAGCGACGACCCGACGCGCTACCGCGACCAGGCCGAGGTCGAGGCGTGGATCAAGAAAGACCCGCTCGATCGCTTCAAGCGCTTCCTTGTGGCCTATGGGCTGCACGACGAGGCGCGCGAGGCGGCGATGCAGTCGGAGATCGACGCGGAGATCCGCGCGGCCATCGCGGAGGCCGAGGCGGCGCCGGCGGTGGAGCGGGCCACGCTCTTCGACGACGTGTACGCCGAGCGGCCGTGGCACCTGAGAGAGCAGGCCGAGGCGATGGAGCGCGCCCCCGTGGCGCCCGCGCACGACGCGGGCAAACACTAGACGAGACCCCGGAGAGGCCCAGAGACCTCTCCATGGAACACCGGGTGAGACAGGGAATCCAATGAGCACTACGAAGACCTACGATGCGATCGTGATTGGCGGGGGGCCTGGCGGCTACGTGGCGGCGATCCGCTGCGGGCAACTGAAGCTGAAGACCCTGGTGATCGAGAAGGACTCCTGGGGCGGCGTGTGCCTCAACTGGGGCTGCATCCCCTCGAAGGCGCTCATCGCCGCGGCGAACTTCGTCGAGCGCTCCAAGCACGCGAGCACCATGGGCGTGACCGTGTCGGGCGTGGCCGTCGACTCCGCGAAGATGCAGGAGTGGAAGAACGGCATCGTGAAGAAGCTCACCACCGGCGTTCAGGGCCTGGTGAAGGGCAACGGCTCTGAGCTCCTCAAGGGCAATGCGCGCTTCGTCGACGCCAGCACCCTGGAGGTCGAGACCGCCGAGGGCGTTCAGACCGTCAAGGCCACCAAGGGGATCATCATCGCCACGGGCTCCCGCCCCGTGGAGATCCCGGGCTTCAAGTACGACGGCAAGCAGATCATCTCGGCCAAGGAGGCCGTGAGCCTCAACCCGCTGCCCAAGCGGCTGCTGGTCATCGGCGGCGGCATCATCGGGATGGAGCTCGGCGGGGTCTACTCCAAGCTGGGCGTCGACACGACGGTGGTGGAGTTTCTCCCGAAGGTGCTCGCCACGATGGACGACGACCTCGTCAACGTGGTGACCAAGGCGATGGGGAAGTCGGGCTGCAAGTTCATCACCGGCGCCAAGGCGCAGGGGTATGAGAAGAACGCCGACGGCTCGCTGAAGGTGACGCTCGACGTGGGCGGCACCCTCCAGAAGGTCGACACCGACGTGGTGCTGGTGGCGGTGGGCATGCGCCCCAACCACGAGGGCAACGGCTTCGAGAAGATCGGCCTGGCGCAGGACAAGCGCGGCCACGTGGTGATCAACGACCGCTTCGAGACCAACGTCCCTGGCGTGTACGCGATCGGCGACGTGGCGGGCGGCCCCTACCTCGCGCACAAGGCGAGCAAGGAGGGCGAGATCGCCGCGGAGGTGATCGCCGGGATGAAGAGCGCTCGCGACTGGCGGGCCATCCCGGCGGCGACCTTCACGCACCCGGAGATCGCCTCGGTGGGTCTCTTCGAGCACGAGGCGAAGGCGAAGGGGCTCGAGTACAAGGTCGGGAAGTTCCCCTTCTCGGCGAGCGGCCGGGCGATGGCGGTGATGGAGACCGAAGGCTTCGTGAAGGTGATCGGCGAGAAGACCGGTCCGCACCACAACGACTACAAGGTCATCGGGGTGCACATCGTCGGCCCCGAGGCCGCCGACCTCATCAGCGAAGGCGCGCTCGCCATGGAGATGGACGCCTTCGTGGAGGACATCGGCCTGACGATCCATCCCCACCCGACGCTGGGCGAGACCGTGATGGAGGCCGCCAAGGCCGCCATCGGCGAGGCCGTCCATATGCTCAACCGCTGACGTTTCCGCGTTCCGCGGGATGAATCCCTGATCCTTCCCGGAATCTTCACGGCGTTGCGCGCAACCGCGTTTCTGCTGTGGACACCGGGTCTGGATCACCCACGGAGAGTCCTGTCATGCTGCGACCGACTCGACCCTGGCGACATATCGCCGACAGAGGTGCTTCCAGAAGCTGGGAAACCGGTCGCTTT
>Ga0207969_100946_pt1 | contig 10096 bp, 9 predicted proteins | sample LakWasMet25_LOW6_2_FD_183869 | JGI IMG/M metagenome (GOLD analysis project Ga0207969, IMG submission 183869) | Freshwater sediment methanotrophic microbial communities from Lake Washington under simulated oxygen tension - Sediment Metagenome... | ecosystem: Environmental > Aquatic > Freshwater >... | reverse complement strand
ATCATCCCGATAAATATATCGGCGGGCATGAAGAAGCGCTTCGGATAATGAAAAGTATCAATAGCGCTTATGCGGTGTTATCCGATTCCGGAAAAAGAGCCGAGCATGATCAATGGATAGACCGGCAAGAAAGGAAGCGCGCGACCGATGATGCGCAGCGGATAATGACAATTATTAGCCAAAGCTATGTAGCTCCCCCGGTAACGGCCACAAAAAATTCCCCCGCCTACCTTGCAACGATCAATAAACTCAGGAAAAAGGTCAGCTCGGTCGGCAATAAGGTGCGGCTTGGCAGCACCCGGTTATTCAACAAAATAAACGTGGCTCTTTGGGGTAAGGGTGTTGTCGGCATCGTATTGGCGGCAACTATTTGGTATGTAGTTGACTTAAAAACAACGACGGCGCCGGTTAATCAAGACGTCGCGGACAGGCTGCAAAAAGCCAATCAACTGCTTAAACAGGGCCAAGTGGTCAAAGCGTTGCCGCTTTATTTGCCGATGGCTGAGCAGGGCAATGTAGATGCGCAGTTTCAAGCAGGCATGATCTACGCGATGGGAAAGGGTATTGAAGAAGATGATAAACAGGCGGCCGGCTGGCTTGGCAAAGCCGCCGGACAGGGGCATAGGGAGGCGCAAACCAAACTCGGCTTTATGTATGCGACCGGAAAAGGCGTGGCGCAAAATTATAATACGGCCGTTGATTGGTTTTACAAAGCTGCCGAACAAGGCGATGTCACAGCGCAATATAATCTGGCCCTGATGTACGCATCAGGGCAGGGGGCTGCGAAGGATAATAGCCTGGCTTTTGCCTGGTACAACAAGGCGGCTGCACAGGGCGATCCTCGCGCCCAATATAAGTTGGGCGATATGTACGCAAATGGCTTGGGAATGGAAAAAAACAACAAGCAGGCGACCGATTGGTATCGCAAGGCGGCAAAACAGGGGTTGGTGGAGGCAATCGCCGCTCTAGAAAAAGTGGAAAGTAGTGAGTAGTGGCACGATTTTTACTCTTCACTTACTACCTGATGTTACGCAGTTAGTCGAATTTCGAGCGCTTTAACATTAAGGAGCCGCTAGCGCGACACTTGATTGAATCGGGTTTTCGCACCCGAAGGCGAGTTACTTTCTTTTGCTTCGCCAAAAGAAAGTAACCAAAGAAAAGGCGACCCGGTTACCGCTTACTTCCTGCGCTCCTCGCTTTTATCGAGGGCCAGCAGAAGGGGCTCCTGCCCCTCTGCTGACGCGCGGCATCCCTGCCGCGCCCCTAACGGGCTGTTCTCGATAAAAGCTCCGGTGCTCGGCGCGGCAAACGGGACAAATACCAGCCGTGCGTAACATCAGTTTGTAATACGGGCAATCCCCGGCTTGATACGACTCATGCCAACTTTCGTTTTAACTTTGTCGGCACAGAAACATGAACGAAATTTCAATTCAGCGCTTACGCACACATGTCTATGAACTTGCCGGTAAAATCGGCGAGCATAATATTTTTCATCCGGATGCGCTCCATGCGGCGGAGGCTTATATTACGCGAGAATGGCGGCAGCAAGGCTATGACGTCCGCAAGCAGACTTATACCGCGCAAGGCGTTGAATGCGCCAATCTTGAAATCACCCGCGCCGGTAACAGCCGCAGCACCGATGTCATCCTGGTCGGCGCTCATTACGATTCGGTCTTTGGCAGTCCGGGCGCTAACGATAACGGCAGCGGCGTTGCAGCGTTACTGGAACTTTCGCGCCTGTTTCAGGATGTTGCACCTGAAACCAACCTGCGTTTCGTCGCTTTTGTGAACGAAGAACCACCTTTTTTCTTCTGGCCGAGCATGGGCAGCATGGTGTATGCCAAAGCCGCCAGGCAACGCGGTGATCCGATACGTTTTATGATTTCGCTGGAAACCATCGGCTATTATCGGAACCAGCGAGGCAGTCAAACTTATCCGCCTTTGCTAAAGCATTTTTATCCCGATACCGGTAACTTTATTGCTTTTGTTTCCAACTTGCGCTCCCGGCACATCTTGCGGGACTGTGTTCAGGCGTTTTCCTCGGCGACGGATTTTCCGCTGCAATCCATCGCCGCTCCGGCCATAGTTCCGGGCATATCCTTAAGCGATCAGCTGGCGTTTTGGCGGCACGGTTACAAGGCTTTGATGATTACCGATACCGCTTTCTACCGTTATCCCTATTACCATACGGCTCAGGATACGCCGGATAAGCTCGATTATGAGCCGTTTACAGAAATGACTAACGGGCTGTTTTTAATGTTATGCCGGTTGGCGAACGCAATACAATAAAGCCCGGAACCGTCCCCCTGACCATTGCCGATAAGCCCGAGGTTTCGATATGGATGAAGAATTACCCTGTACTTTGCTCACGTGGGAAGATGTCTACAGTTTATGCCGCCGACTGGCTCAACAATTACGCCAGGAAAATTTCCGGATCGATGTCATCGTCGCCATAGCGCGAGGCGGATATATACCGGGACGGCTTTTGTCGGATATGCTCGGCATCCATGATCTGACCGCCTTCAAAATCGAACATTACCAAGGCGCTTATAAACAGCATCAGGCCTATGTTAAGTACCCGTTAAATGCCGACATCAACGGGCGAAACGTCCTGCTGTTGGACGATGTCTGCGATAGCGGCGATACCTTTACCGTTGGCGTCGAGCATCTCCGGCACTGCGGCAAGGCGAACGAAATGCGCACGGCCGCCATGCACCTCAAAACCGTTTCCAGCTATATTCCCGACTTTTACGTCGAAACGGTTAGTGAATGGCGATGGCTGATCTATCCCTGGGCGGTTAATGAGGATTTATCGAGCATGCTTGCGAAAATGCGGCTCGATAATACCGACACGGGCTTGCTGCAACAGGAAATCAAGCGGCGGCATGGCATCGATGTAACCGGCAGGCAGATAGAAGATGCGCTGATGTTGCTAAAGCAATAGAGACTCGTTATTAAAAAACTCACCACGAAGGCACGAAGTACACGAAGTACACGAAGAAAAACAATTGATTTAATTCAATATATTGAAAACTTCATGCCCTTCGTGCCTTCGTGCCTTCGTGGTGAATAATGCTTTTACCCCGTTCAACATGAGGTCCTGTGCATCATGGTAACTAATAAAGAAATCGCTACGAAACTGCGCCAAATCGCCGACTTACTGGATGAGCAGAGAGCCAATCCTTTCCGGGTCAGCGCCTATCTGAATGCCGCCAAGACCATCGAAACCATGACCGAACCGGTCGAGGATTTACTGGGTCACAAGGGTTTTTCGGCTTTGCTGGAACTGCCCGGAATCGGCGAAGGCATTGCCAGATCCATTAACGAATACGTGATGACCGGGCGCATGAGCCGCTTGGAAAGCTTGCAGTCAGGTCATGATCCCATCGCATTATTCGAACAGATACCGGGCATCGGCCCCCGATCGGCGCACCGGATCATTGAAACGCTGCATATCGACACCCTGGAAGCCCTGGAGCTGGCGGCGCATAACGGCCGCTTAAACAAAGTCCCCGGCTTCAGCACCAAAAAAATCGCTCTGGTGCAAACCTGGCTTGCCCACGTCCTGGGTTTTCGCAGGCCGCGTTTCGAAGCGCAGCAAACCATTGCCGAGCCGCCGGTCGAATTATTATTGAAAATAGACGAACAGTACCGCAAAAAAGCGCAAGCCGGAGAGCTGCCGACCATAGCGCCGAAACGCTTCAACCCGACCGGCGAAGCCTGGCTGCCCATTTTGCATGCGAGCCGGAAGGGTTGGCATTTTACCGCGTTATATTCGAATACCGAGCGCGCTCACCAACTGGATCGCGCCAAAGACTGGGTGGTGATTTATTTTTACGACGATAGTCACCACGAGGGCCAGCATACCGTCGTCACCGAAACGCGAGGCCCTGCAACCGGCCAGCGGGTGGTCCGGGGCCGCGAAAAGGAATGCAGCGAATATTATGCTGAACACGCGGTAAAAAGCGATGCTGCTGAGAGAGGCTCTAGCCACGGCAGTTAAATATCAGATAATGGATTGTCTGCACCGATGGGCGGTTTCCGGCCAAGAGCCGACTTCCGCCTGTTTTCAGAAAGCGAGCATTCAGCGGTCATTCATAGTCACCCAACCGTCGATTATCGAGTGTTCAACTAACCTCGACCATCGCATTGAGAGTTCGAAATCACAATCGAGGTTTCGCTAGTTCCCAAGCTCAAGCTTGGGAATTCAGTTACGGAAGCTCCAGCTTCCCGTCTCACGAAGCTGGAACTTCGCATCCTGGGTTCCCAATCTGGAGATTGGGAACCAGCGTAGCGCAAATGGCGATTGATGTGAAAGTGCCTGTACCCTTCACGAATATAATCGCAGGCAATACCCAATTCCGGATTTTCAGCGATTAAAACGAATGCGGCATTTAATTCATCAAAATAACAATCCGCCTGTTTTTCTCCCCAATTTTTGAACGAGTAAAGCCAGATATTTTTCAGGTCTTGTTTTGCGAGCGCCTGAGCATGGATTTTGCGCATTTTCAGCTTAAACCGGCTTCTTTTTGGCTTCCAGTCTGATTGTTTTCATGTCTAATTCACCGGCATCGCCGCTATCTTCGCCTTCAATCAGGGCGGTGCGTAAAGATTGCCGCGTTGAGTTAGCTTCCCTTTCTTCAAGCAAGCATAGGGAGTCACGCATCATTTCGCTCACGCTTGCATAGCGTCCACTCTTGAGCAAAGCCTCAATGAGGTTGTTCCAATGCTCACCGAGGCTAACGGTTTGGGTTCGGACATTCGCCATGTTGTTCTCCTGATCAGTTTCTTTAATGCAAATGTAAGATAAAGTCTTACACTTAATAAAGCAAACCCATTTTTTGCGGACCCAATACAGCTCGTTTATTTATCTACCGGCAGCCGTCTAGTAACCGAACGGTGCGGTTTATGTAATCCGTTAGGAGGCTTGAGGTCGTTGACCTACGGAGTATGCGGTAAAAGACGATACCACAGTAGTTAAATATCGGGTGGTGAGTAGCAAAATTTTAGTAGCGGTCAGCAAATAATGCCGTAGAGTTGTGTTTCTCCAGAAACGGAAAGACTTTATTTACTGCGCTTAATTGCTTGGTGCTGCCGCATGAGTTTCGTCGGGCAGCAAGAAGATGTAGGGCAACTAAAAGAGTTGCCCTACAAGGCTCTGGCTTACGGACAATTTGATTGTGCCTTTTTATGCGCATCATCGCCAACTTGATTTACCGCCGCATAATAGCCATCAACTAACTTCAGACAAGCATTCTTAACAGGTTTTTCCAAAAACTTTTTAAAAGTATTGTTGCATTCTTTTTTCATATCAGCCCGAAATGTTTTATCACAATCTTTTTTGGATTTTCCACATGTCTCATAACAAGCATCATGGGCATCACACGCATCTCGAAAACTGGCACCACCATAACTATCCCTCACAACATCTGTGTTCCAACCTGTTCCACAGCCATTTCCAGCTATAGTGATCTGAGGAGGAGTAAATAGTGCCAATGCCAGTAAAATATTTCTAGCATAAATTATTTTCATCTTATTCTCCAAACTTAGTTAAAGAGAAGCCAAAATCTCCGCCACCTTTGCTCCCGAAACCGCGAAGTTACCTTCAAGGTACTTCCCACTGAAATGCAACCCCACCGCTTCGCCAGTCGTGATGTCGAGAACCACCGATCCAGAGTTACCACCCAGAGTCGTGCAGTCATGTTTTAGGATTCCGGGTTGCCCTGATGAAAATACCTGCCCAGGAGCAAGCCTCTTGACATCGTAAATCGACCCAAAAATGCGTTCCATCTCTATAAAGTCATTCCGGCTGTCTTTAGCTGGATAGCCAATTACAACCACATCGGTTCCAGAGGGTGGGTCAAACGCAGCCAGTTTGATTGGCGTGGGCAAAAGAATATTATTATCATCCATTGACGTTGATCTAACTTTGAGAAAAGCAACATCAAAATCGTCATCCTCAGCGATGAACAACACCTCCTCTACTTTGAACTCGATTTCATCTGGTTGACCTAACTCCTCCCGAATATCGATCCGTGCCGCCATCAACTCATTCCTAAAATTATGCCGGAACTCTAAAGTTTGATCCGGCTTCTTCTTGGCGAACGCGTTAGCGATGTGCCGGTTTGTTACGATCACGTTGTCCGCCACTAGCCATCCCGTGCCAAGCCAGTCGTAGTCTGGATGGTTCTTAACTTCGATTCTGCCCACAGAGGGAATTGCTTTTTCGATATTGGCGCGGTTTGCGCTCAAGAGCTGCTGCCATTCGCTCGAGAGCGGAACCTCGTAGGTATTGTGAATCACCTGAAGCACTGGCCGGCCCACGAGTAGGACGATAGCTTCAGTACCGATTTGAGTAGGGGGGATTTGTATTCCCAAATCAAACCTGTTGAGGCTGTCCCTTACTTCCTCTAGATTGAAATTCAGCCGTTTAGATAAGTTGCCTGAACTAAGTAGATTGGCTACATCGGTCTTCATCTTGGGATTAGCAAGAATATCATTTATATTTATACGCGGCATAAAGACCTACTTATTTATGATAATGATGGAAAATGGACCCGTCTCTACTGCTTATTAATCAGACCCTTGAATACTCTTGGATTCATTCGGGTCGAATCTGTCAAAATCTGCGAATTATGCACTTTGTTCCGCAGTGCATAATTCTGCGAACTGCGTAAGCGAATGGTTAAGCCTTTTCTAGCAAGAGTTTCGGCAAGCCTGTCGTCCTGCTTCAATAACAACAAGAGCGGCCGCAAGTGCAGGACCACTTAGGGACAATGATGCAATAGCTGCAGCCGCCGCTGCATCACAGCCAATTCGACAGAATTCCGCGCCGAGATCGGGAAGTTTGATGTCGGGGAAAAGTCCTTCTTCAGGAGTACCTGGCTTTCCGGTGATACTGTCTCCTTCCAATAGAAGTCTGTTTTTCTTGAGACTCGCCGTAATTTGAGCTTTATCAGCTTCGGACACCTTATTCCATAAAGCTTCGTTGATTTCAATGTTGGCCATTTCTTATACCTCTTGGTTATAGTAGCTGAAAGCGCAACTACGACGCATAATAAATCATTATTGGTAAGTAGAGGTTCCGTTGTTCCCCCCTAAGTACGCCTATTTGTCGGTGACGTTACATTAGCTCACAGACTAGCACGGGGCTGGCTAGGCATTGCAGTTAAAACAATACACACAACGCTAAACACGATCCGTACGGTAACGCACTTACGAAGCGCTTTTGCCGCAGAAACATTGGACAAAATGAACCGAATTGTCTCATGTCAAAAATGCAGACCTCAGTGTGGCGCAGGTTTGCGCCACACGACGACCGGTAAACATTAGACATTACGGCGAACGAGGAGCAAGCAGGACGATTTTCTCGCCACACCCAAGGAGCGTGATTTACTCTTGATATCGGATTTTATCGAGAGTAATGACCTTGCCAGTTGGTTTGCTAGAATCGACTGTCTGCTTTCTATGGATATGCTGTCGTTCGGAAATCTGATTTGACTGGCTCTTCTGGGTCGAGTTGAGCCTGTGAACAATCCCGATTGTCATAATTGCCACTGACCTGGGTTTTCTGCGATAGTAGCAAACGATCCAGCACAGGTAGCCGCCATGACCGATCCAGCGCCACTCCCGTTATTGCCCTATTGCCCTTCAAGCCTCGCCGAGCAACTGCTGAGCGGCGGGCAAAGGATTTTGCTGTTTGGCGAGACCGGTATCGGCAAGTCCACGCTGACCGCCGGACTCGCACGGATATTATCCGAAAAAGGCCTAAGCTGCTTCTGCATCGCCGCCGATCCCGGATCGCCCGGCTTCGGTTTGCCCGGCACGGTATCGCTGGGACAGTGGCGGGAGTCCGGCTGGCAAGTGTCGGCATTTGAAGCGCTTTGCACATTGGATGCAGGCCGTTTTCGCCTGCCGCTGTTGTCGGCTGTCAGCCGGTTAATGCAAAAGGCTCCCCCGGGCTTGATGCTGATCGACGCACCCGGCGTGGTTCGGGGCATTGCGGGTTCGGAATTGCTGACCGGCATGGTCGAGCTGTTGAACATCGATACCGTGTTGGTGCTGAACCGCCAATCGAAACCGCTGCCGTTAATGAACGAGCTGTTGTCGTTGGGCGTCCGAATCCTGCCGGTGCATGCCCATCCTGAGGCCTGCCGCCCCGGCCAAAAGACCAGGGCGCACAAACGAACCGGGCAATGGCGGACTTACCTCGCCGCCTCCGACGAGATAACGCTCGATCTTGCCGGTCTTCGTTTGATCGGTTCGCCGCCGCCCATCGATGTGCCGGATGCCTGGACCGGCCGCCAATGCGCTTTTACCGATACCGAGCGAACCGTCAGCATCGGCGAGATCGTCGCGCTGCAAGACGGGAAACTTCATGTCCGGCTGCCTGCGGCTGCGGCAACCACCCGGACATTGCTGGTGCGCGATGCCCGTTGCGACAAAAACGGCCTGCTGGTCAGCGCCGCGCCGTTTGCTTCCGGCAACCTGCAATTTTTGCCGCCGCCCGACGCGATGCCCTACCCGACGACGGATTACAGCGGCGGGCCCAGGCCTGCGGTCAAATTACGCGGCATGTACGCCACGATGATCAACGGCGTGTTCGGCGACCCGCTGCTGCATCTGCGCCTGCACCAGCAGCAACGCAGCCTGCTGTTCGACCTGGGCGATTCGGGCAGGTTATCCACCCGCATCGCCCATCAAGTCAGCGATGTGTTCATCAGCCATGCCCATATCGATCATATCGGCGGCTTCCTGTGGCTGCTGCGCTGCCGGGTCGGCGACTTTCCAAGCTGCCGGATTTTCGGCCCCCCGGGTTTGATCGGCCATATTAAAGGCATGCTCGACGGCGTTCTTTGGGATCGCATCGGTGATACCGGGCCGCGTTTCGAAATCGCCGAAATTCACGGCAACCGGCTGCAACGGGCTCATATTCAGACGGGCTGCGGGGATTGCGTCGCTCTCCCCGAAATTCAGTTTGCCGAAGGATTGATCGTGGACGATCCGCAGTTCACTGTCCGCACGATCACGCTGGATCACCACACGCCGGTGCAGGCCTATGCTTTCGAGAGCAAGGCCAGATTCAACGTCGACAATACCGCTCTGAAAATCTTGGGCTTAGATGCCGGGCCCTGGCTGAACGAATTGAAGCGGGTCATCGGCGCAGGCGATACCGCAGCGATGATCCGGCTGCCCGATAACGGCAGCCGGGAGGCGGGAGAACTGGGCGCCCTCCTCCTTACCGTCACGCCCGGCGAAAAACTGGTCTATGCGACCGATCTGGCCGATACGACAGCCAACCGCGCCGCCCTGACCGCATTGGCGCACAAGGCCGACTTCTTTTTCTGCGAAGCTTCTTTTCTGGAAGACGACATCGACCAGGCACGGAGGACCGGCCACCTGACGGCGCGTGCCTGCGGCGAGATCGCAACAGCCGCCGATGTCAAGCAACTGGTGCCGTTCCATTTCTCCAGGCGTTACGAAAAAAGGCCTGAAGATGTTTACCTGGAATTAAGCGCCGCCTGTTCCCGCGTTATCATGCCTCAGAAAAGTCGGTAATAACTTCCCGACGTGGAGCGGAAAAATTTCGCTAGTTCCCAAGCTCAAGCTTGGGAATTCAGTTACGGAAGCTCCAGCTTCCCGTCTCGCGAAGCTGGAGCTTCGCATCCTGGGTTACCAATCTGGAGATTGGGAACCAGCACAAACTCTCGTCGTTATACACAAGTATCTGTGAACAACATAGGGCGTGCCGTGCGCGCCTTCGGCTCCGTTCGGAACGTCCCGCCTGTCCAGAACGTTGCCAGTTAGACCTTCCAGGTTTTAAAAACCTGGAAGGTCTGTATATCGGCCTATTTTCCGCCTGCCGTCAGGTAAGGGACTGTCGGAATGGCGACAGCTCGCAGATACGATGAGAGCTCAAGCTTGGGAACTCAGTTACGGAAGCTCCAGCTTCCCGTCTCGCGAAGCTGGAGCTTCGCATCCTGGGTTCCCAATCTGGAGATTGGGAACCAGAACAACCCGCACACTGCTCCTGCGTGGATCTACATCCTTCATTCTTGTAGTCGCTCATGTCTTCGTGGTAAAAGTAGACTACTAA
>Ga0207969_100943_pt1 | contig 10110 bp, 7 predicted proteins | sample LakWasMet25_LOW6_2_FD_183869 | JGI IMG/M metagenome (GOLD analysis project Ga0207969, IMG submission 183869) | Freshwater sediment methanotrophic microbial communities from Lake Washington under simulated oxygen tension - Sediment Metagenome... | ecosystem: Environmental > Aquatic > Freshwater >... | reverse complement strand
AGCTGGCTATGGTGCCGAGGGCGCCCAGGGTCGCATAGAGGTGGAAGCCGGGTTGATCAACAAGCGCTTCGACAATTTCCTGCTCGATAACGCCGGCAATCCGGACAATGCGAAGCGTGATCGTGACGATGCCAAGCTGGGTGCAACTTTCTTTTGGCGCATCATGCCGAAAACCCAGCTCCTCTTTCAGGCCATTCAGACCAAGTACGACTACAAGCAGGCTTCCTTTGCCGGATGGACAACGCTGGACAGCACCGACCGCAAATATCTGGTGGGTGTGACCTGGGAAGCGGCAGCGAAGACGACGGGTATCTTCAAGATTGGTCGCTTCAAGAAGGATTTCGATGATGCTTCCTTGTCTGATTATTCCGCGACGGGATGGGAAGGGATCGTCAAGTGGAGTCCATTGACGTATTCCAACTTTGACTTCCTCGTTGCAAAGGGTCCCAGCGAGGCAACGGTGGGTACCTCATCGATTGATTCCCGCTACGGCGCCACTTGGAATCACGCCTGGAGCAGCCGTTTCTCGAGCGTTCTTGCCTACAGCAATCTCAAGACCGAGTATCAGGGTCTTGCCGTTGCGCAGACGGACAAGACCGACACGGTCGGCCTGAAGCTCAACTATCAATGGACGCGCAACGTCAAGATCGGTGCGGGCTATGATTGGACTGACAAGACCTCGAACAACCCGACGATGGAGTACAAGCGCAACATCTACAGCGTCTTCCTCAATGCTGCAATCTGACGCCGGTGCGCTAGTCGTTCTGTAAGTGATTTGATAGAATTAGAGGGGGAAATTCCCCCTCTATTTTTTTGTTCCGGTTATTTCCGTGAGAGGCATCTTTCAATGAGTCGACTGTACAAATGCCTGCTTCTCGCAGGCTTTTGGGCTATGTCATTTTCGTCTTCTGCGCAGGGATCGACGACCGTCGACAACCTGATGTCTACCTATCGATTGGGTTCCGGGGATGTGGTCAGCATTCGTGTCCTCGGCGAAGATGACTTGAAGCGCGAAAAAATCCGGCTCAGCGATGCCGGAACGATCTCGTTTCCCATCATCGGCGAGATCAGGGTGCTGGGAAAGCGCGTTGTCGAACTGGAAACGCTGATTGCCGACGGTCTGCGCGGGAAATACCTGCTCAATCCCGTGGTCTCAGTGACGATCGAGGAATACCGGCCCTTCTTCGTGAATGGCCAGGTCGAGAAGTCGGGCGCATATCCTTTTCAGCCGGGCTTGACCATCCGCAAGGCGGTGTCGCTCGCCGGCGGCTTCAAGGAACGCGCTTCGAAGGAAAAGATTTTCGTGATCCGCGAGGATGACAAGACGCAGACGCCAGTGAAGGTTGATCAATCGACTATCGTGAGCCCGGGCGACATCATCACCGTTGAAGAGAGCTTCTTCTGACCATGAATCATCCAGCATCTCCCGTTCTTCCGGTTGTCGCGGCGCCCGTCCAGCCTCTCTATGTTCCCATTGATCGGCCCGAGCAAGATGCTGATCGCCTTGCCGAGCAGTTGCGTTTCTGGCGGCGGAGCATTTCGAAACACAAGTGGAGCGCTCTGGGTCTTGCGGCTGCAATTGCACTGCTGACGACCCTGATTGTCTTCGTGATCCAGCCGACCTACCGCTCGACCGCGACGCTGATGCTGGAGTCCAACAAGAGCAAGGTGGTCAGTATCGAAGAAGTTTACAGTTCGATGAGCAGCAACCGCGAGTACTACCAGACCCAGGCCGAAATCCTCAAGTCCGAAGAACTGGCTCGCCGCATCGTGGTCAAGATGAAACTGGTGGATCATCCGGTGATGGACCCGCGGCAGAACCAGGACAGCGGCCTGTCGTTCAGAAAGTTGTTGCCGGCATCCTGGCTGGGTGAGGAGGAATCGTGGTCTCCCGAGAGGCTTCAGGCGGCCGTCATCGCCCGGTTCAAGAAGGAATTGACCATCGAGCTGGTGCGCAACAGCCAACTGATCAAGATCAGTTACGAGAGTCATGACAAGGAGTTTGCCGCCAACGCCGCAAACTGGGTCGCGGATGGCTTCATCGAAGCGGATATGGATGCGCGTCTGGCGATGACGCAGAAGGCCGGTTCGTGGCTTACGGAGCGACTGACCGGATTGCGCAAGAAGCTGGAGGAGTCGGAGCGGGCCTTGCAGCAGTTCCGCGAGCGCGAGCGGATCATAGATGCCAAGGGCGTAGCGCAGAGCGGAGCGTCGAAGCAGCTCGAGCAGCTTTCCGAGGGACTGGTGTCTGCCCGGCAGAAACGGGCGGAAGCCGAGGCAGCGTATCAGCAGGTGCAAGGTGCACTGAAATCGAAGGTTGATCTCGAGTCGATACCTGCGATTCAGAAGAGCCCAATCTACATTCAACTGAAGAGCGTCGAGTCTGCTGCCGAAAGCCGGCTGGCGGATGCTGCCAAGAAATACGGGCCGGATCATCCCAAGCGCCAGACGGCAGATGCCGAACTCCGGGCGGCGCGTGAGAACACCCATCGACAGGTCGACACGATCACCACCAGCATCACCAAGGAATATGAACTTGCCCGCGCCCAGGAGACTGCGGTGGAGCGCGCTCTGGCGCAAAGCAAGGGCGACATCCTCGGCATGAACCGCAAGGAATACGAGCTGGGCATTCTGGAACGTGAAGTGGCGTCGAACAAGAGCCTGTACGAGATGTTCACCACCCGCATGAAGGAGACCAACGTCGCCGGCGACCTGCAGTCACCGATTGCGCGCGTGGTCGATCCCGCTGTCGTCAGCAGAGCGGCCTACAGCCCGAAAAAGCTCAGAATCATTGGCATTGCTGCCGTCGTCGGATTGATACTGGGCGTGATGCTGGCGCTGCTGCTGGAATATCTCGACAACACCATCAAGTCCGCCGAGGATGTGGACACCAAGCTGCGTGAGTCGCTGCTGGGTCAATTGCCGCGCATCAAGGGCAAGATAGAGACGGGAGACCTGCAGATAGCCTTCATCAAGGACAAGGACCCGGGATTTTCCGAGGCGATTCGCTCGATTCGAACCGGCGTGATGCTGTCGTCGATCGACGCGCCGCACAAGGTGCTGCTGGTGACGTCCTCGATTCCGGGCGAAGGCAAGACGTCGGTGGCGACCAACATGGCGCTGGCCCTGGGGCAGGTGCGCAAGGTGTGTTTGATCGATGCCGACATGCGTCGCCCCACGGTGGCCAAGGTTCTCGGCGTCGATACGAGCAGCAAGGGTTTGTCCAATTTGGTTTCGGGTTCCGACCCGACTTCCGAATGCCTGCACTTCAACAAGGAACTCGGCATTCACATCATTCCCAGCGGCGTCGTTCCGCCGAATCCCCTGGAACTGCTTTCCTCCATACGATTTGCCGAGGCCATGAAATGGCTCGAGGAAAGCTTCGATGTCATCATCATCGATAGCCCGCCGCTGCAGTTGGTCAGCGATCCGCTGATCCTCTCGCAGTTTGCCCATTCGGTGGTTTATGTCGTGAAAGCGGATTCCACTCCCTACCAGGTGGTGCTGGGAGGCCTCGAGCGCCTGCGGGATGCGAAGGCCCATGTCCTGGGTATCGTCATAAACCAGATCGACCGGGAAAAGGCCGATCGCTACTACGGGTACGGAAAATACAGTGCCTACGGCTATGGCAAGCGATATAGCTACAGCAGCGGGTATTCTTCCAAGCGGGCGTGATCGACCTTCACTGCCATCTTCTTCCCGGGATCGATGACGGTCCCGAAGACTTGGCCTCGGCGTTGCGACTTGCCCGTCATGCGGTTTCCGCCGGAATACGCACTTCGGTCGTCACCCCGCATATGCATGCAGGGCGCTACTACAACAGCGCCCCGAACATTCGTGCGGCCGCCGCAGAATTCCAGCGCATCCTCGATGTCGAAGGTATCGCTCTGCAGATACGCTGCGCGGCCGAGGTCAGACTGGATCACGAAATCCTTTCCTGGGTGGGCGAAGAACAGATTCCATGGCTTGGCCAGTGGCAGGGCGAACGTGTCATGCTGCTCGAGTTTCCCCACAGCCATGTCCCGGTCGGCGCCGACAAGCTGGTCGCCTGGCTGCTCAAGCAGGGGATCCGGCCGATGATCGCGCACCCCGAGCGCAACAAGGATGTCATGCGCAGCGTCGACAAGCTGGTGCCTTTCGTCCGCATGGGGTGCCTGCTGCAGGTCACCGCCGGCGCCGTCGCCGGCACCTTCGGCGAGGGCGCTCGCGCCCGGGCCGTGGATCTCCTAGGCAAGGGCTGGGTCACCGTGCTCGCATCCGATGCCCACAACCTCGAAGCGCGCCCGCCCGAGATGGAACCAGGCCGCATCGCGGCGGCGGCCATCGTCGGTGAAGACGAATCATGGAACCTGGTGCGCCACCGTCCCGCCAGGATTGTGGGTCTGGAGGCGAATTGAGCGGGGCCGCTTCTTGGCGCGTGCCCGTTGTTGCGGCCCTGCTCGTGGCTTGAGGATTACCCAACTACCACGTTGTAGAATTCAACCATGTTCATCGTAATCTTCGCCTTGGCGCTGATCGTCGCGGCATCGCCGCCGGCCTGTCCGCTGCCCGGCCCGGGCGGCTGTTCGCTGGCGCACGGTTTCGTGATTGGCGATGCGCCCTTTTTCCAGGGTACGATTGAAATCTGGAACTGCTCCGGCAAGGCCATAGTCACCCTGAACCAGGTTCGTGACCTGCCGGAAGGGAGCGGCCCGGTCATCCGCAATCACTTCTGCCCCCAACTCGGACCGGACGAACGCTTGATGGGATGCCGAGGCGAGGACGAGAACTTCGACGGCACGGTGGCGATCACGAGTGCATCGGGAGGTGATCATCCGGAACTGCGGAAGGCGTGGTTCGCCGACACAGGGCAGTGGAAGTTTGTTGCGAGCACGCGAACCGACCTGGTCTGCAACCGCGGACTGACCGTGGACTGAGCGCCGGCCATCCGCAGCCTTTGGGGTCAGCCAGACGCCTCGACATGGCAAGAACAGGCCCCTATTCTGCGTCATCGTCATCGTTTCGCAGGTCCCGGCTTGAAGTGCGCTCCCGGCGCTCGAAATTCAGCGCGATCCAGCCCTGCGCCAGGACGAACATGAAAGTCATGGCATTCGAGGGCATCTGCAGGTTGAAGTCGGTGCTGCTGTGAATCAGTATGGCCGTTATGCCCATTACCGCGCCGAACGCCAGTCCGCGAGCCAGGGGATCGCCTCGCAGGTACTGCGCACGCAGCGCGGCGAACAGCGAAAGCGCGACCACCGCCCCAAGCAGCAGAATGCCCACGACCCCGGTTTCGGCGAGGAACTGCAAGTAGTCGTTGTGCGCATGGGTCGGGGTGATGGGCACCTCCGGACCCGAGAACCGCGGAAATACTACTTGGTAGGAGCCCAGCCCGGAACCGAACACCGGGAACGCCTGCCACATCTCCAGCGTGTGGCCGGCAATATCGGGGCGGTCTTCGGTAGCGAGCGTGGTCTTCTCGATTCTTTCCACGACCTGGCTGGCGCCGAAGTAGGTACCGACGATCACGACGTCGATCACGATCAGGCTGGCGATCAGGATCATCATCGAACGCGTCGCGCGGCGTGAAAATGCAAGGCCGATCACTCCGGCCACCAACAGGCTGGCGAAGAACGCGGTGTTGCCCATGCGCGACCGCGACAACACCAGCCCGATCACCATGCACACCAGGGCGAGGCGCAGACGCATGCGCGGACCGAGGATCAATTCAGCAGCATCGCGCAGGAACTGCCGGAGGCTGTGCGCCTTCCTCCCGGTGAGGTTCGCAATCAGCATGCCCAGGCCGACCGCAAGGCACATTTCCAGATAGCCGGCGTAGTGGTTGCGATTCACGAATGTGCCGTGCGCCGCCTCCCCCGGAATTTCCAGTGCAGAGACGCCCCCGTAGAGCGCCTGTACGAGACCGGAAATCACCAGGGTGTAGGCTGCAATCCGGATGCGCCGCCGGCTTTCCAGCATTGCCAGCGTCAGGAAGAAAAACAGCACGTAGGCGGTGCTCTTGAGCGCCGAGTGCAGTCCACCGTGCAGGTCCAGCATCAGGGGAGCGAAGGCCGGTTCTTCCGGGTGGCCGGCAAGGGCATGGGCACGCGCCGTTTCCGGCGAGATCGCCGCCAGCCAGTCGATGGGCAGGGGCAGCCGTTGCAGCCAGACGTAGGCCAGCCAAAGCGCGAGGCACAGCAGGACCGGCCATGCTCCCCTCAGTACCGGGCCCGGATCGACCCTGCCACGGAAATATTGGCCCAGCCAGACGATGCTCAGTGCAAACACCCACAATTCGGCCATACCCCAGGCCACCGGCCGATTGCTGCCGAATGGCAGCGGCAGCCACAGGATCAGCAGCAGGTAGCCGACAAACGCGACGATGGGCGCGCGCCGCTCACGTGACCTGCTCATGAGGACGGGCGCGGACAAGGCTTGCCATCGGCCGATTTCGGCGCTTTTGGATCACAGGCCAGATCGGGGCGGTTATAGTCCCGGGCGATGCGATTGACCGAAGCAACGTCCCGCTGCACGGCCCGGTCGCGCATTCCAAGAATCAGTTCACGCCGCACAGGGTTGGCCTGATCCCACGCGCCCAAACCCGTTTGTAGGCCCAATAGAAGCACTGGCGGCTCCCACGGACCATAACGTGCCGACTGCTCCAATGCGGTGAAGAACTCGTCATCGATCTCGCCCAGGGATTGCTTCACTAGGGCCAGATTGACCCAGGTCTGCGAGGCCGTCGGCCGCTGCCTCAGGGCCCTGCGATAACTGTCCCGGCTTTCGCGCGCCGCCGCCACCGCGGCCTGCGGTTCGGTGGCGCGGCGAACCGTCTCGAATTGCATCGCGCCCATGAATTCGAGGGCCCACGCATTGTCCGGTGCGATCGCCAAGGCCCACCCCAGTCGCTCGATGACCTGCGGCAGGGCATTCGCCTCCCGCCTGAAGCCGGGGCGCGACCACGTCTCGATTTCAAGCGCTGCCGTGTGGGTGTAAAAGTCCGATAGAGTCTGCCGCGCGGCAAGAAAGGAAAGCGCGCAGAGGACGGAAATCAGCAGGACCGACAGCCTGCGCATCATGCTCCCGCCCTGCCTTGGAACGTATCTGTTTCAATCATCCGACGATTCCAGTGGACGAAAAAAAGCCCGGCGGCAATGCGCCGGGCTTTCTTCCGCTACTCCGTCAGCATCCGCTGGGGCCGCAATTCGGGAGCGGCGGCGGGATGACAGGCACGACGATCGGTTCGGGTGCGGGTGCCGGTGCTGCTGGGGTTGCAACTACTGCAACTGCTGCATTCCCGGCATCGGCGGTTGCCGTCGTCGTCGTGGTCAAGGCCGTATTCACCGAAGTCGTCGCCGCGGCGATCTGGGCCGCTGTAGCGCCGGGCGCCGTCGCCGATGTTGCCGCCGTCGCCGCCGTGGTGGATGCTGTGGAGGCCGAATTCGCCGCAGTCGCAGCATTCGCCGCCGCCGCCGCCGCCACGTTGATGTTGGCGGAACTGGTTCCCGTCGTGCTGGTCGCGACGATGGTCACCGCCGTTTGTGCCGCCGCCGCGATCGCCTGCGCGCTCGCGGCATTCGCCGCCGCCTGGGCAGCTGCCGCCGCCACTGCGGCCGCCTGCGGGTTGGTCGCGTTCGCGGCCTGTGTCGCCGCTGTCTGCGACTGAGCGGCCGCGTTATTCGCACTTGTCGCCGCCGCATCCGCGGCGGCGACAGTCGCCGTGGTCGCAGCAAGGGAGGCGGCCACCATTTCCGAGACGTTTGCAAGCGTATTAAAACCCGATAGTCCCTGAGTCTGGGCCCGCTGGGCCAAGCCCATCGCTGTAAACGCGTCACTGGCGGGTGATACCGGCAAAGCAGCCATCTTGAGAGTAGATGCTTGTGTCGAAATAAAACCAGCGCCGACTGTTACTAAACCACTCATAGCGGTCTGGGTTGCCTGAAGGGCGGTCTGTTGCGCCTTGGTCGCCGCCGCCTGTTCGGTCGCTGCCGCCGCCGCGGCCTTCGCCGCATCGGCCGATGCCTGAGCTTTTTGCGCCGCTGTGGCAGTCGCACTGGCCGCCGTGGCTTTCGCCGCCGCCGCCGCTGCCGCTGCCTTGTCAGCCGCGACCTTGGCATCGGAAACCGCCTTCGACGCCGCCGCCGCCGCCTGCGTCACCACCGGGAAGTTATTCGGCATGTTGAGTTGCGCCGCTGCGTTGAGGAAGGCTATTACCGCCGCCGGCGCATTGGCGAGCGGGCTGGCGGAAAGCGATGTCGAGGTGCCGAACTGGCCCTGATTGACGTCTACCGTGCCGAGGCTGCTGCCGATGGTCAGCGCGCCCTGCACCACCGATGCCGCCTGGACCTGGTTGTTCTGCACCAGCACCGTGATGTCGGTACCGCGTATGCCGATGGTCGCCGTGCCCGCCGCCAGCCTCATGCCCCTGGGGTTGTTGGCGCCGATCAGGCCGGAGACGAAGCGCAGGGTGCCCTTGAGGAAGCTGAACGCCGCCGAACTGGTACCGACGCTCTTCGGGTTGTAGGCGTACTGATCGACGCGGAACGCCGAGTTCGGCTGGAGGGCGGCCAGTTGGCCGTCCTCGAACTTGAGGATCACCTTGCCGTCCTTGCCGGTGTCGAAGGTGGTGCCTGGCTGGAAGGTATCGCCAGCCCGGACCGGCGTCGGGGCACTGCCCTGTTTGGTCGCGGTGACCGTGCCCGACATCTCGTGCACGTAGCCCACCTGGGCCCAGGCCGAAGACGCGCCGATCAGCGCAAACAGGGCCAGCAGGGCAACAAATGACCGGTAACCGGATTTCAGACAGTCCATGATGGTATCCATAAATTTGGTATCCATAAATTCACCCACGAAGTATTTCGGAACCGGCGTCGAGTAGCCGCCCAACGAACCTACGCGATTGCGTACGCAGATAGCTTTTTACCAAAAAAATGCGGTCTTTGGGGAATCATCTTGTGACAAAGTTCCGCCGCACCGCCAAATGTTGTCATTCCGCCCGTTTCCGCCTGCCCCGCAACCCAGTCCGGCGGAGTGCCTCGACGAGCCAGTCTGGCCGGGGATGGGAAGACGTTGCGGCAAGCCGCGGCTTCCATTCGCAGCGTTGTGCGCCAGATTGTGCAAACTGGTGGCCTCATGTGTCAACGTCAATTGATCCAGCTTACGCCTATCCTTGTAAAATATCTTCCATGAATCCATCCCAAGACACCCGCATAGCCATCATCGGCCTCGGCTACGTCGGTCTGCCGCTGGCCGTTGAATTCGGCAAGAAATACCCGGTCCTCGGCTTCGACATCAAGCAGGGCCGCATCGACGAACTCAAGGGCGGCCGCGACAGCACCCGGGAAGTGGCGCCGGCCGAACTGGCCGAGGCCGGGCAGTTGAGTTTCACGGCCGATGCCGAGCAGTTGCGAGCCTGCAACGTCTTCATCGTCACCGTGCCGACTCCGGTGGATAGCGCCCAGCGGCCGGACTTGACGCCGCTGATCAAGGCCTCCGAAACCGTCGGCAAGGTAATGCCCAAAGGCGCTGTCGTCATCTACGAATCCACGGTCTACCCGGGCGCCACGGAGGAGGTGTGCGTTCCCCTGCTGGAAAAGCACTCGGGCCTCAAATTCAACCGCGACTTCCACGCCGGCTACAGCCCGGAGCGCATCAATCCCGGTGACAAGCTGCACAGGCTCCCCAGCATCAGGAAGGTCACCTCGGGATCGACGCCGGAAATCGCCGATTTCGTCGATGCCCTGTATGGCAGCATCATCACTGCGGGCACCCACAGGGCGAGCTCGATCAAGGTGGCCGAAGCCGCCAAGGTGATCGAGAACACCCAGCGCGACCTCAACATCGCCCTGATGAACGAACTCTCCCTGATATTCCATCGCCTCGGCATCGATACGCTCGAAGTCCTCGAGGCGGCCGGCAGCAAATGGAACTTCCTGCCGTTTCGTCCCGGCCTGGTCGGCGGTCACTGCATCGGGGTCGATCCTTATTACCTGACCCACAAGGCGCAGGAGATCGGCTACCACCCCGAGGTCATTCTCGCCGGGCGGCGCATCAACGACAGCATGGCGGGCTACGTGGCGGACGAAGTCGTCAAACTCATGACCAGGCGCAAGATGCAGGTGGTCGATTCCA
>Ga0207969_100933_pt1 | contig 10264 bp, 9 predicted proteins | sample LakWasMet25_LOW6_2_FD_183869 | JGI IMG/M metagenome (GOLD analysis project Ga0207969, IMG submission 183869) | Freshwater sediment methanotrophic microbial communities from Lake Washington under simulated oxygen tension - Sediment Metagenome... | ecosystem: Environmental > Aquatic > Freshwater >... | reverse complement strand
GGAGACAACCACACCTGCAGCGCCAACTGCGACTGCTAATTTGGCATCCTTGGGATGAAGCACGCCTTTGAGAATAATCGGAAGATGAGTTTGCTGAATCAGCCACTCAATATCATCCCATGTTGGCGCTAACGACATGAATCCATCAAATACTGCACTCATGCCTTGCGCTAATGTTGGCAATGTGAGTGTTTTAACATTGACCTGTGCAGCAAGTAAACACCAGCGCTCTGTAACCCGCAGCCTCTGCTCTCTTTATCAGTTCCAGTGTCTCTGTCCGTCCACCTTGCCAATATAATTGAAACCACAACGGGCCATGTGCTTGCGTCGCCACATCCTCTAAAGTGAAAGACGCTTGCGTAGAAACAACAGCTACTCCTCCCATCACGCCTGCAGCAAGCACACTAGCCACTTCACCTTCAGGATGAAACAGCCGCTGTGTTGCCACTGGCGCAAGAATAATTGGATGTGCCAACGCATCACCAAACAAAGTACAGCGCGTATGTCCATGCGCAACATCTGATAGCACACGCGGCCAAAGCTTTAAACTTGACCACGACTCACAGTTAGCCGCCAACGTGAGTTCGTCAGCAGCACCGCCTTGTAAGTAGGCCCATGCAGCGGCTTCAATGTAATGTTGCGCATATCGCTCGTAATCTGCGGCACTCACAATATCTGGAGGAATAGCAGTTAATGGTAACTGTGCCATCATTTGCTCCATTGTCTTAATAGATTATGGTAGTGCCCAGTTAACGTGACGATTTCTGAGCTATTTCCAACCTGAGCTCGCAATTTAAGCAAAGCCATATCTAAATCAAATAACATATTGCGTTGCCAAGCATCTGCTACCAAGCTCTGCACCCATAAAAATGAAGCAACGCGCGCACCGGATGTCACAGGCTCGACACGATGCAAACTTGTTGATGGATACACAATCGCATCGCCTGCCGGTAACTTAACCTCATGGCTGCCATAGGTATCTTCTACAATGAGCTCACCACCTTCGTAATCTTCTGGCTCTGATAAAAACACCGTGACCGACACATCTGTACGTAAGCGGTCACCAGTGAGTCGATCACGCTGGATGGCATTATCAATATGGTTACCATACGTACCACCACCAGCATAACGATTGAACATGGGAGGCAATATCCGATCAGGCAGTGCGGCGGATACAAATAAAGGCTGCCGCTCAAGTGCAGTAGCGATGGCTTGAGATAAACCAAGATATTGCGCAGACTCTGACGAGAACTGCGAGTTACATTTCACCGCTGCCGCTAAAACGCCTGCCGTAGCTGAGCCGTCTACCCATGCACCTGCATCAAGTACGTTGCGCATGGCAAGTACATCTGCTTTAGATAATACTTCGGGAATATGTAACATCATGATTGAAACCTACCAAAATAAAAATGCCCACCAGCATTTAACTGGCGGGCTTGAAGACTTACATGACTAGAACATGAATTCAGCTGTTAACAAGGCTGATCGTGGCTGACCTAGACGCACGCGACCGCCGCCGTTGTTCAACGTTTCGATGTATTCTTTATCAAAAATGTTGTACACATTGAGGCGTAAGTTAAGTTTTTTGTTCACCTTGTAAGATGCCATTGCATCGGCTGCCCAATATGATGGAATTTCTGGCATATTTTGTGTTGAAGCATCGACTTTCGTCACTAGGCGTTTTTGCTCGCCCATATAACGTGCACCACCACCAAGTGTAAAATCACCAAAACTATATTGGCTCCATACCGTTGCACTTGTCTCTGGTGTCCAGCGCACGCCATCAGTTACAACACCTGTATCATTTTGCTGGTCTAGTGCTTTTGCACGCATTTCAGTAATGCCCGCAGACAACTGCCAAGCCTTAGTTAATTGACCGACTGCCATTAACTCAATACCGTTCACACGGGTACGACCGTTTTGTACAGCCTGCCCCTGATCGTCAAATGAAGCTTGTTTGCTATTTTCTGTGCTAAATACTGCCGCAGTTAAGTTAAGTTGATTATTGAGTATGTCCCACTTAGTGCCCAACTCCACGTTATCAGTTTTTTGTGGGTCCATTGCACCATTGTTTTGATTGTTGGCTGTTGCAGAGAGTGCAAAGTTTGCACTTCCTGGTGGCGTGTATGAAGTTGCATATGACGCATAAATACTGCCATTAGGTGCTGGCTTATACAGCCCCCCCACTTTCCAACTTAACAAGTTATCAGAGTTACTGCCTTTTGTTGGCGCAATTGATCCAACCGCATACCCCGGAAACTGAGCTTGGTTAGTGGCAGTGACAATCGTGCCTCCATCAGTTTTAGTATTGTAGTGCTCGTAACGTAAACCTGCGTTCACTTGCCATTTGTCTGTGATATCTACTGTATCGAAAGCATACATTGCAGCGGTGATCGTTCTGCCATCAGTGTCGGTTCCAGGAATCGCATATGGAATACCTAACAAATCATTTGAGTTAGGGTTATACAAATTAGCTGCTGGGTTGCTAATTGCGGCATAAGTGACACCATTCACCGTCTGTGCCGTAGTACCAAAGCCTTTGCTTTTTTGGCTTTCATACATAAACTTGCGGCATAAGTGACACCATTCACCGTCTGTGAAGTAGTACCAAAGCCTTTGCTTTTTTGGCTTTCATACATAAACTCAAGACCACCCGTGAATGTGTTTTTGAACCCAGCAAGATCAAACATAGTATTCAGGCTAGTTTGATTCACTAAAATTTCATCATCACGATCAATACGCTGACGTGAGCGATTCACTGTCCAAGTCGCTGGATCTGCAGTGACTGCAACCAAGCCCGTTGCGCCGGTGTTAATACCTGTAGCAACACGGTCCATATTGGTTTTGCCGTAGCGTGAAATATTACGTACTGTCGTTTTGTCATTAAGATCATGTTCAAATTTAGCAGTAAACATATCTGCATCTACTTTTTCATAATCATTGTCGCTACCGTAGAAGTTCTCACGGTCTACTTTTCTACCACCGTTTAAAGAGGTAGATGCGTTATAAAAGCCACTCATACCAATGGTTGGAATACCACCGTCTGGTACATTATCCTGACGCACGTGTTGTGAGTACAAATACAGACGAGTTGGTGTTCCTAAACCAAAAGCAATAGAAGGTGCGATTGAGAAGTTCTGGTTCTCTACTTCATCACGCTTATCAACATTGCCATCAAAACCTACTGCATTCAAACGAACGGCTACTGTGTCTCCTAGCTTTTCGCCTAAATCAATCGTTGCACGTTTTTTATCCGCGGTACCATAGCTAATGGTCGCCATGTTCACACTATCCAAACTTGGCAATTTGCTGATTAAGTTAACGTATCCAGACGCCGCACCGCGACCGATATCTGCACCTGCCGGGCCTTTCACCACTTCAATCTGCTCTAAGTTATACACGTCACGCGTTACTGCACCTAGGTCACGAATGCCATCTACAAACAATGAGTTTTGTGTTGCAAAACCGCGCATCGAGAAAGTATCACCTGCTGAAGTGTTGCCATTCTCACCCAATTGCATGGTGATACCCGGCGTATTACGTAAAGCATCTGTTAATGAAATAACGCCTTGCTCACGTAGCACTTCTTTTTTAATCACTTGCACAGTTTGTGTGGTATCGATTAACGGCTTTGTAAATTTAGAGCTAGCTGACGTATTAGCCTTAAAAGGCACCTCTGGCGTTGCCGTCACATTCACTTCTGGAAGTTGATCTGCGGCCTCATTAGTTTCGCTAGCAGCGTTTGCACCAAAGGACAATGTTGCAGCAACTAGCGCAGCGATACGGGCGGGGTTGTGTTTACGACTACGAATATAACTCATGGTACTTTCCTCTTGATTCAAAATATCTGGCTGGCTAGAGGAAAATACCGTTGGCTGGCTTGACGTGCTTGTTAAATTATTTTTTACATGTTTCACTTACTTATTTTTTAATACTTAAAACTACAGATTTGCCGAAAGGCATCCTATTGCTGCCTTTCGAATTGCCGTCAACTTAAGCCTCAATACTCAAGATAAATCTCCTATAAAATAACTCAGTGGTTGGCTAGAGAACTGACCGTTGACTGGCTAGAAATTGGAATACACGAACTGAATGTAAAACTGTGTAAAAGTCCTTGCATTCAACCCCAATTCATTTGCTAATGATAACTGTTCTCATTTACAATTGCAACCATTACGCAATACGAACTTTTCAATGACTTGAAGCCCCTAAATAGTGCTAGTCTCTTAGGTGTAATTTTCAGGTCAGTCACTTAAAAGTCTCGATTGTGAATCTTAACGTTCTAGAAATCAGCCTATATAAAAAATTGTGCCTAAACATCAAATGAAAAAACGCTTTTTTGTGCTTAGCTTAATGCTACTCACTCACCATGCATTCGCCGAAGGTGGCGTTTGGTATACCGATAAAAACTCTACACGCAATGACCCTTTGCAAACCAATCTATTCTCGCTGCAACAACTAGCTGACGAGTACCAAGGGTCGCCTTGTGATGGGTTGATGAGTGGGGAAAGCCTTGAAAAACCACTGACATTGGCAGAGGTTGCAGATGCAAGCCTATGCAACAATCCGCAAACACGGGAGGTGTGGGCAAGTGCTCGTGTACAAGCAGCACAGTTAGGCATTGCAAAGTCTGCCTATCTGCCATCGCTCACCGATAATATTTCGGTCAACAACAGTGTGCTCAACCCAGCATCAACTACACGTAGTAATCCCAACCTAAACTTGAGCAATAGTTTGGTGGCAAGCTACCTGCTGTATGATTTTGGTAACCGTCATGCAAATCTAGAAAACGCACGCCAATTGCTTTTATCCGCTAGTGCCAGCCAAAGCAGCACAGTGCAAAGTGTCTTACTCTCTGCCACAGTAGCGTTTTATCAAGTACAAGCTAGCTTGGCCGCAGTGGATGCAGCATTAGAAGCTGAGCGTGCGAGCAGCGAGAGCTTTAAAGCAGCAGAAGCACGCTATCAATCAGGCGTATCTACCCCCGCTGATAAACTACAAGCGCAAACTGCCTATGCACAACTGACCTTGACGCGTATTACGAGTGAAGGCAACTTACAAACTGCCTATGGTAATTTGGCCAACGTGATGGGCTTACCAGCTAATCAAAAAATATCATTAGTCAGCAATACTGCAAAGCCATCGGCCAACATACTCAATGACGTTAACTCACTCATTGAACAAGCAAGCACACGTCGCCCAGATCTGATTGCTAGCGAGGCACAACTGAAAGCTGCACAAGCCAGCATTGACGCCAGCAAGGCTGCGGCAAAACCAACCATTTCAATCTCTATGTCTAACAGCCTGCAAGATGGCTCTCAGTTAGCCACCAGCAACAACTCCACCTTAGGTTTTACCGTCGCAATTCCACTCTTTAATGGTTATGCGCCTACCTACAGAATACGTGCCGCTGAAGCTACTGCAGACTTACGCGCAGCACAGCGCGACCGTTTACGTTTGCAAATTTCACTGGATGTGTGGAGCGCCTATCAGAATTTGCGCACCGCACTTGAGTCTGTCTCAGCAACTGAAATATTAGTTGCCAGCGCGGAGGAGTCTTACCGCGTGGCATTAGGGCGCTACAAAGCAGGGGTAGGCAATATTATCGACACCCTAAATGCGCAAAGTGCACTTGCTAGCGCTAGGCAACAACAAATTCAGGCTGTGCTAAATGCCAACATTACGCGTGCAACACTAGCACAAGCCATGGGCTCTTTAGACCATGCCATGATTCAATCATTACCTAGTGCAACACTCGACTCAATGCCTACTACCACCAACACCAACTAACGATATTCACCATGAAATCACTCAATAAAATAATCCTCATCATTGTGTTAATCGCACTCGCTACGGGCGCCTATTATTACTATCAAAGCACACGCAACATCAATCCTGCTGATTTATACAGATTAGCTGAAATCACACAGGGTGATATCGAACAAACGGTATCAGCTAACGGTACATTGAACCCAGTAACGCTCGTTAGTGTAGGTACACAAATTTCAGGTATCGTTAAAAAGCTATATGTAGACTTTAATGATGAGGTGAAGTGAAAAAAGATCAGGTATTGCTAGAGCTGGATAACGCTTTATTCATGGCGCAAATCAGCCAATCTCAAGCAAGCGTGCGCAATAACCAGGCATCCGTTGAGCTAGCGCAAGCAAATGAAAAACGTATCCGTGAGCTATATTCACAAGAGTTTGTATCTAAACAAGAGCTCGATACTGCCGTACAAGTATTGAAGTCTGCAAAGGCACAATTAGATAGTGCACGCGGCCTATTAGCACGCGACCAAACCAATTTAAACTTCACGATTATCCGCTCACCAGTCTCTGGTGTGGTGGTAGACCGCGTGGTAGATGTTGGGCAAACCGTTGCAGCAAGCTTTCAAACGCCAACCCTGATTAAGATCGCACAAGATTTATCTAAAATGCAAATTAACTCCAGCTTTGCTGAGGCTGATATCGGTAACATTAAAGTTGGGCAAATGACCAAGTTCAATGTGGATGCTTTTCCGAATAGAAATTTTGAAGGTGTGGTTAAACAAGTGCGTTTAAACCCAGTTAACACCTCAAATGTGGTTACTTACGACGTAGTGATTTCAGTAGACAATCAAGACCAACTGCTACTTCCGGGCATGACAGCGTATGTCAACATTGGTGTCGCCAAACGTGAGCAAGCCTTGCTAGTGCCAAACGCAGCGCTACGTTATAAACCCAAGTTAGACGAAAACAGCGCAGATAGCCCCAAAGGTGAGATGGCTAAAAACGGAGGAGCTCGTAAGAAAAGAAATAAAGGTGATGATCTGAACACGGGCACCATTTATATCCTGAAAGATAATAAACCGTCCCCTATCAAGGTTCGATTAGGCATCACAGATGGCCGCTTTACAGAGATTACAGGCAGAGACTTACTAGCCAAAGGTGTCAATGTCGGCACCCAACTGATTGTCTCTGAATTACAAAGCAATGGTTCAGCACAAGCAAGCGGTAACGCGCGCGGCCCAAGAATGTTCTAGGTGGAAGCTGAAACCATGCAAAAAAGCGTTATTGAAGTCAGTGGCTTATATAAAGACTACCAAACAGCCGCTGGACCATTTCCCGTACTAAAAGATGTGAATCTACGCATCGAAAATGGTGACTATGTCGCCATCATGGGTCCATCTGGCTCTGGCAAATCTACCTTTATGAATATTCTTGGTTGCTTGGATAAACCAAGCAAAGGTCAGTACGTGTTAGATGGCCACCCAGTTGCTAATATGGAACAAAACGCCATAGCACAAGTGCGTAACAGAACCATAGGCTTTGTGTTTCAAGGCTTTAATTTATTAGCACGCTCAAGCTTGCTAGATAACGTTGCTTTGCCTCTAGTATATGCTGGCGTAGATAAAACTGAACGCCATGCTCGAGCCAAACTCCTGTTAGAAAAAGTAGGCTTAGCAAAGTACCTGAATTCACGCCCCAATCAAATTTCTGGCGGACAACAACAGCGCGTTGCGATTGCGCGCGCCTTGGTGAACAAACCAAGCCTAATCTTAGCAGATGAGCCAACTGGTAACTTGGATAGCGTCACTAGCGAAGAAATCATGACGCTATTTTCTGAGCTCAACCAAGAAGGTATCACGATTGTATTAGTCACCCACGAAACTGATATTGCCGAACACGCCAGCCGCCAAGTGCGTTTTTTAGATGGGAGAATTGTGCAGGACACGCGGACTAGAGAAATTGGAACGACTGAGACATTCGGCACACCTACAAACAATATAATAAGTGAGGCTATTTAATGTTTACTGCAATGCTAGGCGAAGCATGGCATGCCATGGGTGCCAACCGTTTACGCACATTTCTCACCATGCTGGGCATGGTGATCGGCGTGAGTGCTGTTGTATTAATGATGGCGATTGGACAAGGGGCTGAAGCTGCCGTCAAACGCTCAATCAGCGCGATGGGTAGCAATTTATTTGTTGTGTTATCTGGCCCTCCCTCTGCTGGCGGGGCCAGATCCGCGACTGGCAATGCCCCCTCACTCAATGTCAAAGATGCCAACGCAATATCAGATTTAGATGGTGTAGTGGGTGTTGCACCGGTCACGATGGGTAAAGCACAAATCGTATTTGGCAGTAACAACTGGAACACTGACATCATTGGCACTACACCAAGCTATCTGGACATTCGCGGATGGAATCTCAGTGACGGCTATGCGTTCTCTGAATCAGACATTCGCTCAGCCACCCGCGTTGCCTTGGTTGGGAAAACCATCGTCCAAAATATCTTTGGTGACAATATCGACCCTATTGGTAAAACCATCCGCATCAAACAAAGCCCTTTTGTCATTTTGGGTGTACTCGACAGCAAAGGCCAAACGCTTGACGGCCGCGATCAGGACGATACGATTATCGTGCCACTCACCACCGCGCAACGTAAACTCTTTGGTAACCAGTTGCCAGGTAGTGTTCGTCAAATTATGGTGCAAGCTGAGTCTGATAATACGATGCCAATGGTTGAACAAGGCTTAAACAGCCTACTTAACCAACGCCACAACATTAGAGAAGGCTCAGATAGCGATTTTTCTGTCCGTAACCTCACTGCGATTGCAAACTCCGCGGCTGAAACCACGCGTACAATGTCTCTGCTGCTGGGTGCAATTGCCTCTGTCTCTTTGCTAGTAGGCGGCATCGGCATCATGAACATCATGCTAGTTTCAGTGACCGAGCGCACACGTGAAATTGGCATTCGGATGGCGATTGGTGCACGTCAGCGCGATATTTTATTGCAGTTTTTATTGGAAGCGATCGTCATCTCGATTGTGGGCTGCCTGATTGGCATTGCCATTGGCGTTGGTGGCGCCATCATGGTGAACATCATCACAAAAGCAGAAATCATTATTTCGGTAAACTCTGTCGCCATTGCTTTTGGCGTAGCTGCAAGCATTGGTGTGTTCTTTGGCTTTTACCCTGCCCGCAAAGCCGCAATGCTCAACCCTATTGAAGCGCTACGCTATCAATAATCACGCTCATGAGGTCGCTAATCAACTGGCGGTCTCAAGCTTACATCTATTGATGTGCCGAATGCCTAGCATCACTCAAGCATTCGGCTAAACATTCTCAAGCATTCGGCTAAACATTGCAAAACAATCCTTGCCTATTCTCTAACGAATACCAGCCGTTATCTAATCATTTCAGAATATGCTGACAGCTAGTTGGATGCCAATATAAAATATCTTCATCAGCATCACCCCATCATACCGCTTGAAAGATCATTGCTAGGAACGAAACCTATGGCTAAAGATTGTTGTAATCACGAATGCAGCAACCCCAAGCTGCTAACCCCTAAATATCAGAAGATACTTTGGATCGCGTTAGTCATCAATGCCACCATGTTTATGGTAGAGATTCTCAGTGGTATCAATGCCCAATCAGTGTCATTGATGGCAGATGCCATCGACTTCTTTGGCGATGCCATGAACTATGGGATATCTTTAGCAGTGCTATCTATGAGCCTTGCATGGCGTGCACGTGCCGCGCTGTTTAAAGGGCTAACGATGGGCATTTTTGGATTACTGGTACTGGCTTCCACCCTATGGTCTATCATGCACGGTGGCATACCAGAAGCATACACAATGGGACTAATCGGCTTGATCGCCCTGCTTGCAAATTTAAGCGTTGCCATGATGCTCTATGCCTATCGTGATGGAGACGCCAATATGCAATCGGTTTGGCTATGCAGCAGAAATGATGCCATCGGCAATATTGCTGTCATGATTGCTGCATTAGGCGTATGGGGAAGCAACAGTGCATGGCCTGATCTGGTGGTAGCGGTAATCATGGCAAGCCTAGGCGTTTCAGCGGCGATGCAAGTAATAAAAAAAGCAAGATCAGAGTTGCACCACCTCTAGTTTGGCATACATATAGACGTCGCAACTCGTGCTATCTGATATATGCGTTAGCACATCTTGCGAGGCTATAAGTGCTAAGCTGTGTGGTCAGTGACGTTTAGGTTGAGTCAAGAAAAATGCCTTTAATGAAGGCGTAGTACACTTAATGAAGGTGCCGTGCATTACTCACGTCACCTTCATCCAATCCCCTAACATCTAAGATCTAGGTATTTGAGTTTTTGTTATTCAATTATTTCTTCATCACAGATAATGTACTCACATGGCGGATATTTTCATATTTATCCCCCTGAAACTCGCCTGGCTTAGCTTCCAAATAAATAGCCTCTAACACATATAGCCCTGCCCACGGCATATTGTAGGTAGCTTC
>Ga0207969_100912_pt1 | contig 10509 bp, 9 predicted proteins | sample LakWasMet25_LOW6_2_FD_183869 | JGI IMG/M metagenome (GOLD analysis project Ga0207969, IMG submission 183869) | Freshwater sediment methanotrophic microbial communities from Lake Washington under simulated oxygen tension - Sediment Metagenome... | ecosystem: Environmental > Aquatic > Freshwater >... | reverse complement strand
TGCTCCGTGACATGGGCATCGCCGAACACTGCGCGTTTGCCCGTCGCATCGGCTTGGCGGACGAAATGCTGGCTGATGACGTCAGCGATTTATGCGCCACCTCGGCGATGGGCTATCTCGCCACCTTATTAATACGCAAAACACCCAGAGAGAGAAGGCATTCATGAGCCCGGAAAAACCATTTCGTCCACGAAAAGCACTAAAGACACGAAATAAATCAAAATATCATATCGATTTACTTTGGATGACAGCCCACTGCCCTTCATTAAACTCATGAGGGCCTTAGTCTCTCTTTAAAAATTTTCGTGCTTTTCGTGTTTTTCGTGGATTAACAGAGGTTTTAAAATGAAAGTTTACTTTATCGGCGCAGGCCCCGGCGCTTCCGATCTGATCACATTGCGCGGCGCGAATATTCTCGGCCGGGTCAGCATGGTGCTGTACGCCGGATCATTGGTGCCTACCGACATGTTGCAGCATTGCCGGGCAGATGCCGAACTGATCGACACCGCCCAGCTCGACCTTGAACAACAGGAAGCCTGCTACCGTCGAGCACAAGAGAATGATTGCGATGTAGCCCGTTTGCATTCCGGCGACCCGGCCATTTACGGCGCGACCGCCGAGCAAATGCGCAGGCTTGATGCGCTGGGCATAGACTACGAAATTGTACCGGGCGTGTCCTCGTTCACTTCGGCGGCGGCATCCATCAAGGCCGAGTTGACCAAGCCGGAAGTCTCGCAAACCGTGATCCTGACCCGCGTTTCGGGCCGCGCTTCGGCGGTGCCGGAACTGGAATCGATCGCACGACTGGCCGAACACCAAGCGACGATGTGCATCTTCCTGTCCGGGCCGCATTTGAAAAAAATAGTCGCCGACCTGCGCCTGCATTATCCGGACGACACGCCGGTGGCGCTGGTCTATCGGGCAACCTGGCCGGAAGAGCGGTCTTACCAGGGCACCTTGGGCGTCATCCTTAAAGAAACCAAAAAAAGCGAGTGGAACCTAACCACGATGTTATTGGTAGGCAAAGCCTTAGGGCGCGGTGAGCAAACCGAATCCAGTCTGTATTCCAAGGATTTCACGCATATCTTCCGCGTTGTGAAAAAGAAAAAATCGGCATCAACTTAAAACATTTCACCACGAAGACACGAAGAAAAAAGTAGAACCTTCGTGTTCTTCGTGTCTTCGTGGTGAATTAATCTTTTATTGAATATATGAATTTTCCGCTTAAATTGCTATGTGCGATAAAGACCGCAGCATGACTGATTGCGGCATCTGGCTGGTAAGGCCGGAAAGCGAAGCCTTGGCTTTAGCCCTGCAAGAACGGCTTGGCGGCGTACTATATCGGCCGTGGCTCGATACCGCCACACCCCAGAAAGAGCAGTTTGCCGTCGCTTATCGCCGGCAGTCGCAGTGGATCATGATAGCGGCCAGCGGCATCGCGGTGCGCTTTCTCGAGGGTTTAGCGCAGGACAAACATAGCGACCCGGCCGTCGTGGTGCTGGACGAAGCGGGACGGTTCGCGGTGTCGCTGCTGGCAGGACATGAAGGCGGCGCCAACCGTTTGGCTTATCGCGTCGCCAATGTAACCGGTGCGGTGCCGGTCATTACTACGGCGACCGAAGCCTTGAAGCCTTTGGTCGTCGGTATAGGTTGCCGCAAAGGTGTCACTGCCGAACAAATCGCCGCAGCCGTGCATCTGGCATTAGGCGAGAGGCCATTAAGCGAAGTACGCGAAATAGTGACTATAGACTTGAAGGCAAACGAACCGGGCTTGCTGGATTTTTGCGAACTGCACGATTTGCCGCTACGCGTCTTGGCAAGCGCAACAGTGGCGGCAAGGCCCTGGGTAACCAAAGCCTCGGACTGGGTACAGCAGAATGTGGGACTACCGGGAGTCTGCGAGCCTTGCGCGTTGATTGCCGGCGCCCGCGGCAGATTGATCGTGCCTAAAACGGCTTTAAACGGCGTGGCCGTGGCCGTGGTTGAAGATAATATATAGAGAGCGCCGTCCGCCAGATCGCGCATTCCCAAGCTCCAGCTTGGGAACCAGCAGCAACATGAAAAATTCACCACGAATACGCAAAGAAATAAAACTTCGTGTTCTTCGTGCCTTCGTGGTGATCGCTTTTAAATAGACACAGCAATAATCAATGGATAAAAGAATGAAAGGTGTATTGAATTTGGTTTCGGTTGGGCCGGGATTTAGCGATTTGATCGTTCCGCGCGCCGAAGCGGCATTGCGGGACAGCGATGTGATCGTGGCTTATGACCTGTATTTGCGCTGGATTGAACCGTGGATAACCGGCAAGGAAATCCACACGCCGCCGCTGACTCAGGAACGCGAGCGCGCTTTATTGGCGATAGAAAAAGCCCGTAGCGGCGCTAAAGTCGCGCTGATTTCCAGCGGCGACATCGGCATTTATGCGATGGCGGCGCTGGCTTTCGATGAAATGCGCGAAGATGACGACTATGCCGTCAACGTGATACCCGGCATCACTTCCGCCAATGCCTGCGCCTCGTTATTAGGCTCGCCGTTGTCGCACGACTTTGCCACGCTAAGCCTGTCTGACCTGTTGTGCCCTTGGAACTGGATAGAGCAGCGCGGACGGCACATCGCCCAGGCTGATCTCGCCTGCGTTTTGTACAACGTGCAAAGCGCCGGTCGCCAGGAAGGCGTGTACCGCATCCTCAACATCATGCTGGAGTCGAAATCGCCGAAGACGCTATGCGGCGTAATCCATAACGCTTATCGGCCCGGCCAGAAAGTCAGCATTCACCACTTGGAAGACTTGCTGTCTTTGCAGTTCGATATGCTGACCACCATCGTGATCGGCAACCGTTTTACCCAGCGCAAGCGCGGCTTTATTTTTACGCCGCGCGGCTACAATAACTGGGATTCGCCCGCCGAACAGCCTGTTACAAATGATCTGCCCGAGCATGCGTTATGGATTTTTTCCGGCACCAGCGACGGCAACGCCTTGGCTAATGAATTGGCACAGCAAGGCTATCCGGTCGTGGTATCCGCCGCGACGGAATACGGCGGCGAGGTTGCCTCCCAGCATTGCTCCGGCGTGTCGGTCTGGGCCGGGCATCAAGGCGTTGAGGCGCGAAAACAGGTGCTAAGCCAAAATCAGGCGCGGGTGATTGTCGATGCAACGCATCCTTACGCCAACCTGATCTCGGAACAATTGATGGGCTTGTCGAAAAGCCTGAATATCCCGTATCTGCGTTTTGAGCGTCCCAGTTCTTTTGCAGCAGATAGCAGCATCGAATGTAACTCCACAGAACAAGCGGCCGAACAGGCCATTGCCCTCGGTCGGCGCATTTTTCTGACCACCGGCTCCAAGGACTTGGCTGTCTTTCTACAAGCGCCGGGTGCCGCCGAACGCGAATGGTTTGTGCGGGTTACGCCCGAACCTGAATTTATCCAAAGAGCAATCGATCTGGGTGTGCCGCGCAGTAACATTTGCGCGATGCAAGGGCCATTCTCTGAAGCTTTCAACACCGCCTTGTGGCGGGATTTGAAAATCGATTGCGTCATCACCAAGGATTCCGGCGATGCAGGCGGCTATAACGCCAAAGTCGCGGCAACACAGGCGCTGAACATTCCGCTGCTGGTTATCAAGCGCCCGAAACTTGAGTATCCGTTTACCACTTCAACTTTCGATGCGGTATTGCAGCAATTACAGGCGTGGAATATCAACTCATGATTCCAGTCACCATCGTTACCGGTTTTCTCGGTTCCGGTAAAACCACCCTGCTGGGCAACCTGATCAAAAGCCGGCAAAGCCGCCGTCTTGCCTTATTGATCAATGAGTTCGGCGAAGTTTCCATCGACGGTGCGCTGATTAATGGCAGCGTTGGCGATGACGAACATGTGCGGATTCATGATTTTCCTTACGGCCTGATTGCCTACGGCGATGACGATCACTTTATCCCGACCCTTCAGGCAATCGCCAAGCGCAAGGCCAATGTCGATCATGTGCTGATAGAAACCTCAGGCTTGGCATTGCCTACAGCAGTCATGGAGCTTTTGCAATCACCCGAACTGGCCGGGGATTTTATCCTCGATGCCACGCTGGCCGTGGTGGATACGCCTTTGCTGTTGTCCGACCAGTTTGACCGGTGCCTGAGTATTGACAGCCCCCAGGCCGCCGTTGCCGATTCAGTCGCAACCTTGTTTGAGCAGCAACTCGAATATGCCGATGTCGTGGTATTGAACAAAATCGACACGCTGGATGAGGATGCCTTGCTGCTCGCGGAACAGCGAGTCCGTGACCGTGCGCCGAATGTGCGCTTCCTCGAACTCGCTTACAATGCGCAGCTTGACATCCGACTCGCCCTGGGACTGCGCCTGCACCAACCCACCTTCACCGCGCACAATCACCGGTTTACGCCATTGCCCGGTTCCGATACGCCGACCTTGGACAGCCATGCAAGACTGAACGGTCACGTCCATTCCGGTTTGGCGGGCCACAGTCACGGACTGGCAACCCACAAACATTTTCATGAACAAGATCCGGGATGGCTATCGTTTGTGCTACGAAGCCAAGCTCCACAGCAGCCGGAAGCGCTAAAAACGGCACTATCGGAAACCGCCAAGGCTGAACCGATTTTACGCATTAAAGGTTTTATACTGACCGATAACCCGGAAAACGCGATGCTCGTTCAAGGCGTTCGTACCCGCATGGTCATCAGCAACCATGCCGTAAAAAAATCAGCGCAGGTATCCGAAATTGTTTTTATCGGTTATCACCTAAACCGTAACAAGGTGGCGGCGCTATTATCCCAATTGACCGCAACGCAATGGCAATAAAGCGAATCCACGGAGTCTATGTGGGCGCGAATTTATTCGCGTCTATAGCCGGCAATGCGAATAAATTCGCGCCCACACTATCAGTCGAAAACGGACATCCAACAGCTCCTCTTCTAGCCCGATGCTGTAGCCATGATCGGAACCAGGCAGCGACGATTATCGATAACGCCGTGCCATGCTTTGATACCAAAAGCGCAGGCTAAGTTATTTTCGGTCAATACCGCTTCAGGCGATCCCTCTTCTAACAAGCGTCCTTGATGCAAAAGATAAAGTCTGTCGCAATAACGCGTAGCAAGATCGAGATCATGCATGACCAGCGCAATGGACATGCCGTCATTTGCCAGTCCGCGCAATACGTCCATCAATCGCAACTGACAGCCGGGATCAAGCCCCGCCAGCGGCTCATCTGCCAGCAACACCGGGGTTTGCGTAGCCAGGGCGCGAGCCAGTAAAACGCGCCCCCGCTCGCCGCCGGACAAGGCATTGGCATTGCGTGCGGCAAGATGGCTTACATTGGTCCAAATCATGGCCTGATTGACGGCCGCCCGGTCTTCCGCGCCAAGTTTCATGCCCGAGCCATGCGGGAGCCGTCCCAACGCGACGACCCGCTCCACCGATAAGGGCCAGTGAACGACTTGCCCTTGCGGCAGGAAGGCAAGAAGTTTGGCGCGTTTTGCCAGTGTCAGTTGCGTTAAAGCGCTGCCGCCGAGAAGCACCTCGCCCGCCTGCGGTTGTCGATAACCGGATAGCAGGCTCAGCAGACTGGACTTGCCTGCTCCGTTGCAACCGATAATGCCTGTCAGTTCCCCCTGCGCCAGGCTGATCGATACCTGATCGATGACCTGGCGTTTCCCCAAGGTTAACGATAAACCGCGACCCTCTAAAAGACTCACCATCCCCTACTCCGTAAACGTAACACCAGGCCAAAGAAAAACGGCGACCCGAATAAAGCGGTCAATACGCCCAACTTCAATTCCTGCCCCTGGGTGACCAGTAAGCGGGTGCCAATATCGGCGCTCAATAATAATGCCGCCCCGGCCAGCGCGGCGGCCGGCAAAAGTCGTCTCGGATCAACCATTACTGCGGATCGCATCAAATGCGGCGCGACCAATCCGATAAAGCCGACACTCCCGGCAACGGATACAGCGCTACCTACCAGCAAGGAGGAGCCGATCAACACCAGGGCTCGCAGTCGTGCTGGAGAGAACCCCATCGAATGGGCCGTTTCCTCGCCAAGACTCATCGCCAGCAAGCCTTTGCCCGCAAACAACAGTAACACCGCACCGACGGCCATCGGCGGCAGCGCCAAATAGACTTCATCCCAGCTGCGATCCGCCAGCGATCCCATCAGCCAGAACATGATTTCGTAGCCGGCGTTCGGATTCGGTGAAAAATTCAGCACTAAAGCGATCAATGCGGCGCACAGCGCACTACCGGCGGCGCCGGCAAGAATAATGACGGTCATTTCCGCCTGCAAACCGGCCAATGCGATGACAATAACGGACATCAATATCGCGCCGCAGAAACCGGCTAACGGTAAAGCCAAATAAAACTCGGCGGCCAATCCGCTATAAAGTGCTATGACCGCACCCAGTGCGGCTCCGCTCGAAGCCCCTAATAAACCCGGTTCGGCTAGCGGATTGCGCAGCAAACCCTGCATAGCTGCGCCGGCCAGTCCCAGCGCCGCACCGACCAACAAGCCGAGCACTGTGCGCGGCGCGCGAATTTCCCATAGAATAATTGACCATTCCTGACTCCTGTCGCCGCGCCAATCGGCTACGGCATCGAAAATAGAGACCGGGCCGGTCAGCATGGATACCACGGACAGCATCATGATCAATAGCCCCAGCCCTATCCAGACCAGCTTGCTCATAAGCCTTCCTTGGCGGGATAAGATTTGGCGGTGAATGCACGGAGACGGTTTACGGCCTCCATTGTCCAGGAACCTCCGCCGCAAACCAGCAAGTTGGCGGGTAAAATCACAGTAGACTGCTGCATTCGTCGAAAAACCGGATGATGTTGAAAGCGTTGTGCGCGGGAGGGTGTGTTCTGATGGTAATCAGTCAATACCAGAACATCCGGCTTGGCGACGATGAACTCCTCCAGCGGAAGATGGACGATGCCTTTTCGACCGTGCATTGCGCTAATGTTCTCGATCCCCGCCAATTCCAGCACCCGGCCCTCCATCGTATTGCTGCCGGGACTGACGCCGCTGCCGAAATAGATGACACCCCTGATCGTTGACGAAACCGGCGGCATGCTATTATCCAGTTGCTGGATTTGCGCGATCAAGGCTTGCGCCCGCTCAGGCTCGCCTATCAAATTACCCAGGCGGGCTATCTGCTCCTTTAGTTCGGCAAAATTCTGCACGGGTGCAAATTTTTCAACCTGGATGCCCAGGCGTTGCAGCTGTTTTATAGTTTCACGCGCCCCATATTTACCGGCAAGCACCAAGTCGGGCTTTAACGAGAGAACCGCTTCGGCTTGGACCGATACAGCAGGAACTTCTTTCGCCAATTCAGTAAAAGGGCTCCGGTTGTGGTCACTGGCGTACCGGCTCACCGCTGCGATATGCTGTTTGGGCGCCAATGTCAGCAACAGCCCGTCGGTACATAAATTCACCGAAACGATCCGTTTGGGCAGCGCTTTTACCGGGCTTGCAAACACTAAAAGCACTACCAGCAACGCCATCAGCATCGGACTGTCAGGCATTTTTGTAGGCGGGTGCAGTACGGTCGATGGGGTCGGGCTGCAAGCCAAGAAACGACTCCCGTAATTGATTCCACAGGCTCAATCGTGACCAATCGGGTTCTCGGGCAATTTTGTCCTCCGGCGTCAATAACGGATTGGGCATGAATACGGTCAGTTGCTGCTGGTCTGCACCATTAAACATCCGAAACCCCCAACTTATCGGTTGATCATCCGGGTTAAGCATGCGATAAAATTCGGCACGGGCAGTCTGACGCACTTGCGCATCTTCGTGGCTCCCAAGATAGTCTCCGATACAGAGGTGGAAATGCCAGGCACCGAAGTCGATAGTCAAATAACCATCGAGATAGCTTATGCGTTCCGGCTTGTTGGGAGCCTTGATTTCATAGACTGCGCCGGGCACCATGACACCAAAACGAATGTCCGGCCAGTGTTGCTCGAACAAGCGGGTTAACAGTCCTTGCAGCAGCGATTCACTGACCGGCAAGGGAAATATTTCGACATGCCTATTCGGCGGCTCAGTGACAATTTGCCGGGATGTCGTTTGTTCAGTTACTGAGTTATCAGTCATGTTGTTTGCTCCTTAATTTAGTTGATGCAATTTAATAAGTACCGTGGTTTCTACTCTATTTAACAGCCAGTTTGCTGTTAGAACGCGAAGCTATAGACAAGATTAAGCTGTCGTCCCGCCAACGGGAAGCCAAGCTTCTCGTAGTAGAACTTGTCGAGCAGGTTGCCGGCCTGCGCGGAAATCGTATGGCCCTTGTAAAAACGGTAGCCGGCGGAAATATCCAGGGTCACGAATGATGGATATTCGATGATGGGGCGGGTCGGCGCAATAAAGTCAAAGTCATTGCGATGGCCGACATAACGGCCGCTAATACGTGCGCTGACAGGCCCCTGATCGAAATCCACGCCAACATGTGCGGTCATATCCGCCACATTGTGGGTATTGCGTTGTTCGCCGCCAATTTTCTCGGTGCGTTCGAAAAACCAGGTGGCATCGCCGAACAGGCTAAATTCTTGCGTGATCGCTTGGCGTACCTGAAACTCCAGGCCGTTGGCAAAGGAGCTGTCGGCATTGACAAACGAATTGATAATGGGCGCCGGCGCGGCGGGTCGGCTCGCAACCACGGAGGCGATCTTGTCATCGACGATGGTTTCAAAATAAGTCAAATCGGCGGAACGCTTATTGTCATTCCAACCCAAACCAATATCCCAACCGATGCTGGATTCGGGCTGGAGATTGGGATTGCCCTGGGTGATTTGCGTACGGCCGCCGACCACCGTCTCGTTCTGACCGGTGAATTGTCCCGCTTCCGGCGGTGTAAATGCCCGGCCTATCGTGCCATGCACCCGCAGTTTTGGGGTAAAGAGATGCGAAAAGCCCATGCGCGGATTGAACACCTCAAAAGACGATTCCGATGGCGTGAAATCCGTTTTAAACGGGGTTTTAAAAGTCTCCAGGATGATTTGATCGAAACGCGCGCCTACGCTGAATATCGTGCTGCCGCCGAACCAGTCAAAGTTAAAGTCATTTTGTGCGAAAATCCCCCAGCCGCGCCGCTCAAGATCAGCGGCGAACGGCGCCTTGCGAGTGCCGTTCGCCTGATAGGACAGGCTTGTCTGTCCCACCTCCTCGTAGTCAAACCCGACCATCAGCTTGTGCTGCCCGTCATTCCACCACGGCAGGCTTGCCTGCGCCTGCGCTCCCCACCAATTAATATCGCTGCCAAAAGATTTAAAAGGCAAAAACGGCCGGTCAGCGACTGTCAGCGTGGTAACCTTACGCCGTTCGCTGGCTTCTTCTGCACGAAACAGGGTGAACTTAAAATCACCCCAGTCATACTTGCCATCCAAACGGACATGGCCTGAATATCGATCCAAATCCAGGTTGGATTGCTCGCCTTCACCGTCGGCGGTATCGCCGGGCGTGGCGATATCCATGCCGAGATAGCTGTCAATAAATCCTTCCAGATTCATATGATCGCCTAAGGGCAAGCCCACCCGCAGCGCATTATTGATAGTGTTGAAATGGGTGTTGGGGCGAGTGTTACCGTTACCGAGGACAAAATTATCATCCTGGTCGTAATAGGACCCGGAATAATCGAAGTTGACCGAACCAAGGCCTCCGCCTATGTCAAACCCGAACTGCCGCGTATCGAAATACCCGTAACCGGCGCGAGCCTTACCGGTTATGGGGCCGGTGCTGCGTTTGGGAATAATGTTAATCACTCCGCCCATCGCCGAGGGGCCATAGAGTGCCGAGGCTGGGCCTTTGACGACCTCCACCCGTTCGATCATGCCGGTCTGAATCATGCTGAGGTTGGTCGCGCCGGCGGGCCGTCCGTCAATGAGTAACAGCGAGCGTTTACTGATACCGGAGAATTCAGGACGGAAACCGCGCAGTCCGATGCCGGAAAGCATGCCGGGATATTGAATCACATCGACCCCGGCGTTTTTCTTGAGCAGATCAGTCAAGTCAACGTTTACGGTCTTGTCGATATCTTTAGTGGAAATCACCTGCACCGCTTGGGGCGTTTCAAACTGACGCATTTCGGAGCGCGTGGCCGTAACTACAAGTGGATCCAATACCTGGAGTGACGGGGCTTCTTTCGCCATGACTGCCGAACAGGTACCCGAGAGCAGTAAAATTGAAACGGAAATACTGCGTCGTTTATAAATGAAATGCGATTCAGGAAATGAGCTGGATATAAATTTTTGCATTGTTGTCCTCTTGCGCCGCCCGCGCATAATGGTTGTTTTACACAACAGAGGACAAAAGAAAACGAGAGATGAGGCAAACGCGGAGCTGCACTGTCACTTTCGCAGACAGCCCTCCGCTGTACCGAATTACACTTTCGGGCCGGTCTCCGGGCTTATAAGTGGCGTTAACCTGAATCATCACCTTCCCATGCGTGAACACAGTGGCATCTCGATGAAACTTTTACTTATATACCGTTGCGGGGGCAGCGTCGGATTTG
>Ga0207969_100905_pt1 | contig 10563 bp, 8 predicted proteins | sample LakWasMet25_LOW6_2_FD_183869 | JGI IMG/M metagenome (GOLD analysis project Ga0207969, IMG submission 183869) | Freshwater sediment methanotrophic microbial communities from Lake Washington under simulated oxygen tension - Sediment Metagenome... | ecosystem: Environmental > Aquatic > Freshwater >... | reverse complement strand
GGCCGTTTCGTGTCACCAGCCTCCACGGTCGTCTGGGGAGACCGATCAACGGAGGGAACATGGGACCGATCGCCGCGTGATCGCCGCGATCTCAACAGCCCCACACGAGCCCTTTATCGACACCCTCGTAAGGGCGGGGGCGCGACCGACCACGTTGCCAGTCGTCGTCCGGAAACGTGGTCGGTCTCGGGGCAGAGGCGACGTCAGGATTCCGCACTGGGGTGGCGTGGTAGGTCGCGCCCCCGCCCTTACGGGCTGGGGTCTGGCTCTGGTTGCTGACGGCCTCGCAGTCGTACCGGGGACTCCTCGCTGACGGCCTCGCAGTCGTACCGTCGGACTCCTCGCTGACGGCCTCGCAGTCGTACCGTCGGACTCCTCGCTGACGGCCTCGCAGTCGTACCGTCGGACTCCTCGCTGACGGCCTCGCGCTCGTACCGTCGGACTCCTCGCCGACGGCCTCGCAGTCGCACCGGGGAAGAGGTCGCTCCCGCGTCGCGCTCGTACTCCGAATCCCAGCCGGTCGCACCGCCTCACGACCCCAACCCCCCCGCTCTGGCAACGGGTGCGAGCCTCGGCTCAACATGGACATGTAATCGGCTCAACATGGACATGTAATCGGGGGATTTGACGTCCCCGGGCGATGGGTGGTCAACCGACGGGCGATGACCCGACCGACGCAGCTCCACCGCCTCCTCCTCGGCGCGATCGCCCCGCTCGCGTGGCTCTCCGGCTGTGACGGCGCCAGCGCCCCTGCCCAGGTGCCCACGGCCGACGCCACGGCCGACGCCACGGCCGACGCCACGGCCGACGCCACGGCCGATGTCGCCTTCGACGCGGCTGTCGATGTGGCCGCCGACGTTCGCTCCGACGTCGGCGTGGATGTCCCCGTCGATCGCGGCGTCGACACCGGGCCCGATGTCCCCGCTTGCGGCGCGGGCCTCGCCTCCTGCGGGGGCGCCTGCGTCGACCTCGGCACCTCCCTCGCCCACTGCGGATCTTGCGACCGCGCCTGCTCCGCCCCGCTCCACGGCGTCGCCGCCTGCGTGGCCGGAGCGTGCGACTTCACCTGCGAGCCCACCTACCTCCGCAGCGGCGCCGCCTGCGTGCGCATCGAGCCCCCGCGCCTCGTCGCTCCGCTCACCAGCGCCCTGGTCACCAGCCGCCGCCCCCGCCTCCGCTGGTCGCTCTCCGCGGGCACCGACGGCGCCGTCGTCGAGCTCTGCGCCGACCGCGCCTGCGCCACGGTGCTCGGCTCCTACGAGGTCACCGGAGGTTCCACCAACCCGACGGTCGATCTGCCGCCGGGGGTCGTGTTCTGGCGCGCACGGGGCCGCGTGGGAAGCGCCGCAGGGACCACCCACAGCCCCGTCTGGAGCTTCTTCGTCGGCGCTCGCAGCGCCCCGGTCGACACCTCCTGGGGGACGGCCTTCGACCCCGACGGCGATGGGCGAAGCGACCTCGCGGTGGGCGTCCCCAGCCGGGAGAGGTCCACGGGTCGCGTGCTGATCTACCCCTCGACGGGCGCGGGCTACGCCGCGACCCCATCGGTCACCCTCGACGGCCGCGACGGCATCAACGCCGTGTACGGCCACGCGGTCGCGAGCGCTGGGGACGTCAACGGCGACGGCTACGTCGACCTCGCCGTGGGCGCCTACCGGGCCTCGTCGGGCATCGGGAGGGTGTACCTCTACGCGGGCTCCGCGGGCGGCCTGGGGGCGACGCCCGTGACCACGCTCAGCGGGCGCGACGGCGCCGACGGGGACTTCGGCGTCGCGGTGGCGGGCGTCGGCGACGTCAACGGCGACGGCTACGGGGACGTGGTGTCGGGCGCCTCGACGGCCTCTCGCCTCACCGGGCGCGCGTACGCCTACCTGGGCTCCGCGGCGGGCCTCTCCACCACGCCCGCCACCGCGTGGACCGGTCCCGATGGGGCGGGAGGGCTCTTCGGCAACGCGGTCGCCGGGGCCGGGGACGTCAACGGCGACGGCTACGCCGACGTGCTGGTGGCCGCCGCGAGCGCCCTCACCGCCACCGGGCGCGTGTACCTGTACCTGGGCTCCGCGACGGGCCTCTCGACCGCCGCCGCGACGGTGCTCACCGGACCCGACGGGACGCTCTCCAACTTCGGCGTCTCCATCGGTAGCGCCGGGGACGTCAACGGCGACGGCTACGCCGACGCGGTGGTGGGCGCCGATCGCGTGGGGAGCTTCGCAGGCCGCGTGTACCTCTACCTCGGCGGCGCGTCGGGGCTCTCGACCACACCCTCGGCGACCCTCATGGGCGCGGCCGGAACCGACGGCAACCTCGGCGCTTCGGTCGCCGGCGTCGGCGACCTGAACCGCGATGGCTACGCCGACCTCGCGGTCTACTCGTACAACACCACCCTCGGCGGGCGGGTGCGGGTCTACCCGGGCAGCGCGGCGGGCCTGGTGACCACCAGCCCCAGGTTGATCGTCGGTCCGGATGAGGCCATGTCGGGCTTCGGGACGCCGCTCTGCGGGGCGGGAGACGTGAACGGCGACGGCATCGCCGACATGGTGGTCGCGGCGTCGCAGGCCGCCAGCGGGGCGGGGCGCGTGTACCTCTTCCCAGGATCAGCGAGCGGAGTGATGGCGACGCCTGCCTCGACGATCACCAGCGCCGAGGCCGCGGGCGCGGGCTTCGGAACCATCCTCGCGGGGGCCTCTGGACGATGAGCGCCCAGCCCGGAGAGACGGTCGCCATCGGGGCCTCGTCGCTGAGGGTTCCTTCGCTTGGCGTGGGGGCGTGGTCCTGGGGCGACGTGCGCTACTGGGGCTATGGCGAGCGGCACTCGTCGAGGGACGTGCTCGACGCCTTCATGGCCTCGGTCGAGGCGGGGGCGACGCTCTTCGACACCGCGGAAGTCTACGGCCACGGCGCCTCGGAGCAGGTGCTCGGCTGGCTCGCCCGGCGCTCCGGAGCGCCGGTGGTGCTGGCGACGAAGTTCGCCCCGCTGAGGGGGCGAGGGGGAGCGAAGGCCCTGCTCCCGGCGCTGAAGAACAGCCTCCGTCGCATGGGGGTCGAGCGCGTGGACCTCTATCAGATCCACTGGGCGGACTTCGAGGAGGCCTCCATCGACGACCTGATGGGGGCCCTCGCGGACGCCGTCGCGGAGGCGCTGGTGACCGCTGTGGGGGTGAGCAATTTTTCCGCCTCGGAGATGCGCCGGGCGCACGCCGCGCTCGACCGTCGCGGTGTGGCGCTGGCGAGCAACCAGGTGCGCTACAACGCGCTTCACCGAGCGCCGGAGACCGACGGGGTGCTCGACGCCTGCCGCGAGCTGGGCGCGTCGCTGCTGGCGTACAGCCCGCTGGAGCAGGGCGTGCTGCTGGGCACCTACGCGGCGGGACACATCCCGAGCGGACCTCGTGGGGAGGCGCCGTGGTTCTCGGCGGAGCACCTGGCGGCGGCGGCCCCGGTGGCGGCGCTGCTACGGGAGGTGGGCGAGGCCGAGGGAGACCGGCCGCCCGAGCAGGTGGCCCTCAACTGGCTGCGCGCGAAGCCCGGGGTGATCCCGCTGGCGGGGGCGCGCACCGGAGAGCAGGCGACGCGCAACGCGGGCGCGCTGGGGTGGTCGCTGAGCGAGGCGGCGGTGGAGCGCATCGACGAGGCGACGGCGCGCTGGCGCTGAGCCGTGGCGGGGGAATAGATCCCCCCCAGCATCGGGTTGCATGCCGCCGCGCCGCTGCGGTACAGCGGCCCGTCGCAAAAGCTGTCGCTCCCATCGCCTACGACCCGACGACCTATGACCTACAACCGAGCTCTCAACGATCTGGTCCAGCAAGAGTCGAAGTTCATCGACGACATCCTGACGGAGGTGGGCCGCGTCATCGTCGGGCAGAACACCATGGTCGAGCGCCTGCTCATCGGGCTGCTCGCCCGCGGCCACGTGCTGCTCGAAGGCGTCCCCGGCCTGGCCAAGACCCTCACGGTGCGCACCCTCTGCGACGTGCTCCAGGCGCAGTTCGCCCGGGTGCAGTTCACCCCCGACCTGCTCCCCGCCGACCTCGTCGGCACGGTGATCTACCGCCCGCAGGACGGCACCTTCGTGCCCAAGAAGGGCCCCATCTTCGCCAACCTGGTGCTCGCCGACGAGATCAACCGCGCGCCCGCCAAGGTGCAGAGCGCCCTGCTCGAGGCCATGCAGGAGGGCCAGGTCACCCTCGGCGACCAGACCTTCAAGCTCCCCGATCCCTTCATCGTGATGGCCACGCAGAACCCCGTGGAGCAGGAGGGCACCTACCCCCTCCCCGAGGCGCAGATCGACCGCTTCATGCTGATGGTGAAGGTCGGTTACCCCACCCGCGAGGAGGAGCGCGCCATCATGGATCGGCAGACCGCCGTCTCCCCCGCCTCGGTCTCCCCGAAGGTGACCCCCGAGCAGATTCTCGCGGCCCGCAAGGTGATTCCGGAGATCTACGTCGACGACAAGCTGAAGGACTACATCATCTCGCTGGTGTTCGCGACGCGCGACCCGCAGAAGGCCGGGCTCAAGGAGCTGGCGCCGATGATCCGCTACGGGGCCTCGCCGCGCGCCTCCATCGCGCTCAACATGGCCGCGAGGGCGAGGGCGTTCTTGCAGCACCGCGGCTACGTCATCCCCGAGGACGTGAAGGCCATCGGCATGGACGTGCTGCGCCACCGCATCTCGCTCACCTACGAGGCCGAGGCCGAGGAGGTCACCGCCGACCAGGTGGTGAGCCGCATCTTCGAGGCCGTCGAGGTGCCGTAGAGGCGCTCGGATGATCCCCAAGGAGCTGCTCAAGAAGCTTCGGCGCATCGAGATCACCACGGCGCGGCTCGCCAACGACCAGCTGGTGGGCGCGTACGCGTCGGTGTTCAAGGGCCGCGGCCTGGCCTTCGACGAGGTGCGGATGTACCAGCCCGGCGACGACGTCCGGTTCATCGACTGGAACGTCACCGCGCGCACCAACGCCCCGCACATCAAGGTCTTCCGCGAGGAGCGCGAGATGACCGTGATGCTCCTGGTCGACCTGTCGGGCTCGCAGGACTTCGGCACCCGCGCGATGTTCAAGCGAGAGCTGGTGGCCGAGGTGAGCGCCGTGCTGGCCTTCAGCGCCGTCAAGAACAACGACCGCGTGGGCCTGGTGCTCTTCACCGACCGGGTGGAGAAGGTCGTCCCGCCGCGCAAGGGCGCGCGCCACGTGATGCGCGTGGTGAGCGAGATCATGCAGTTCAAGCCCGCGCCGAGGCCCAACCACGAGCCCGTGGGCACCAACCTCTCGCAGGCCCTGGAGGTGCTGGGCCACCTCTCCCGCCGCCGCGCGGTGTCCTTCGTGGTGAGCGACTTCCTCGGCAACGACTACGACCACGCGCTGCGCGTCGCCGCAGCCCGCCACGACCTCGTCCCCGTGTATGTGAGCGACCCCCGAGAGGACGAGCTCCCGGACGTCGGCCTCATGCTGGCCGAAGACCTGGAGACCGGCGAGTGGATCGAGGTCGACACCCGAGACCCGAGGGTGAGGGAGCACTACCGCCGCACGGTGGCGCAGCAGAAGGTCACCCGCGACACGCTCTTCCGTCGGCTGGGCCTGGACGCCATCAACGTCGCCACGCACCGCCCGTACATCACCGCCCTCGCGGAGTTCTTCCGCCGCCGCGCCCGAAGGATGCACGCCGGATGAGCTACCTCCTGACAAGCCGCTGCGTCGCTGGGGTTCGGGCGCTGGCCCTCACCCCAGGCTCTGCGTGGCACAGCCAGCCTTGTGTCGCTGGGGTTCGGGCGCTGGCCCTCACCCCAGGCTCTGCGTGGCACAGCCAGCCTTGCGTCGCTGGGGTTCGGGCGCTGGCCCTCACCCCAGGCAATAACAAGTCGGCGCCCCGGACATTGTCCGGGGCTGTCGGACAGGGACGTCGATTTCCTGCAATCCGCTCCGTATCGCCTGCACCTTCCGGAAGGTTCATCGAGTTTCGGTCCGACAGCCCCGGACAATGTCCGGGGCGCCAACTTGTTATTGCCTGGGGTGAGGGCCAGCGCCCGAACCCCAGCGACACAGCGGCTTGCCCCACGCCAAGGCGATTCAATCGCCAGTTAGCCATTGGGATCGCCCTCACCCTCCTCCTCGCGCCCTCGCTCGCCCTCGCCCAGGACGCCTCCGTCGCCACGGACGCCTCCGTCGCGACCGATGCCTCCGCGCGCCCCGCGGCCCCGGCCCCCGCTCGCGCCGCGGGGGAGTGCGTCGCCGACCCGCTCCCGGCCGACCACGCGCCCGCCATCGAGGTTTCGGTCAACCCGCCCAACCCCCAGGTCGGCGACCGGGTGCGCGTCACCTGGACCTTCCGCTACCGCACCAACGACCGGGTGGAGTTCGAGCCCGACGCGGTGGCCCTGCAACAGCCGGCCATCGAGCTCGAGTACGCCCGCGAGCAGCCCGAGCGGGACCGCAGCGTGCACGGCGAGCGGGACGGGCGCCTGCGCTCCGAGGTGACCGTGGCCCTGCAGTCCTTCCGTTCCGGCGACGTGGTGATCCGCCCGATGAACGCCCGGGTGAACACCGGCGACGAGATCGCCCGCGTCTGCACCCCGGAGGTGCGCTTCCGGGTGCGATCGGTCTTCGGCAACACCTCGCACCCGCAGGCCCGCGACATCACCCGCCCGGAGGACGTCCGCCGCGACGCGCTCACCCTCCGCTGGATCTCCCTCGGCCTCGACGCCCTCTTCGTCGCCGTGGTCGCAGCGCTCTCCGTCGCGGCGTGGCTGCGCCGTCGCCCCAAGGTGGTCCCGCCGCCGCCGCCGCCGAGGCACCCGTACTTCATCGCGAGGGAGGCCCTGGAGGTGCTCTCCCGAGGAGACCTCCTCGCCCGCGGCCTCACCAAGGACTACTACGACGCCGTCTCCGACGTCGTGCGCCGCTACCTGGGCGGCGTGCGCGGCTTCGACGCCATCGAGATGACCACCGACGAGATCCTCGCCCACCTGCGAAAGCACCCGCTCGCCGGGGTGACCCTGGTGGAGGTCGAGAGCCTCCTCCGAGAGTGCGACCTCGTGAAGTTCGCCCGCTACGTGCCCGCCCACGAGGACTCCGACGCCATCCTCGCCTCGGCGGTCTCGCTGGTCGAGCGAGGCCGCCCCACCATGGCCACGGCGCAGGCAGCGTCCCGCGGAGGCGAGCCGTGAAGCTCCGAGGAAGGCCCGCCCCCACCCGGGCCGCGATCCCCCGCCACCGCTCGCCCGCGGGGCCCGTCGCGTGGATGGCCGCGCTCCTCGTCGCGCTCGTCCTCGGCGGCCTCTACGGCTACGCCCGCTTCCAGGGCTGGGAACTCCAGTTCAAGGCCCCGTGGGCGCTGCTCTCGCTCCCCGTCACCTTACTCGTCTATGTATTGTCCAGGCTGCTCTGGAGGCGCGCCGGGGCCGTCCCTGGCGAGGCCCTCACCCGACTCAAGGTCTCCCAGGGCGCGGCGCTTCGGGCGGCCCCTCGCACCCTCAGCGCCCGGCTGATCCATCTCCCGGGCGCCCTGCGGGTGGCGGCCATCGTGCTGGTGGGCCTCGCGCTCGGGCGGCCTCAGCGGGTCGACGCGCCCGACGCGCTGGAGCTTTCGGGCATCGACATCGTGATGTCCATCGACCTGTCGGGCTCGATGCGCGCGGCGGACCTTCAGCCCACCCGCCTCGAGGCCGCCAAGGAGGTGGTGGGGGATTTCATCCAGCGCCGACGCAGCGACCGCATGGGGCTGGTGGTCTTCGGCCGAGAGGCCTTCACGGTGGTGCCGCCGACGCTCGACTACACGGTGCTTCAGCGCATGGTGAGCGCGCTCAGCCTCGACCTCATCGACGGCTCAGGCACCGCCATCGGCGACGGGCTGGGGACGGCGCTCAACCGGCTGCGGCACAGCGACGCGCGCAGCAAGGTGGTGGTGCTGCTCACCGACGGGGCCAACAACGCCGGGCACGTCGACCCGCGCGAGGCGGCGCAGCTCGCGACGGCGCTGCGGGTGAAGGTCTATACGATCCTGGTAGGCACCGCGGAGGAGGCGCCGGTGCAGCAGGGCGTCGACCTCGCGGGGCGCCCGGTGTACGCGACGGCGCGCTTCCCGGTGGACCCGCAGCTCCTCCAGGACATCGCGACCACGACCGGGGGGCAGTTCTTCCGCGCGGTCGACCGGGCGGGCCTGGCGCAGAGCTTCCACACCATCCTCGACCACCTGGAGCGCAGCAAGATCGCCGACGCGGGCGCCCGCTACGCCGAGCTGTACCCGTGGCTGGTGGTGGCGGCGCTGGCGCTGCTGGCGCTGGAGGTGCTGCTCTCGTCCACGCGTCTGAGGAGGTTCCCGTGAGGTTCGGGGCGGTGGCGTGGCTGTGGCTGCTGGCGCTGGTGCCGTTGTTGGGCGCGCTGATGGCCTACGCGACGTGGGCTCGGCGGCGCGACCTCGCCCGCTTCGGCGACGTGCTGCTGGTGTCGAGCCTGCGCGACGGCTCGCCCGCGGGCTGGCGCGCGGCGCGCTCGGTGCTGGTGCTGCTGGCGGTGGCGCTGCTGGCGGTCGGGGCGGCGAGGCCGCAGCACGGGTCTCGCACCGAGGTGGTCGCCCGGCGAGGCATCGACGTGGTGGTGTGCCTCGACGTGTCCAAGTCGATGCTGGCGCGCGACGTGGCGCCCTCGCGCATCGAGCGGGCGAAGGCGGAGCTGGAGCGGCTGCTGACGGAGGAGCCCGGCGACCGCGTGGCGGTGGTGCTCTTCGCGGGCGACACCATGGAGTATCCGTTGACGACGGACCACGAGGCGGCGCTGCGCTTCTTCCGCGACGCGCACCCGTGGGAGTTTCCGGTGCAGGGGACGTCTATCGGCAGGGCCATCACGGCGGCGCGCGATCTGTTGCGGCGCGATCCGCTGGCGGGTCGGCGGTCGCGGGTGATCCTGCTGATCACCGACGGGGAGGACCTCGACGGCGACCCGGTGGCGGCCGCCCGCGAGGCGGCTGCGGACGGGGTGCAGGTCTACATCGACGCGATCGGGAGCACGGTGCCGGAGCCCATCCCCGCGTACACGCAGGACGGCCGGATGGCGGGCTACGAGCGCGACTCTCGCGGGGAGATCAAGCAGACGCAGTTCACGGCGCAGATGGAGCAGCAGCTCCGCAACGTGGCGACCGAGGGGCACGGGACGTACTTCCGCCCGCGGCAGGGCGAGGTGGGCATCGACGCCGTGCGGCGGCAGCTCTCGCGGCTGCGCCGCTCGGAGGTCTCGGAGACGCAGCGCACGGTGTACGAGGAGCTCGCGTGGGTGGTGCTGTTCCCGGCCTTCGCGCTGCTGGTGGTGGCCTCCGGGCTGCTGCCCGAGCGGGTGCGCCGGCGGGTGGGCCAGGGAGGTGCGCCGTGAGGGCCTACCTCGTCGCGGGGGTGATGGCCGTCGGGCTGACGGCGTTCACGGTGTGGGCGTGGCCTCCGAGGGAGGAGCTCGAGCCCCGGGTGGCGCAGGGCAACGCGGCCTTCACGCAGCGGGAGTATCCGCAGGCGCTGGGGCACTACGAGGCCGCGCCGGGGGGCGGGCCGCGCAACGCCGGGGTACACGCCAACCGCGGGCTCGCGAAGTTCAGGGTGCTGCTGGCGCCGGGCGACGGCGGCGTGCTGCCGGAGCTGACGATGGACGCCGCGGTGCCCGAAGGGTACTCGGGGGCGCAGGACGAGATCCGCAACGCCGCGAGGGGGATGGCGGGCGCGCCGATGGAGGACATCGACACGCAGGTGCGCGCGAGGGCGCAGTACAACCTGGGCAACACCTTCTTCGCGGAGCACTCGTGGCGCAACGCGATCGACGCCTACAAGGAAGCCCTGCGGCTGCGTCCCGGGTGGGTCGACGCCGCGTGGAACCTCGACCTGGCGCGCCGTCGCAAGGAGGAGGACGAGCACCCCGACGCGGGTCCAGACTCGGGCCAGGACGCGAGCCAGGATGCCTCGCAGGACGCCAGCAGCGACGCGCCGTCGGGTGACAGCGGCGGTGGCGGCGACGGCGGCGGACAGGGCGACGGCGGCGGTCAGCAGGGCGACGGCGGGCCGCAGGGCAACGACGGCGGAGCCAGCGGAGACAGCGGGTCGAACGGGGATGAGCCCGACGGGGGAGCGCCGCCGCCGGAGCAGCAGGACGGAGGGGCGCAGCCGCCGCCGCCGCAGTCGCTGGCTCCACTGGACCAGCTGGAGCGCAACGCGCAGGACCTGCAGCAGATGATGCTGCGCCGACGCGCGGGTCAGACGCCGAGGAACCCGGACGACGAGCGGTAAGGGGGGCGAGGGAGGGGCGGGTCGCGCGGCGTCGCCCTTCACGCGAGCACCCGTCCACGTCACCCCGATGCGCCCGTAGCGAAGCGGAGGGGCGACCCGGGGGGCGTCGGAGGAGAGTCCGCCGGTACGAGCGCGAGGCCGTCGGTACCCCGAGCCAGACCCTGAGCGTTAGCGAGGGGGCGGTGCGCCTTCGAGCGCACGTTGTCAGCGGGGGGCAGCACCCCGCCAGGTCCCACGCTTGAGACCTGTAGCCGAAAGTAACTGCGTTGCCGAGAGGTGAGGTGGAGAGCAACCGGAGGCGAACTCCC
>Ga0207969_100902_pt1 | contig 10586 bp, 10 predicted proteins | sample LakWasMet25_LOW6_2_FD_183869 | JGI IMG/M metagenome (GOLD analysis project Ga0207969, IMG submission 183869) | Freshwater sediment methanotrophic microbial communities from Lake Washington under simulated oxygen tension - Sediment Metagenome... | ecosystem: Environmental > Aquatic > Freshwater >... | reverse complement strand
CCGTGAACAATATAAGTCACTGATTAGCCTGTATTGTCTGAAAAGCTTTTGTTCCCGCAGAGGAATGTCCGCTGTAGTGCGTACCGTGTGCGCCTTAGAAGCCAAGGCGCATAACATCGGTTATTAAAAAGGCAAAACAATATCGGGCTTGATTTTTGTCAGCAGTTGTCTAAATCGCTCCTGAATGCTGTGCATTGCGGTTTCCGAGTCGGCCTCGAAACGAATAACCAGCGACGGCGTGGTGTTTGATGCCCGCACCAGTCCCCAGCCGTTCGGGAAGTCGACGCGCATTCCGTCTATATCGATGATTTTGCCGTCGGCAAAATTGGCGCTCTTAAGCAGCTTGTCCATCATGGTGAAGTTTTCGCCTTCTTCCAGCGCTACATTCAATTCCGGGGTATTGAGGCTGTCGGGAAAATCGGCAAAGACATCGGCGCTGCTGCGCGGGTCTCGGGACAGTATTTCGAGCAAACGCGCAGCCGAATACAAGGCATCGTCAAAACCGAACCAGCGATCGTTAAAGAAAATATGCCCGCTCATTTCTCCGGCCAGCTTGGCGCCGGTTTCTTTCAGCTTTGCTTTCATCAGTGAATGCCCGGTTTTCCAGAGGGTCGGCCTGCCGCCGAATTTTACGATTTGTTCGGCCAGATGGCGGCTGCATTTCACATCGTAAATGATTTCCGATCCGGGTTTTCCGGCCAGCACATCCTTGGCGAACAGCATCATTTGCCGATCCGGCCAGATGATTTTGCCGTTTGAATCGACAACGCCCAAACGGTCGCCATCGCCGTCAAAAGCGATACCGATGTCGGCTTTGTAATGTTTGACGGTGGCAATCAATTCGGACAGGTTCTTGGGGTTGCTTGGGTCCGGATGGTGATTGGGGAAGGCGCCGTCGATGTCGCAGAACAGTTCCATCACTTCACAACCCAGCGTTTTCAGCAGCATCGGCCCCAGCTCGCCGGCAACGCCGTTGCCGCAGTCCAGCACTACGGTCATGGGTCTGGCGATGTGTATATCTTCGGAAATAAGGCCGATGTATTCATTGCTGAATTGGCTGTTCTGTTCGATGCTGCCGGACTTGCCGGTTGCGTAAGCCTGATTATCAATGCAGGTTTTAAGCTGTCGGATTCTTTCGTCGGCCAGCGTTTCGCCGTTGATGACCATTTTCAGGCCGTTATAATCGGCGGGATTGTGGCTGCCGGTAATCATCACCCCGGAACGGCCTTCGCTGTGTCTTGCCACAAAATAAAGCACCGGCGTAGGCACCATGCCGACATCCAACACATTGAGGCCGGTGGCGATAATTCCTTTGGTCAGGGCTTCCGCCAGGGAAGGGCTGGAAGTCCGTCCATCCCGGCCGACCACCACTTTTTTACAGCCTTGCTCCTTAGCCTGAGTGCCCAACGCGCGGCCAATATCGTAAACCGTTTCTTTGGTCAGCGTCTTGCCGACAATGCCCCGGATGTCATAAGCTCTGAAAATAGCGTCTGCGTCAGGTTTTTTTGCGGAAACGGGCATCTCAAAGAAGTCCGGCACGGTTTTTTCAACGATTTCCGGTTTATTAAACTTAACGCCGTCGGTTTGTGCTTTAGGCGATCCCGTCTCATCTTCCTGACTTGGCCGCTTGGCTTCTGATTTTGCCTCCATGGCTGGAAATGCAGGAAGACTGCCGCCGGGAGCGGTGATGCCGTCGCCAAAGTCATCAAAAAAACCGCTCATGCCAAAATCGGCGACCTGATGATCGTCGGCTATCATGTCGCTGTCCTGATTATCCATCACCCGTTTAAACTGCGATAAAGTAGAAATAACCGCATGCAGTTCAGGCAGCTTAACAGGATAGCTATCCTGGCGTTTATTCGTCATCATGTCCTTACAGGCTTTTAGCACGCTGCCGAGATCTTGCGTCAGCAGGCTTGAAAGCTTTCGGTAGCCCATAAAAAAAGCCAACAGCGCCAGCAATGCAGGAACAATAACCATGCCTGCAATGATCGTCAGTTGGGCGGCGTTTACGCTGTCGGCATCCTGGTAATACAGTTCCCAACCGGTGCCGGCTACTTTTATTTGCGCATCATCGCGTGGTTCTGCACCGGCCGGCGCTCCGGCAGCGCCTAATACCAGCGTTGCCTGCCTCAATTCAAGATGGCCGTCTTTTAGCTCCGCTGCCTGCACGGTTTTGCTAATAAAGTCATAGTTCAAGCTGGCCAGGATCACGCCGACCGCCTGGTTATTTTGCATAATCCTGCGGGTTATCGCCAGATGCCGGTCGGGGCCGACATCGCCTTGGATAGCCGGTAGTTGGTTTTTGGCAAAAGACTCCCGCACCATGTCCAGATCGGCATAGCCCATTTTGGGTACGCTTTTGTCATCAAGCTCGCTGACGCCCGGTAATAATAGTCTGACCTTCAGGACGCCGGGTAAATGCTGTTCAAGTTTTGCCGCCATCGTGGTTAATTGAGTCGCGTCTGCACTGGTAACCGCAGCCAGCACTGCCGGTTCTAACGCCATTTTTTCCAGGATGTCGGTCAGCAGGGTGATCTGTGCCGTTATGCCTAAGGCGACGCTTTTGGCAACAGCCGCCGTTGAGTCCTGCCTTGATTGCGCGATTTGCGCCGCGCTGACCCAGTAAACGCCGGCGCCGGCAGTCAGAATCATTAAAACGGCAAGCGCCGACAGTAAAGAAAATAGCCGTATCATGGTTATGCCTCTATGAACGAAAAACAGCTTAATGACGACCTGTATGACCAAAGCCGCCGGAGCCGCGCAAACTTTGGTCGAACTCGGCGACTTGTTCGAATTCCACCTGCACCACCGGCACAAAAACCATTTGTGCGATGCGCTCGCCGATGTTGATGGTGAACGCGGCGTCGCCCCGGTTCCAGCAGGAGACGAAGACTTGCCCCTGATAATCCGAATCGATCAGCCCGACCAGATTGCCCAACACGATGCCGTGTTTGTGTCCCAGGCCGGATCTGGGCAATAACACCGCGGCTAACTGGTGATCATCGATATGAATCGCCAAACCGGTCGGAATTAACAGGGTTTCTCCCGGTTTTAACTCGACCGGCTCGTCCAGGCAGGCGCGCAAGTCCAACCCTGCCGAACCTGATGTTGCATATTCAGGCAACGGAATGTCTTTGCCTAAACGGCCGTCCAGAATTTTAAGCTGTATTTTTGTGCTGCCTTTCATATGCCATTCTCTCTGCGATTAAGCTGATTAGTTGTTCGGCTAACCGATTTTTGTCGGTCATTGCCAGGGATTTTTGACCGTTTTTCCAGAACACCAGCAAGGCGTTTTGGTCGCTATCAAAGCCGCCCAAATCGCGGCCTACCCAGTTTGCCGCAATCATATCCAGATTCTTGCGGGTCAATTTGTCTTGGGCGTATTGTTCAAGGTCATGCGTTTCTGCGGCAAATCCGACCGTGAACGGGCGGTTAGCGAGTTGGGCGACTTCCGCCAGAATATCCCTGGTTTTTTGCAGGGTCAGCGTGGTTTGTTCGGCCCGCTTTTTTATCTTCTCTTTTTCCATCAGGGCAGGGCTGTAATCGGCAACAGCCGCCGCACCGATGTAAATATCATGATCCGTGGCTTTGCCGATAACCGCCGCATGCATTTGCGCCGCAGTTTCTACGCTGATAAGTTCCGCATTATCAGGGGCTGAAAGCGACACCGGGCCGCTGACCAGCGTGACTTCGGCGCCGGCGTTTAATGCGGCGTTGGCCAGCGCGTAGCCCATTTTGCCTGAACTGCGATTGGTGATGTAGCGGACCGGATCTAAAGGTTCGCGGGTCGGCCCGGCGCTGATTAAAACCTTAAGCCCGCTTAAACACTGCGCGGTCGGTTCAGCCATTAAACGCTTGCAAATGTCCAGCGGCTCGGACATTCTGCCGAAGCCGGTATCGCCGCAAGCCTGATCGCCTTGTTCGGGGCCGATCACGATAACGCCGTGGCTTTTAAGTTTTTGAATATTTTCCTGAGTGACGGTTTTATGCCACATGGCTTGATTCATGGCCGGGGCAACGTAAACAGGGCAGCTTGCCGCCAGATAGAGCGTGGATAATAAGTCGTCAGCCAAGCCGTGGCTGCATTTTGCAAGGGTGTTGGCGGTGGCCGGGGCAATAATCAAGGCATCGGCCCAGCGCGCCAGATTGATATGGCCCATCGCATGCTCTTGATCCGCATCAAGCAATTCGCTATGCACCGGATTGCCGGACAGCGCCTGAAAGGTCAGCGGACTAACAAACTGCATGGCCGATCGGGTCATCACCACGCGCACTTTGGCACCCTGTTTTCGCAACAGCCTGACCAATTCGGCGGACTTGTAGGCAGCAATACCGCCGCTGACAGCCAATAAAATATGCTTGCTAATAGTCATCCCCTTAAAAGATGAACAAATGACGACATTATGGCAAGTATGCGGAAATTCTTCTATGCTTAAATCTCACTCGTATAGGAAGATGCGCATGTCCATTAAAGATTGGTCGGCACAAGATCGGCCCAGAGAAAAATTGTTGCGGCGCGGTTCAGCCGCTTTAACCGACGCGGAATTGCTGGCTATTTTCCTGCGCACCGGTGCGCCCGGTAAATCCGCAGTTGACCTGGCGCGCGAGCTGCTCGTCGATTTCGGTTCCCTGAACGCCTTGTTAGGTGCCGATCAGCAACGCTTTTGCGAGGGCAAAGGCTTGGGCGAGGCCACTTATGCCCAGCTCCAGGCTGTTCTGGAAATGGCCCGGCGACATTTTAAGGAAGCGCTACAGCGCGGCAATGTACTGACCAGCCCCGAAATCACCCGTTCCTATCTCAGCGCACAACTGCGCGGCTACAGCTATGAAGTGTTTGCCTGTTTATTCCTCGATAATCAGCACCGTGTCATACAACTGGATGAATTATTCAGGGGCACCATAGACGGCGCCAGCGTTTATCCCAGGGAAGTTGCCAAACAGGCGCTACGTTATAATGCGGCGGCGGTGATTTTTGCCCATAACCACCCGTCCGGTATTTCCGAACCCAGCCAGGCCGATAAACATATCACCGAGAAACTTAAGCAGGCTTTGGCCTTGTTCGACATACGAGTGCTCGATCATTTTATTATCGGCGACGGGCAGCCCTATTCCTTTGCGGAGCATGGCTTAATATAATAACTTTTTGATAAATATATTAATTATATTTTTTATGTGAAAAATGGTACGCGCTAGGGTACGCCTTAATGATGAGCTTACCCGATAGTGGCATTAGATACAGTGAAGGCCATACTGTCTGAGTTCCAGGCAAAAAAACGCTGGCTTGATCATTTGCTTTGAACTGCGCTAGGTGAATGCGAGACTGCATCCACTTACACGCCCAATACTATCTAAATGTTAAGGTGTGCAACTTGAAAGATCATTAATGCGCAGTTGCTATGCAATTTTGCAGATGAAAAAGCTCCCGAGAAAGGCGTGAACACGTGTAGCGAATTCAACGCTGATTGACAGCTGAACTATCGAGCTTTTAATCTGAAACCGCTTTTTTGTTATTGACGCTATTTAACGCCAAAAGCATTGAGCCTTATAAAACCATCCTCTGATTTTGTGATTAAGCCTTGGCTGAGTAAATGGCTCCAATCCCGGCTTTCTGTTGCCGGCGAAAGCTTCCGGTACAGTTCTTGGTACCAGGGCATTTTTTTGAGTTGGCCTTGATTAATCGGGGCCGGTTGAGCGCTTAGAAAGTCCAAAATGAGGTGTTCACGGTGGTTAATGTGTTTTTCTCTTAGCTGATGGCCAAGCCAAGCGAGAAGTAAAAAATGTTCCATCAATTTGTTGGCTCGGTGATGGAGCCTTTCGATTGTCACGTCGAAGCCTTTCAGTACAAACTCAACGAAAGCATGATTGCAATATTCTGGGGTCGTTTTTTCTTCTTTGCGGGAGCGATTGAATGCCGAAAAATAAGCATCGATATTTTCAAGGTAATAACGATCGATACCGCGGCTTGCGTATTTGTCGCCTGATGCCAGCAGGATGCTTTTTTCAAGCAATCGGCCCACGCGCCCGTTACCGTCTTGAAAAGGGTGGATACGTTCGAAATAATAGTGCGCTAACGGTGCTCTAATGAGGCTGGGTAAGCCGCATAATTCTTCGCTGTTGAGCCACGCGACAAAGTGACTCATGAGCATCTTAATATCGATATGGGCTTGCGGTGGTTTGTAGACGCCGCCATGATCTGCGTCACCCACTTTGGTGATTTTGCCCTTGGGATTGTCGCGGTATTGGCCGGGCCGGTATCGTTCGTCATTGATGCCGCCGCTGATGATTTGGTGCAACGACAGGATGAAGGATTCTGAAACTATAAAATTCTGTTGTCCATTGTCTGCCGATTGCCGCGCTGTCTTCTCAACGTAGTGATAGGCGCTGGATAGGTTGCTGATGCGTTGCTTGTGTTCTTCTTGGGTGATTTCAGGCGTTGATTCGATGACCTGGGCTATTTCATCTTCAGTTAATGTGCCGCCCTCAATGGTATCGGTGCCATGAATACTGGATACCAAGGTTTCTTTTTCCAATTGCGCGGCAATTTCCGGCAATAGCGGTAATGATGAAAACAGCCGGTGTCCGTAATTGATTTTATCAAGCAAGGTCTGTATTCGTTCCAGGTCGGTTGCCACTTGGAAGGTGAAGATACCTGATCTGTTGGTTTCTATTTTGAGCGGCATGAGGTAAATTTTGTTATCATTTTTGATGTGCTTTATGAAAATACAAGTTGTTGTTAGTAAATATAAATATAGTCTATTTTGTATTTTTATGAAAACATTGTTGCAATCATTATGATGCTTTCCTTATGGGCGTAACATTCCATTTTTCGCCGTTTTCGCAAGTCGCCAGGAATGCCGCCCATAATTCCAGCGCCTCTTTCCTCTCTTCAAAGTAACCACCGCGATCATAAACGCCTGCCATACCGGGTATTTTGTGATTAAGACAGCGCTCGGCGACAAACCGATCTACACCAAGCGCTTTGCTGGCCATATGCGTTCTCATGGTGGTTCTGAAGTCGTGCAAGGTGAAGTTTTCAATATCGCCCATTAACGGAAACACGCCGTTTTACAGTTCTTAATCTACGTCCTAATTTGCTTATCTTCTAACTTAGCCATATTCCTGCCATTGATAAACCATATTCCCCTTATTTAGGGCACGCGCTAGGGTACGCTTAAAAGGTGAGCTTGCAAGAGATTATAATTAGATATTAATCATGTGCTTATGTTGCTAGCGCGGGACGCTCTGGGAATACAAAAAACACCAAACTATATTACTTTGCGGAGCATGGGTTGTTGTGAGGCTGACCCGGCGTCACAACACGTTGAAAGCAAGGTGCGTTATTTACCCGCGCTACTTATAGAAACCTGCTTATGCATTGCCAAAAGCGGAAAAATAATTCCCCTCTTTCTTAAAAAATAGCCCGTTTTTTTAAAATTCAGAGCAAGGTCAATATCAATATAAACTAACGCGCTGTTGCATAAGGAAATTAAATAAATGGTATTTTTTATGCTTTAATCTTGGCGAATCATTTGGAATTAACACTTTGGCCGGTGTAAGGCATTCAGCTTAATAGGCGGGTTCGACGGGTAAGTAATCGCGCTTATTGATTGAAAAAGTTGATCGTTCTACCCTAAAGATGCTCGTACAACCACGCTATTTTTGACGGCTGTATGGCGCTATTGCCGAGTGATAGGGATTGTATATTTAAGCTTAAGAATGTCAGCCGATAACGACATCAAGAATGCTAGACCGACTTGCCGACATGACTGACGGAAGCATAAATTTAATAAATTCGCTTTGAGGAGATCATCATGAAAAACATAGTATGGATATTTAACATCATTGTTCAACTCACCTTAATGGTCGCGCTGCTCTTTAACCGCAGGATTTATTTGCACTGTGTCGACCTTGACAGCTAATTGGAAGGTTTTATGAAGGAAGCTTTGCCGGTTCCTGACTTTTCTCAGGGGCTGGCGGTAAGCTTCCCGTGTAGCGTTGTTCATAAGGGGCGTTTTAGAGACCAACTCAATCGAGATAGCATCAACAAAAAGCAAAATAGCATTACCCTTCAAACTCGCCTTTCTTTAATTTGTCGGAGACTATTTGAATGAAAGACACAAAGATAACGCCGCTCACCGTGCAGCAATACGCAGAAATTTCCGAAGCTATTTATGACGAAATTGACAGGGTCGTCTACGCCGGATTGGTTGCGGCGAAGTGTGTCAAGCATCCTGAATACGGGGACATCATTCTTGTTTCCTCTACCCATGGCGGTTGCTTAATGATCCACGTTTAATCCGTCCTTGTAAGCGGTTAGTCGAATTCATTACCCGGTCATGACGAAGTCTCTTGCGGAGGTTGGCCGTCATCTGAAGAGGCGGACGACGTAATGCTTGCCTGGTCGATGATCTCGGTTCGGTAGCGGTAAATTCGGATATTTTCAGACCAGTAATCGGGCGCTAATCCTGCTTTTAGTTTTAAATGCCGCAAAAATTGCTCAGGTTCCGGCAATGACGCCCATACCGACGGCAAAAAAGTGCCGCGTCGGCGGCTTTGTTCCAATATTAAACCATCTATTCTCGGCGGCTGTTCGCGCTTGTTCGCAACGTTGTAAATGTCCGGTTCCTCCAATATCAAGCCGTCTATACCGGGTTGCAGTTGGGATATTAAGTCCTGTTCAGAGGTAAATGCAATGGGTTCGGCAGCTGTGAGCAAGGACAGGTGTATTTCCAGGTCGGCGAGTTCGTTCGCTTGCAGCGGCGGAAAGCGAGGGTCTTTGAAGGCGGCGGAAAATGCGTTTTCGGCAATATCTTCGGCCAGCGGCCTGAGTGCTTCCAGCATGCCGATGCAACCGCGCAACTGACGGTTTATCTCCAAGGTAACAAAAGTGGCGCGCCGCTCGGTTAATTCTTCCGGATAATCGTCCAAGTCGATGTTCAGGGGGCGGCCTGTTTGCAAGCCATGCTGAATGGCGCTTTTCGCCAAATCCAACAGGCGTTGCCGATTCGCATTATTCAATGACATAAGCACCGTAGCCGACCACGTTGGCTTTATCTCCCGCGGTGTCGCCGGAGTTGCGCAGGTCGATGGTGGTAACGGACAGCGATTTTTTCCTTGCCAGATTTAACAGGCCGCTGACCGGCACTTTACCGCAAGCGGATTCGGAGGCGAGTTGCTCATATTGCAGCTGTTCTATGGCCCGGCTGGTCGATTTATCCATCTGCTGAGCGGTGGCATAATCATGATAATGGCTCAGGTCGGAACTGATCACAATCAGCGTTTCATCGCCGCCCCATAACGTATCAAGCACCTGACTGACTTGTTCCGGCGAAGCCTCGCCTGCAACAATGGGCACGATTTCAAAGCTATCCAACATTTCCTGTAAAAAGGGCAGATGCACTTCCAGGCTGTGCTCGTAGGTGTGGGCCTGCTCAAGATATTCGACAAAGGGCAGGTGGGCTATGGATTGTACTGCCGCCAGGTCCACAGGGACAGAACCCAACGGCGTGGTAAACGTGTTGGCCCTGCTCACGGCCAGGCCCCTGAAAGCGACGCGATGAGAGGGGCCGATGAGCACCACGCGGGTTATCTTGTCATGGGCTTTTTTTAACCGGGCATAGGCGCTTGCGGCGATCGGACCGGAATAAATATAACCGGCGTGAGGAACGATGATGGCTTTGGGGGCTTGCGCGGCGGTCGACGCATCATTCAAAAACCGGTCCAGCATCAGATGAAGTTGTTCCGGATTTGCAGGATAAAAAGAACCTGCTACGGCGGGTTGTCTATTCATTAGCGTGTCCTTGTGTTTAATCTATACAACGGCATGGGGATAGGCTGCACTTGTTGAGGGAAATCCCCGCGGCGTCTTAGTTCGCAAGATGGTAACACTTAATTGTTACGGATTTTTAACAATCCTTCAGCGCTGAAAAGCGCAGTACAACGCAAATCGACAGCCTATCGATAGCATCGATAATAGGATTAAAGCCATCCCGCATCTATAGGTGTCATTACCTAGGCGTACGAAAAGCGTTTATTTTATTTCTCTGATAAGCCATGCTGGACAATCGCTGCAAAAAGGTTGAGTTATTGAAGTAAGCTTTCATGCTGGAAAAGTCATTTGATCGACGAAAACCAAAAGTAGGCGTCTTTAAGCGACGCAAATGAACATATTGGTTTTTTCTTTTCGTGGACTGACTGGCGTTTTTAGGTTCACGTACTTAAAGCGGCGTCCTTTTACTATTTATTAGTGGAAACAGGAGAATAATCATGACTGATTTTGTTAGCCAAGACACCGTAAAAACCCGCTACTGGCATGCTCTTGATGATGGCCGGATTCAATGCGATCTCTGCCCCCGGTTTTGCAAGATGCACAAAGGCCAGCGCGGCCTGTGCTTTGTCAGGCAAAATCTGGACGACCGGATTGTGATGACCAGTTACGGCCGCTCCAGCGGCTTTGCCATTGATCCGATCGAAAAGAAACCGCTGAACCATTTTTTACCGGGCACGCCGGTGTTTTCTTTCGGCACCGCCGGATGCAATCTGGCCTGCAACTTTTGCCAGAATTGGGACATCAGCAAGTCGCG
>Ga0207969_100896_pt1 | contig 10687 bp, 9 predicted proteins | sample LakWasMet25_LOW6_2_FD_183869 | JGI IMG/M metagenome (GOLD analysis project Ga0207969, IMG submission 183869) | Freshwater sediment methanotrophic microbial communities from Lake Washington under simulated oxygen tension - Sediment Metagenome... | ecosystem: Environmental > Aquatic > Freshwater >... | reverse complement strand
GTTGTCTGGCGCCGGCTTGGGGCGGCCCTGCGCGCGGCGCTCATGGCAGCCGTCCCCGCTTGCCGTCGTGCCAGGCCAGCAGGGCCTGGTGCAGCGTCTCGGCACGATGGGCGTAGGTGTGGTGCGCCATGACGTGGCCGTGGCAGCGCTCGGCGAGATCGCGCGCGGCGGCGAAGTTCGCCAGCCAGTGCTCGATCTGTGTCACGCAATCGTCGACGCCGTCGAACTCGGCCCAGTTTTCGCCGGGACTGAAGTCGTCGCGTGCATGCGTGCGGCGGTCGCAGAGCAGGAAGCCGCCGCAGGCCGGAATGCCGTAGCAGCGCTCGGGCAGGCCCGAGGCCACCGGCGCGCCATAGTCGCAGGAGGCGCCGAAGTTGAGGTTGATGCGGCTCTTGTGGATCAGCGCCACCTGCTCCTCGATGCTCATGCCGGCCGATTCGCGGAACAGGAAGCGGATGCCGCGTGCGGCCAGCCGCTCGCCCAGCGCGGCGAAGAACTCCTGGCGGCCACGCATCTCCTTGTAGCGAACACCGTCCATCGCGCCGAAGAAGCTGACGTCGTGCTCGTAGCGGGCCGGGTCGCGCAGCCCGGCCAGCGTCGCGCCGTGCAGGTGGTAGCGGGAAATGTCGGCGGCATTCGCCAGATAGAGCAGGCTGTCGGCGAAGCGGCGCCGCGAGTCGATCAGGCTGTGCGTGGCGTAGATGTCGAACAGGCGCGCGCGGTCCAGCCAGTCCAGCCGCCATGCGGCGCGGTTCAGGTAATGCGGCGCGTCCTGGTTCCAGACGAAGAGCGGGATGCCCTGCCGGCGCAGGACGCGATGCATGTCCCAGATCGTCAGTGGGTGGCGCAGGCCTTCATAGAACCAGGTGTAGGCGCCGAGGATGCGCTGCGGCTCGCTGCGATCGGCGTCCTGCCAGCGCCGACTTTCGCGCAGGTTCAGGCCGCGCGCGGCGAGCTCGCGGCGCAGCGCCGGGTGCAGGCTGCCGTGGGCGATCAGCAGGACATCTCTAACGGTCATGAACTGCCCACCCCCCAGCCCCCGCCCCGCGGGCGGGGGTGACGGCGGTTCGCGGCGATGCCGCTCCAAATGGCTGACTGCGTCGCCCTTGGGGCGGCCCGGCGGGCGGCGCTCATGCCGGCCGGTGAAAGAAGAACACGTTCTTGCGGATCAGCGAAAAGTCCAGCGCGAAGCCCTTCGCCACCAGCCCGGCGAACATCTCCGACAGCACGCGGTCGCCGAGCACGTCGGGATGGGTTTCGACGCAGATCTTCCGCACCGTCGACAACTCGGCGCCGGCGAAGAACTCGGCTTCGCCGCCCTCGATGTCCACGATCAGGAAGCTGGGCCTGACGCGCGCCAGTTCGCCGTTGAGGTCGAGCTGCTTGACGGTGATCGAGCGCCCGCCGGTGCGGTGCGCGGACGAAGCCCAGAAGTCGTCCTCGAGGTGGAACTCGCGCTCGCCGTCGCCCTTCGCCAGCAGCGCGTTGATCAGCGTCGGCGCCACGTCGTTCTTCGCATGGGTTTCGCGGATCAGCGGTATCAGCTCCGGGTTGGCCTCGTAGGCGAACACCTTGGCCGCCCCGGTGCGCTTGGCGCAATAGGCGGAAAGAAAGCCGAGCCCGGCGCCGACCTCGAACACCACGTCGTCGGCCGCGAGGCGCTTCGAGATGATCTCGATTTCCTTCGCCTCGTAGTCGCCGAGATAGATTTCGCGGGCGATGCCGGGCGAGACCAGCGCGTGCTTTACGGGCAGCAGCACGCCGTGGTTGTCGGCCCAGTCGGGCTGGCCGAATTGGTAAATAAGGCGCCAGGCGAATTTCTTCAGCTTGCGGGCGGTGCGGCTGTTTCTGCGCATGGTCTATTCCCTGTATTTTTTGATCGTGGCCGGCACGCCGGCGACTATCGCGTAGGCCGGCACATCCTCGCGCACCACGGCGCCGGCGGCCACCACGGCGCCGTCGCCGATCGTGACGCCGGCCAGGATGACCGCGTTGGCGCCTACCCAGACATCGCGGCCGATGCATATCGGCCGCGCATCCGCGGGCTGCGAACGGATGGTCGCGCCGCGCGCATGGCGGTGCTGGTAGGAGATGATGCGCACCCCGGGACCGATCAGCGTGTCGTCGCCGATATCGACGCCACCGGTGCCATTGACGATGCTGAAGTTGTTGACCTCGACCCGGTCGCCGAGCCTGACGCCGCCGTCGCCGCCCTGCACATAGGCGTAGCGGTTCAGCGTCACCTTGTCGCCGCAGCGCACGCCGGGGCTGCGCGAGGCGTCCACCGAGGCATCGGCGTGGATCTTGCACCCGCGTCCCAGCTCGATCTTCTCGTGGCCCTTGATATAGGCGGAGAAGGACACCCGGTTGCCGGCGCGGCGCTGTTGCAGAATGAAGAGGAAGTGTTTCAGCGGATTCACCCGATGTGCCCCAGGCAATGTTCGTGATCGAGCGTCAAGTCTAAAAGAAACCGGTGCCGCTCCGCGCTATTTGAGCAGGGTTTCATAGACGGCTTCCAGGCGCGCGACGCGTTCGCGCAAATCGTAGTGTTCGCGCACGCGGCGCTGCGCGGCGGCGCCCAGTCGCCGCCGTTCCGCTTCGTCCTGTACCAGCGCCATGACGGCGCGGGCCAGGGCGGCAACGTCTCCGGGCGGCACGCGGATGCCGAATTCGCCGTCGCCGAGCACCTCCGCAGCGCCTCCGACATCGCTGATGATCACCGGCAGGCCGGCTGCCATCGCTTCCAGCATCGCCAGCGACAGGCCCTCCCACAGCGAAGGCATGACATAGAGATCGAGGCTGCGCAGGATCTCGGCGACGTCGCTGCGCGAGCCGGCGAAGCGCACCTTGTCCGTCACGCCGGCCGCCGCCGCCACCCGCTCCAGTTCGCCGCGCAGCCGGCCGCCGCCGACGATCAGCAGCCGCAGCCGCCGCTGGAGGTCCTCGGGCGCGGTCTGCAGCATCAGGCCCAGCGCCCGGATGATGTTGGCGTGTCCCTTCTGTTCTTCCAGGCGGCCGATGCAGCCGATCAGGAAATCGTCCGTCGCGTACCCCAGGCGCTGCTTGGCGGCAGCCTGCGACAGCGGCGTGTCCACCCGCGACAGGTCGATGCCGTTGGGCAGCAGCAGCACGCGTCCGGGGCCGAGCCGGTCGTGTTCGATCACGTCGCTGCGCGCTTCGGCGGAAACCGCGATGACCAGGCCGCGGCCGCGGCCCAGCCAGCGATTGAGCAGGCTGCGATGCCACTTGCGGCGCACATAGGTGTTGTGCACGGTGGCGATCGCCGGAATGCCGGCGAGGCGCGCCGCGAGGCGGCCGTAGAGATTGGCGTGGTAGAGATGGCAGTGCACCAGGTCGATGCGCTGTTCGCGCATCAGGCGGGCCAGCGCCAGCACCGTGCCGATGCTGAAGCGCTTGCCGCGGCGATCGAGGCAGATCACCGGCACGCCGCCGGCCTCGATCATCGCGGCCAGCGCGCCGCGCTCCTGGATGCAGCACACCACCGATTCGTAGCGGTCCGCATCGAGGTGGCGGACGATGCTGGCCAGCAGGTGCTCGGCGCCGCCGGTCGGCAGCTGCGTGATGAGGTGGAGGATGCGCTTCTTCATGGCGCAGGCGGCGTCGCCAGTGCCTGCTCGACTACCTGCCAGACGCGGTCGACGCCGATGTCGGCCATCGCGGCTTCGGGGGTGCAGCGGTCGGCCAGCGGGTGGTCGACGGCATGGAGGCAGGGATGATCGAGCGGCGCCAGCACGCGGCTCGGCGAATAGCCGTGGTAGAGCGCGACCATCGGCCGGTGCAGCGCACCCATGATGTGGGTCGGTCCGGTGTCCACGCCGACGTAGAGATCGACGCGGTTCATCAGCGCCGCGGTCTGGCGCAGCGTCAGGCGGCCGGCGCAGAGCGTGGCGGCGCCGCCGAGTTCGGCGGCCAGCGCCGCGGTGCGTTGCTGCTCCAGCTCGCCGCCGAAAATCAGGAAATGTGCCTGCGGCCAGCGCTTGCGAATGCGCCGGCACAGCTCGATGAAATGCTCCAGCGGCCAGTCGCGATAGGCCTTGGTCGGGAAGCTGGCGACCTGCAGGCCGAGCAGCGGGTGGCGGTCGCCCGCCTGATGGCTGGCCAGGAAATCCGCGGCCCAGCGGGCTTCATCCGCCGTGACGCAATAGCACAGGGCCTTGCTGGCGGGAGCGACGCCGACGGCCGCCGGCAGCAGCAGCTGGATGTCCACGGCGTGCGTAGTCTGCAGCGCCGGGTGTTCGACGACCCGGTACAGCCTGCGATTCAGCGCTTCGTCCGGCTGGCGGAAGGCCACCACGCGGCGGGCGACGCGCAGCGCGTAAGTCAGCAGGGCGCGATCGAAATTGCAGACGAAGGCGAGGTCGTAGGGCTTGCCGCCCAAGGCCGCGAGGCGGCCGCGAAACGGCGCCTGGTTCTTGGTGATGCCGCCGACGCTATGCACGAAGGGCAGGTTGCGCAGTACCTCCTCGCGCTTGGGGTGGGCCAGCAGGTCGATCTGCGCCTGCGGCCAGCGCGCCGCCACGGCCTTGACGGCCGGCGTCATCAACAACGTGTCGCCGATGCGTGAGACGTTGATGTAGAGGATCCGTCGCGGCTCTTCAGTCGCGGCTGGAGAACTCATACAGATAATCCGGGAAGGAATATTCGACCGGCTCCAGGCGCCAGCCGATCAGGCGCTTCACGGCCAGGGCGAAGGCGGAGAAGGGCTTCACCAGGTGATAGGCGACCAGCCGGATTCCGGCGCGGCGCGCCAGCTCCATGGCCATGGTCGGCGTGATCCAGGCGACGTGGTCGAGATTCACCACCATCACGCCTTCGCGCTTGAACTGGCGCACGAACTTGCGCGAGAACGGGTTCGGCGTCGTCACATAGAGGCGGCCGCCCGGCGCGAGATGGCGCGCGGCGAACTTGAGCAGGCGCGCGGCGTTATCCACGTGCTCGATCACGTCGCCGATGAAGGCGACGTCGAAACGCTCGCCGAGATCGACGTCCGAGGTCGCGTCGACGCAGCGCACGTTGAAGCCGCGGTTGTTCAGTTCCTCCACCAGCGGGGCGAGTATGTCGATGCCGAGGCAATGGCTCGCCACATTGCAGATGCGTCCGTGACGCCAGTCGGGGCGGTTCATGTAGCTCAGGCTGTGTTCCACGACCCCGATGTCGAGCACGCGCTTGCCGCGCACCAGGGTTTCGATGTGGCCGAGCAGGTCGGTGTCGGTATGCACGCGCTGCGCCGTCGTCAGCCAGGCGCGCACGGCGGCCCGGGCCTCCGGGTTGTTGGGATCGTCGGACACGGTGGTCCAGTCGAGGGATTTGCTCATGAGCGCCTGGCCCGTTCAAAAATGTGTTCCATGCTGTCCAGCATCGCGTCGCGCGAAAAGTCGGCGCTGGCGACACGGCGCGCGGCCTCGCCGAGGCGCGCCGCAAGTGCGCCGTCGTCGAGCAGGCGGCCGATGGCGGCGGCCAGCGCGGCGGCATCTCGCGGCGGCACGATCAGCGCCGTCTGGTTGTCGCTGACGGCCTCGAGTATGGCGCCGACGGGGGTGGTGACGATCGGCAGGCCGCAGAGCATGGCCTGCAGGATCGCCTGCGGCACGCCTTCGTTGGCATAGGACGGCAGGCAGAAGATGTCCATCGCCTGCAGCCAGTGTTCGGGTTCGCTGCGCTGGCCGGCCAGCGTGACCCGCCCGCCTATGCCGAGCGCCGCGATCTTGTCGTCGATCTGGCTGCGCATCGGGCCTTCGCCGACGATCAGCAGATGCAGTCCGGGCCGCTCCAGTTGCGCGAAGGCATCGAGCAGGAACAAGTGGCCCTTCCAGCTGCGCAGCGTGGCGACGATGCCGAGATGCTGCTGCGCCGGATCGAGTCCCAGCGCGAGCTTGGCGGCAGCCTTGTCGGCCGCGCATTCGACAGGGTGGAAGCGCTCGGTGTCGATCCCGGTGGGCACCGAGGTCACGCGCAGCGGTTCGAGGTCGAGGGCTTTCAGGAGGTGCCGGCGCAGGCGTTCGCCGGTCGTGACCACAGCCTTCGCCTGGCGGTACAGCCAGCGGTTGAAAAGATTGGCGGACACTTTTGCCGAGATGTGGCGGGTGCGCACGATGGCGGGCGGATCGCTCAGCGTGGCGCAGGCCAGGCCCGTCAGCCAGGAATCGGCGGAGCTGTGGGTGTTCACCACGTCCGGCGCGTGGCTTGCCAGAAACCGCCGCAGGGCGAGGAAACCGGCGACGGTCTTGAACTCGATCGGCAGCGCCACCACCGGCACACCGAAGCGGGCCGCCTCGGTCGTCATGCGGGCGTGGGCAGGACAGGCGACGGTGACTTCGTGGCCGCGGGCGATCATGCCCTTCGATTCCTCGAGGATGCGGATTTCCTGCCCGCCCCAGCCACAGGAGGCTTCGGTGTGGAGAATTTTCACGACGCGACTTCCTCGCAGGAGCCCCCGGCTGCGGCATGCAGGATGCACAACATCACTGCTTGCCGGCCCGCAAGGGATTGTCGACCCAGAAGGGGCCGATCGCAAGCGCGTCGATCCTGTCCTCGCGCAGGGCGCGAATGCCTTCGGCCGGGGCGCAGACGATGGGCTCTTCGTGTACGTTGAAACTGGTGTTGAGCACCAGCGGAATTCCTGAAAGCTCGGCGTAGCGCTTGATCAGCGCGTGGTAGAGCGGATTGCGGTCGGCGCGCACCAGTTGCGGCCGCGCCGTGCCGTCCACGTGCACGACGGCGGGGATGCGTGCCTTCCATTCCTCGCGCACGTCGAAGGTGACGGTCATGAATTCGGCGGGATGCGCGGCCTTGTCGATGCCGATGAAGACTTCGTCGGCGCGCTCGGCCAGCGCGCTGGGTGCGAAGGGCATGAACTCGGTGCGCTCGAGGCGGTCATTGAGCGACTTGTTGATCCCGGCATCGGTCGGGCGCCCGACCATGCTGCGGTTGCCCAGCGCGCGCGGGCCGAACTCCATGCGTCCCTGGAACCAGCCGACCACCAGGCCCTCATGGATCGCTTGCGCGGCGCGTTCGACCAGTGCGTGTTCGTCGAGCCGCTGGTAGTCTAGCTGGTGAGCCTGCAACTCGTGCGCGATTGCGGCCTCGCCGAATTCGGGGCCGTGATAGACGTCCGCCAGCGCATGCTGCTTCGCCGCGAGAAAGCCCGGACTGCCGGCATCGATGGCGAGCAGGGCGGCGCCGATGGCGTTGCCGGTGTCGCTCATGCCGGGGAAGACGAATATGCGCTCGACTTCCGGCAGGGCGGCAATCCGCTGGTTCAGCTTGACGTTGGCGGCGACGCCGCCATTGAGCGCGACCAGGCCGATGCCGGTGTCGGCCACCTGCCGGCGCACGATGGCGACGAAAGCGTCTTCGAGGGCCTGCTGCGCCGCGGCGGCGACGTTCTCCCGGCTATGGCCCTCGATCGCGCCTGCAAGGAATTCCCTGCGCTGCTCGTGCGCATCCAGCGGGTGATCGAAATCGGAATCGAAGCGCGTGCCGCATGGCGCGACACGCAGCGCCCTGCGAAAGCTCCCGAGCAGCGGCGCCGGGTCGCCGAAAGCGGCCAGACCGAGCACCTTGCCCTCGTGGCGTACCGGGCGAAAGCCCAGCAGCTCCGTGATGGTTTGGTAGAACAGGCCGGGCGACCGGCCCTTGCCGTCGGTGACCGAAAGCGTCTCCAGTACGCCATGGCGATAGCGGCTGGTCGAATGCACCTCGTCCAGATCGCCGTGGCCGTCGGCGGTGATCACCAGGCACTCGTCGAAGCCGGAATAGAAACCGCCCAGCACCGCATGGACAGTGTGATGGGAATGGAAGCTGACTTTCGTTTCCGGACGAAAGCCCTCTTGGTCGAGAAAGACGTCGCTGCGGAAGCACTGTTCGTAACTCATGCCGCGCGCCAGGGCTTCGCGCAGTACCTCGCCGGTCCAGATCACGTTCTCGGCCTTGCCGCGCAACTTGCGGCCGAAGCGGCGCACGGCACGCTGCGCCTGCAGTGAACCGGACGGATGGCGCACGTAGTTTTCCGGAAAATAGCCGCACATCATGCCGATGCGGGTGACGTCGCGCCGCGTTGCGCCGGCCATGCGAAGCACTTCGTCGATGGCGAGCTGCGGAACCATGCCGCCCAGGCACTTGACGCGGGCGAGGCGTTCCTCGGCGATGGCGGCGATCAGCCTGCCGTCGGCGAAGACGGCGGCCGTGGCGTCGTGGCCGGTGTTGGAGAAGCCGAGTACCAGTGAGGTCATTGAGCCGGTTCCGGTTGTTGAAATTGAAGCCTGTACAGGCTGGTATAGAGGCCACCGGCAGCCAGCAGTCGGGTATGGCTGCCGACCTCGGCGACGCGGCCGTGCGAGAGCACCACGATGCGGTCGGCATGCTCGACGGTGGACAGGCGGTGGGCGATGACCAGCGTGGTGCGGCCGTGCATCAGGGTTTCCAGCGCATCCTGCACTGCACGTTCCGATTCGCTGTCGAGCGCCGAAGTCGCCTCGTCGAGAATCAGGATCGGTGCATTCTTGAGAATGGCGCGGGCGATCGCGATGCGCTGGCGCTGGCCGCCGGAAAGCCGCGCGCCGTTTTCGCCGATCACGCTCTCGAATCCCTGCGGCATGGCTTCGATGAACTCCAGCGCATGGGCGGCACGGGCGGCGGCTTCGATTTCAGCGCGGCTCGCATCGCGCTTGCCGCCGTAAGCGATGTTGGCGGCGACCGTGTCGTCGAAGAGGAAGACATCCTGCCCGACGTGGGCGATGTTGGCGCGCAGGGACCCCAGCGTCAGCGTCTCGATGTCGTGGCCGTCGATGCGGATCTGGCCGCTGCTGGCGTGATAGAAGCGCGGCACGAGATTGACGAAGGAGGTCTTGCCGCCGCCCGAGGGGCCGACCAGCGCCACGGTTTCGCCGGGCTGGATCTTGAGGTCGATGCCGGCCAGCGCGTCGCGGGAGGCCGAGGCATAGCGCAGGCCGACGCCGGCGAATTCGATCTCGCCGCGGGCGTGGCCGAGAGCGAGCGTGCCGGCGTCGACTTCGGTCGCTTCGTCGAGCATGCGGAACACACTCTCGGCCGCGGCCAGGCCGCGCTGCAGCGGGGCATTGATGTCGGCCAGGTGCTTCAAGGGAGCGAGCAGCAGCAGCATCGCGGTGATGAAGGAAACGAAGCCGCCCACCGTGGTTTCGTTGCCGGCGGACTGGTGCAGCGCGACGTAGACCACGATGGCGAGGCCGACCGAGGCGAAGATCTGGGTGATCGGCGCGACGGCTGCGGCGGCGATCGCCTGGCGCATGCCATAGCCGCGCAGCGCGTTATTGACCCTGGAAAAGCGCGAAGTCGCGTGCTGTTCGCCGCCGAAGATCTTGACCACCTTGTGGCCGCGAATCGATTCCTGCAGCACTTCGTTCATCTGCGCCATGCCGTCCTGCGCGGCGCGCGACAGCCGCCGCAGGCGCGCGGAAAAGCCGCGGATGATGAGGGCGATCAGCGGAATCACGGCCAGGCTGATCAGCGTCAGCTTCCAGTTGAGATACAGCAGCCAGGCGACGAGGCCGATCACCGAGAGGCTGTCGCGGATCAGCACGGTCAGCGTCGAGGTCGCCGCGGCGGCGACGCCATTCACGTCGTAGGCGATGCGCGTCGCCGGCACCGAGGAGGCGTGGGCGTCGAAGTAGCTGGCCGGCAGGCGCATCAGGCGTTCGAACATCAGCTGGCGCAGGTCGGTGATGACGCGGTTGGAGACCCAGGACATGCCGTAGGAAGCAAAAAAGCCCGCCACGCCGCGCAGGATGAAGATGCCGATGATGGCCAGCGGCAGCCAGGCCAGCCATTCGCTGCCGCCCTGGCCGAAGCCCTTGTCCAGCAAGGGCTTCATCAGCGCCGGGAACAGCGGTTCGGTGGCCGCCGCCAGCACCGTGGCGGCGAGCGTCAGGACGAAGCCCTTCCAGTGCGGGCGCACATGGCCGAGCAGGCGCAGGTAGAGGTCGCGGCTGTCTTGCACTGGGAGTCGGGAAACGGGAAACCGCGAAGTATACAGGGGCTTAGCGTGAAACAACCCGTTCGGAGCGACTGATGATAGTCGAGCGGAGCGAGCTTGCCAGTCGCCCCGCCCTAGGGCGGGGATGGGGGTGGGGGGACTTCAATTCGCCTTTAGTTACGGCCGCTGCGCTTAACGCCGATGATGCCGGCGTTAGCCTCCACTGAAACTTTGTTTTCGCGTGTTCCATCATCAGGGGTGCCGCATCACTTCATGAAAGTTAGGCCTTAAACTCAGTGCGCGGCGTCCCAGTTGGCGCCGACTCCCACTTCGACCAGCAGCGGCACCTTGAGCTTCGCGACGCCGCCCATGAGCTTCGGCAGCATCTCGCGCACGACCTCGAGTTCGGCTTCCGGCACTTCGAGCACCAGTTCGTCATGCACCTGCAGCACCAGCAGGGTCCTCAGCTCTTGCGCGTCGATCCAGTCCTGTACCGCCAGCATGGCGCGCTTGATCAGGTCGGCGGCGGTGCCCTGCATCGGCGCGTTGATCGCGGCGCGCTCGGCACCCTGGCGGCGGCCGACGTTCGACGACTTGATTTCGGGCAGCCACAGGCGGCGGCCGAACACGGTTTCGACATAGCCCTTGTCGCGGGCGATGGCGCGGGTCTCTTCCATGTAGCGGGCCACACCCGGGTAGCGGGCGAAGTAGCGG
>Ga0207969_100890_pt1 | contig 10743 bp, 6 predicted proteins | sample LakWasMet25_LOW6_2_FD_183869 | JGI IMG/M metagenome (GOLD analysis project Ga0207969, IMG submission 183869) | Freshwater sediment methanotrophic microbial communities from Lake Washington under simulated oxygen tension - Sediment Metagenome... | ecosystem: Environmental > Aquatic > Freshwater >... | reverse complement strand
TCCGATTCATGATTGCCAATCCCATCCGCAACGACGACGGCATCCAGCGATTCCTCGCCCTCGGCCTGCAACCCCCGCCGCAGCGTCAGGCCGCGTGAACCAGCGCCCCCGCTTTCGCGGAAGAGCCTATTTTTCTTGGGTTGTGGGATCAACTTTGGGGTCAAGACGGGACTCCTGGGCTATGAGGGTGAGAAGCCAGTCTATCTTGTGATCGTTGACCTAGACACGGACGATCCATGGAGACAGTGGAGCATTCTGCGAGAATTGGAGGTGCAGAAGACTGTGGTGGTGAAGACCCAGGGCGGTGGTCTCCATCTTTACTACCTTTCAGACGTGGAGATCGCCAACACTACGAAGTTCATGTGTTATGTGGATACTCGTGGCAAGGGTGGCCAGGGAGTGATTCCTGGGTCGAGGGGAGCTAAGGGAACCTACAGTCTTGCAAGAGATTTTCACTGTTATTCGGATGAGGTAGGATTTCTTGGACGAGAGATGGAGATGAGGATTCTTTCTGCCTCCTCCCCTTCTCCTGTTTCTTCTCTTCTTCAAGAAAGAGGTATTGCTTCTTCCGTCTCTCCCTTCCCTGATTTAGGTGTCACCCTGCCCGAAACAGTGGAAAGGGCGTCTGTTCCTGAGTCGACCTCCTGGAGTATGCAGAGAGGTGATGCCAAACGAATGGTCGAGCTGCTAGAGAAGGGGAGTCAGTTCTGCATACCTTCTGGGAGCCGCAACGACTCCGCATACAGGATTGCGTGCTACCTTCGGGCGTACCGAGCCTTCGAAAAGACGGATCTGGAGAGGTTTCTTGGTCGCCTGCGAAGGATCTGCATGGCCGCACCGCAGTCATTTCCTGACGCCGAGATCGAGGCCGTTGTCAAAAGCGCCTTAAAGTTTCAAGCAGGAGAGGCATTCAGGCGAGGAGTTTCCTCAGGTGAGGAGTATGAGCCAACTCCAGAGGAGGACGCCTTCATGGGGCACTTAAAGATGATCGATGATTACAGAGCCAGTCTCACTGAGATTGCTGACGCTTATCAGCGAATGCTGGAGATCTTTTGTGGATGGAGGTTTAACAAGAAAATTGATCCAAACGTCGTTGCTGGCCTACTTCGAGCGGAGGGATTTTCTGTTAGTCGGAGGAAGATCGATGGCGTCCAGCGACGATACTGGAACGTGAACGTCAACTCGCTCCCTAGGAAACTTCAGAGCATTCCCCTGCCAAAAGCCTATGTTTTTCGTCAGATACAGGTTCTTCAGGACGAATACGCACGGATCAAGAAGAGCTCAACCCCCGTTCAGCATCACTTCCAGAGCCCTCCCACCGCCTCGGTAGAGCCCGTAAACGATGCGGATGCTGCTCTGGTACTGACAGAGCTTCGTCCTGCCACGGAGGAGGCTTATGAGAAGGTGTCGGACCTTGGGGAGAAGATTGCGAAGACCACGGAGGCTTTGAGGGAGGCTCGGGAGAGGCTGCTTCGCCCTGTGACTCGTTCTCCGCAGCAATTGGAACGTGATCGACTGTGGGCGGATGCTCTTGGAGAGACTTCGGTCGAGCAAGAGGAGAGGTCCAGGCTCGACATTGAAAGGCAGTTCGCTGCGCTTTGAGCAAACGTCCTTCAGGATGGGCTTTGGGTTCACAGTTGGTCCATCCGGGGCTGGAACCTTCGTGATGACAGATACTCGACGATCTGTGGATTCTCCTGCCTTGTCTGTTGTGTTCGCCTGATGAATGTTGTATGGTTGTTTCGTTGTTGTTGTGTCTGGGGAATGAGCCTCTTGCACGGCATGACGAAACAACCAAGGGAGGCTGATATGGCGAAGAGCACCACGGACACGAAGGCTGCATCCACGAAGGTTTCGACGCAGAAGGCCGTTCGCAAGGCTCGGGGAGACGGAGATCAGGTGAGTGTTGCCTTGCCTTCCACTGTTTGGAAGGTGCTCCATGCCACCTCCAAGCTTCAGGGGACTCGTATCTCGGTGCTCCTGGCCCAGTCCCTTGGCCCCATCCTGAGCAACGCAGGTGTCACTGTGGAAGAGGTGGAGAAGTACCTGAAGGGCGGACAGAAGCCCCAGCCCCAGAAGGAGGTTCGCTCGGAGGTGCTCGATCGGCTCTTCGGTGCTTCTGTGGTTGGCTGAGAGCAGTCAAGTAGTGAAACTCTTCAAGAAGAAAGGCAACCCGAACTGGTATTTCTGGTTCTGGGTTAGGTCGGGTGAGCAGAAGAAGCGCATCAAGCGCTGTGCCAATACTACTGACCGTAAGACGGCGGAGATTCTGGCTATCAAGATGGAGCGTGAGGCTGTGGAACGGGCTGAGTATCCCGAGAAGCACCTCCAGGCCACGGCGACACTCTCTCAGGCGCTTGACCTTCTCTTGAAGGACAGAGCGGGCAGAGTTCGCTCGGGAAAGACAAGTTCTGCAACTGTTGGCTGCTACAACAGCAAGAGGAAGGTTCTGGAGACTGCTCTCGGAAAGGACTCTCTTCTGAGGGAGCTGTGCGGCAAGACTATCGACGACTACATCGACGGAAGAAGGAAGCTGGGGCGGAAGGATACCACGGTCTTCAAGGAGATTGTCACGCTCAGATGTGCGCTCAAACTGGCCAAGCGATGTGGGATGTGGAACGGGGAGATTGATCGAGTATTCCCCGTTGGTTTTTCATCGGCGTATAAACCCAGGAGCCGTAGTCTCAGTCACGAAGAACTCCACGGTCTGCTTGGGGAGCTCATTCCGGATCGTGCTGCCCTTGTGGCATTCATCGTTGCGACTGGAGCGAGACTCAGTGAGGCACATTCTACCCGCTGGACGCATGTCGATCAGGTTCGCTGGCAGGTCCATCTTCCAGGCACAAAGACCTCCGATGCACGCAGGGTGGTTCCCATCGTTGCCAAATGGCAGTTCAATCTGTTGACGTATGCCTTGCGTCACGCCGGGGGAAAGGATGGACTGCTATTCGGTCCTTGGCTGGACGGAAACAGGTTTAGGGACCTGAATAGCTCCTGCAAGGCAGCAGGGATCGCTCCTTGTAGCCCTAACGACCTGCGCCGTACCTTTGCCCAATGGATGCGGAGAGATTCTGTTCCCCTGGAACTTATCTCCCCGATCATGGGGCACAGGACTACGAGAATGGTCGAGCTAGTGTATGGGAAGTTAGCTGCTCAGACCCTTGAAGCCCGCATCGCTTCTACTTTTCAGGCTGCGGAGCTCAGACACGGTCTTGTTTCACCATCTCCAGGTGCTCCTGAGCTTGAACAGTTGAGAAGAGGATTGGCCATCGAGAGCGGAGAGGTGGGGACACTAAAGGGACACGCTGGGGGGCAACTGGGGCAGCCTCCGGAGAAAAGTGCCGAGGAATCCCGAGGGGGTTGTGCTGTAAGTGCGCGAAATTGCATTGAAAATCCCCGTGTCGGCGGTTCGACTCCGTCTCTGGGCACGATTTACCGGTGATTTCGCCACTTGGGCTCGTCCCATGGGTGCCACCTGTCCCGCCACGTCGCATGGGCCTGTGACGTATTTGTGACGGTCAGTCTGAGGCGCAGGAGCCCCTTGAGGGGCAACCAACACCACCACGTCGTCGCCCTTTTCCGTGGTCTTGGCGTCGGACTCGGACTGGCTCGTCGCGTCTCCGGCGTCGGGCTGTCCAACCGACTTCGCGATGAGCCCGCCGAGTTCGTGCGACGTCAGGCGGCCGTACACCCGCTCGACCATCCGGCTGTCGGCGTGACCCATCGCAGGGGCGATCAACTGCGGCTCCACGCCGACCTTGCGCAGCCAGCGGTCAAAGGTGCGCCTAACCAGACGTTCGAGTCGTCCCGGCGGTAGATGCGACTTCCGATCGACATGAGTGGATCCTCCGAGCGTAGGTTTCCCAGCTATCGAGATCGACGCGAAGCATGGCCCCGGTGCCAGCCGTTCGACCCGAGGCGGCGCGGAGATGGCGATAGGCCGCTGAGCGCGAGCAGCCGAACGCGGCCACGACCTCGGCGGCGCCGACGTGGATCGTGAGCGCGAGGGAGCGCGGCGCCCTCACGGTCTGGCCGAATCCCGGCGGTCCGGCGGCAGAGATGGCGCCTCCCCTCGCCAGTGCGGTGCGGTCCTGCATCCCCCCGCATTCCGCGGGCGTCACGCAACGTCGGCGATCTTGTGCGGGTGAACCGTCGCAAGGACCGTGTCGGGAGCACCTTCCCCAACGACCGAAGACCCGCTACACCCCGACGAACAGCCCCGCCCCCACCGCGTCGTGGAACTGCCGCGCCAGCTCCTCCGCGAAGCGCGCGTCCTCCACCAGCACCCCGGCCTCGATGTTCCGCGACTGGCCCCGGTCGGTGAAGTTGGCCGAGCCCACCAGCGCGCGCGCCCCGTCCACGACGATGCACTTCGCGTGGAGGCTCGCGTAGCTCCCCGACACCGCCGCTCGCGGGTCAACGAACAGCGTCGGAGCCGGCTCCCCAAAGGGCCAGTACGCCTTCCGCCACGCCGCCGCCTGAGCGATCAGGTACGCCTCCGGGTCGCTCGCGACGCCCCGCACTTCATTCAAGTGCACGAACATCTCGACCTGCACCCCGCGCTCCGCCATCACCCGATGCAGCGGCGCCAGGATGCCTTCGCCCCGCTCGAACGAATACCCCGCGATCAGCACGTGCCGCTCGGCTGCCTCGAACATCTCCCTCACCGCCACGGCCGTGTCGCGCGCCCCGCTCCCGCGCGTCTCCGGCCCCGTCCACACCAGCGCGACCCTCGTCGCCGGCGGTCGCAGCCGCTCCTCGCGCACCGCCGCGAGCACGCGCACCACCGTGTCCACGGGCGCCCCGATCAGCGCCCCCAGGCCCTCGCGCAGCGCCCCGAGGTGCGCCCGCGCGAGGCCCTCCGCCGTGAGCACCTCGCCGAGCGCTCCCGTGCGCGCCGCCGCCAGCACGCGCTCGATGTCCGGCAGCGCGAGCTCGATGCGTGCGCTCAAGGGCGCTCCCGGAAGAAGGCCATCTCCCCGTCGCACCCCAGCGTCGGAACCACCAGCGCCCGATCGAGGTACTGGTTGAATCGCTCGCACGAGCACTCCGCGACGAAGAGGCACCCGTGGCACGCGGCGCCCTCCAGCAGCCGCCCCGTGAGGTCGCCCCGCGGCGTGTGGTGCCCGCACACCGGGTCGTTCGAGCACAGCACCCCGCCGTCCCAGGCCGCGCGCAGGTGCGCCAGCAGGCGCCGCCCCTCGTCCACCAATCCCCCGAGCGTGCCGTCCGTCCCCGAGCTTCCCGTTGCCAGGAGGATGCCCGCCATGGGCTCAACGTCTCCCGGCAGCGAGCAGTAGAGCCGCTCGCGGATGGCGCTCGCCGCGTAGCCGCACTCCAGCGAGAGCGCCGTCATCAGCAGGTGCGCCAGCGAGTGCAGCAGGTAGAAGCGCACCCCCGGAAACTCGGGCGGCTCCTTCAACTGCTCGCCCCACTTCGCGAAGCCCGCCCGCAGCTCCGCCTCGCGCTGCCGCACCGCCGGCCGCCGCTCCCAGTCGCGCACGGCCTCCTCGTCAAGGCGCACGAAGATGCCTTCACCGCGCACCTCCGTCGCGGGCAGCCAGTCGGTCTGTAGCCCCAGCGCCGCGGGCACGACCTTGTACTCGCCCTGCAGGTCCGAGCTCACCGGCATCAGCCGCGTGAAGCCCACCTGCGCCCGCACCTCCCGCAGCTTCGAGGCGAGCACCACGCGCTCGATCGATGCGGGCAGCGCCCGGTCGCGGCGCAGCCTCCGCGCGAAGAAGTCCTGCCCCGCGGGCGCGATGGTCCCCGGAACCTCCTCGGGCGCCGCCATGAACTGCCCGAACTCCGCCGTGCGCACGGGGCCCTGCTCCACCGGGGTCCCGGCCCGCCGCGCGGCGATGGCCGCGAGCACCTCCGCGTCGGTCCACCCATCCAGTGCGTGGCGGACGTCAGGGATGGTCCGAAACGGTCCGATGGTCGTGGCGTCGGCGGTCTGCACCATGTTCCAGACGCCGTCGATCGCCGCGCGCAGGGCGAGCTCCTTCATCGGTGGGATCGACAGCGCGCTCTCCACCAGCGAGAAGTACGCGTCGCTCGCGGTGCGCACGACCAGGCTCAGCATCTCCTCGCAGCCCGGCTCGTTGCCCTCGCTCCCGAGCCACGGGCGCTCGCCCTTGCAGCTGCCCGCCGTGCCCCGCGCACGGGCCCGGGAGAGCGGACGACTGGACTTGCACCCGCGGCACCGCACCCAGAGGTCCGCGAAGTCCCCGGATGCGCCCTCCTCCAGGGTCAGCCGGGGGTGTTCGCAACGCTCCGGACCGCGCTCCTGGTGGACGAAGGACAGCCACGGAAACTCCTGGAGGTGACCCCGCACGCACGCCCCCACGAAGCGCACCGGCACACAGACCGCGCCGCTCCGCCGGTCTTCGCAGGCGTGCAGGTAGTGGTCGCCCTTGCGCTCCAGGCCGTGCCAGGCCTGCAACAGCGCGCGGCACGACGGGTTCTGGCACACGAACCACGACGGGAACTCCACCGCCCGGATGCCGTGACCCCGCCGCGCCTGCTGGTCGTCGCCCACCGGGGCCGCGCGAAACGCCGCCTCCGTCCGCAGCTCGCGCAGCCCCTGCTGCCGCCGCCGCGCGTTGATGCTCGCGCAGAGCCGCGACTCGGCGATCACCTCCATCCCGTCGCCCTGCCAGAAGTCCAGGCCACCGATGACCACCGCGTCGCCCACGAGGTCGACCATCGCGCCAGGCCCGAAGGTCGTGATGAGCTGGCTGCGACGGATCTTCCCGTCGGGCTGCACGTGCTGGGTGTTGGCCACCCACGAGGAGCGCCCCGGCTTCTTCACGACTCCACCGCCTTGCGCGAGAGCGGCCGCCGCTCAACCCAGACGTGCGCGGTCGCCTCCACGTCGCGCATCGAGGTCGGCGCGGCGAAGCGGGCGTCGTCGCTGCCCTTCGGGGGCGGCTCCTTCTCCAGCGCGCTGAAGAGCAACGGCTTGCCCTCGTGGCCCCGGTCGAAGGGCGACCAGCAGCGCGCGCCCGCCCCCTCGCGGCTCGCGCGCACCAGCGAGATCCACGCGTCGAGCAGACTCCGCCCGCGGTGGCGCAGCGTCTCCACCATCGCCTCGTGGGCGCGCGCGTCCAGCCCCATCCGCTCACGGCCTGCGCGTTGGGCCAGCGCCTCGATGGCGGTCTCGACCACGGCCCGCTCGGCCTCCACGTCCATGACCCCCTCCGACGACTGCAGCGCCGCCTCCAGGTGCCTCGCCATCGCCAGCAGCGCGCCCGCGAAGCCGCGCTCCAGGGCCGGCGCCGAGAAGGGCGTCAGGCTCATGGCCTCGACGTGCCGGTAGTAGCAGTCGTGCCACGCGCTGAATCGTTCGTAGTGCGAACGATCGCGCGCCTTGTGCAGGTTGAGCACCGTGACCACGAGCCCCGGGCGCCTCGGGTCGCGCCCCACCCGCGAGGTCGCCTGGATGTACTCGCTGGCGGTCTTGGGCTGGCCCGCGACCACCATCAACCCGAGGCGGTCGATGTCCACGCCCACGGAGATCATGTTGGAGGCGAGCAGCACGTCGACGTGCTCCTTGTCGCTGGCGAAGAGCTTGAGCCGGCCGCGCGTGCGGGCGATGGCGTGGGTGCTCTCTCGCGACGTGAGCTCCACCGGCTCGCCCAGCTCTCGCGGGCGAAACCAGCGGTGCGCGCCCTTCTCGGCGAAGGGCCGGTGCTCGTCGATGCGGGCGCAGCGGGAGCGCACCTCGTCCTCGACCAGACGGCGCATCCCGCCGAGTTCTCGCAGGGCGTTGAAATAGCCCACCACCGTCGAGTACGGGTCGGCCGGGTCGTCGTCGCGCGGGGGGAGGGCGGCCTTCTTCTGCGCGGCTGAGAGCAGCGCCACGTACACCCGCAGGAGCACGGCCTTCATGGGGCGCCCGCCCGCCGCGACGCCCAGGTAGAGGCGGCCGTCGGTGGCGCGGGCGACGCGCGCGAAGAAGGTCTCGCCCTCGTCGCGGCCGGGCGGGGGGAAGAGGCTCACCGCGTCGCGGCCGAAGAGCGAGAGCACCTGCCGGCGGGCGCGGCGCACCGTGGCCGTCGACGCGAGGATCTTCGGGCGCACCCTGGTCCCGTCGGCGAGCGTCGACTCGCAGAGCGCCTCGATGGCCGTCTCGTACAGGCCCACCATCGTCCCCAGCGGGCCGCTGATGAGGTGCAGCTCGTCCTGCACGATGAGCTCCGGCGGGAGCAGGCTGTCGGGGAGCAGCGCCGCCGTGCGCTCGGCGATGGCGGTGTCGGGCGTCCCGAAGAAGCGCCCGCCCACGCGAGAGTGGACGCGCCCGAAGAGCATCCCCGCCTCGGCGCGCCAGGGCACCATCGCGAACTTGTCCACCGTCGCCACCAGGAACGACGGCAGCTCCCGATAGACCTGCTCATCGACGAAGACCAGCGGGACGCCCTCCTCGGCGTGGCGCTTGTTGCCCTGGCCGAAGTCGCAGCCGCGGAAGTTCTTGCAGAGGATGCGCACGTGCGTCGGAGCGCTCGCATTGGGGACCAGCGTGACCGTGTCGGCGTCGAGCTTCGTCCCGCACCACGGGCACGCCGTGAGCGGCAGCGGTGACGGCGCCTTGTCGTTGTCGCGGTGCTGCTTCCATGTGGTGATCTTCGTGGCGACCTCGGCGAGGGTGTTGGCAGTGGCCGTGCGGCCCACCCAGAGGCCCACGGAGAAGCGCACCTCGCCCAGCGTCGCGGGGTCGTCGCGGCGCATCGTCTCCAGGGCGCAGATCATCGTCGCCGCGCGCTGGAGCTGGTCGAGCGTGAGCAGCCGCAGCGTGTACCGCAGCAGCACCGCCACCCCGTAGCCGCCGTCGGGGCGCGATCTCCCGCGCAGGCGCCGGAGCACCAGGGCGAAGGCGATGACGCCGAGGTAGGCCTCGGTCTTGCCGCCGCCGGTCGGGAAGAAGATGAGCTCGACGCGCTCGCGGTCGGGGTGGCGAGGGTCGTCGAGGCCCGCGACGTTGAGCAGCACGAAGGCGAGCTGGAAGAGGCGCCAGCGCGGCGCGCTCGCGGCGTAGCGGGCCGGGTCGCGCTTGCGGGCCTGGAGGTCCATCGCGCGGTTGGCGAGCGCGAAGGCGCGGAAGAGCTCGGGGCGCGCCGCGAGCAGGTCGAGGCCCTCGGCGATGCGCGCGCGGGCGCGGTCGGCGTCGTCCATCAGACGGTCGCGGGTGTCCTTGCGGCGCGGAGAGTCGAGGGGGGCGGCGCGCTCGGCGGCGATCCAGGCGGCGTAGGCGTCGCCGAGCGGGGCGAGGGCGGCGCGCAGGGAGGCGCCGTCGGGCATCGCGGCGAGGTCGGCCATGGCGGTGGGGACGCCGTCGATCTCGTGGCTCTCGATGGGGCGCACCTCGGCGCGAGGGAGCCAGCAGGTGCGAGCGCCAACGACGCGGCCGGCGGCGTCGCGCACGGGCTCGGCGGAGATGCCGTGGCCGACGGCCCACTCGACGGCGTCGCGGTACTGCAGGTCGGCGGTGCGGTCGTCGAGGTCGTCGGAGGGCTCGTCGCGGCGGTTGGGGCGGGCGACGAGGCCTCGGGCGAAGCGCAGCTCGAGGGCCACCTGGAAGACGAAGGCGGTGTCGGGAGAGGCGGGCGGGGCGACGGGCGTGCGGTGGTTGACCACGAAGAAGGAGAGGGCGCGCGTGCCGGGCGCGAGGCCGGGGGCGTCGGCGACGGTGAGGCGGCCCTCCATCCAGAGGCCGTCGGTTCCGGCGATCTCGGTGGGGCGGGCGAGGGCCACGGGGTCGAGCGCGACGACCAGGCGCGGGGGGAGGATGGCCACGCGGCGCCACTGCTCGGGCGGGCGCTTGCGGCCCTCGACGGGCTCCTCGGCGGGGGTGTTCTCGTAGTCCGCGTAGTGGAGGAAGAGCTCGACGGAGTCGGTGGCGTCGCCGGGGGGAAGGAGCACCGAGAGGCCGATGGAGGCAGGGAAGAGCTTGCGCAGCTTGGGCTCGGGGGCGGACTCGGACTGCTCCTCGTCGTCGGCGTCGTTGCCGGCGCCGAACTCGTCGTCGTCGGTGGGGTTGCCCGGGTCGCGGTCGCCGGAGGGGGCGAGGAAGCCCGTGAGGTAGAAGCGCGAGGGCGGACGGGAGAGCACCTCGGCGGAGTTGGGGTCGCCGTCGAAGGGGCCCACGAGGTCGGCGTGGAGGGCGTCCACGAGGTGGGTGCGGACGGCGGCGCTTCCCGACGGCGGTGCGGTCATGGGCGGGAGCATCGCCGATGGGAAAGTGGGCGAACAGCGAAGAGATGGGGATGAGGTGGAGGGAGGGACGGGGAATGTCCGATGGGGGCGCGGGGTGGTCGATGGGGGAGGCAATGGGTCTGTTGCGGACGGGAGAGAATCTCCGTCGTCAGCTGGTGGAAGATCCACCACGTCATGGCAGATTATCCACCATGTTCAGACGGCACATCGAGCCGAAGGTGCGGGAGGCGCTGACCGACACGCCCGTGGTGCTCGTCGTGGGGCCGCGGCAGGCGGGCAAGAGCACGCTCGTGGCGACCCTCGCGAGCGCGACCACCCGGCGGGTGCTGACGCTCGACGATGCGCCGGTGCTCGCCGCGGCGCGGGCCGATCCGGTCGGCTTCGTCGCGGGGCTCGACGGAGACGTCGCCCTCGACGAGGTGCAGCGGGCGCCGGAGCTGCTGCTGGCCATCAAGGCGAGCGTCGATCGCGATCGCCGCCCGGGGCGCTTCCTGCTGACCGGCTCGGCCAACGTGCTCACGCTGCCGC
>Ga0207969_100886_pt1 | contig 10811 bp, 8 predicted proteins | sample LakWasMet25_LOW6_2_FD_183869 | JGI IMG/M metagenome (GOLD analysis project Ga0207969, IMG submission 183869) | Freshwater sediment methanotrophic microbial communities from Lake Washington under simulated oxygen tension - Sediment Metagenome... | ecosystem: Environmental > Aquatic > Freshwater >... | reverse complement strand
GTTAAAAATTTTACTAAGCCTAACTGTTGGAATGATTTTAGTCAGCATAACCATGACAGGACAAAAAACATTATCTATTGATACATTGTTAAATGGCGTTAAAGCGTTAAAACAAGCAAGACTTAATGATCACAGTAATCAAGTAGTCCAAAAAATAGAAATATCTCCAGAAGAAAAAATGCAAATAGAAGCGATGACAAAACTAAGAAATAACATGACGGCAAATCAACAGAAATCACAAAATTAAATGACAAAGAGTTATTACTTACTAACAAGCAGCCCGCTGAAAACACCGCTTGCCTGCACCGACCGAAAAATCACAGCCCCCATTCCATGTCGTAAGATACCGCCTGGATGACATTGGCCAACAGGCTCGGATAACAGCCGATCCAAACCAGCAGTATCGTTAAAACCGCGAGCAATGTTGTGGAAACCCAACCTTGAGCGGTTTTAATTGCCGTTGCTTCGACATTCATCGACATAACAACGATGATTCTCAAATAATAATAAAGCCCCAGGCCGCTGCCGACGATAGTGGCGAGCAGCAATCCCCACAACCGGCCCTCCGCAGCGCTGGTAAAGATATAGAATTTACCGATGAATCCGGCCGTCAGCGGAATACCCGCCAGCGACAGCAACATCAGGGTAAAGGTCGCCGCCAGCCACGGTCGCCGCCAAAACAGCCCGCGATAACAAGAAATATCATCGGCTTCCATTGACGGCGTTGACAGCACCGAAACAACCCCGAACGCGCCGACCGTGGTAATGAAATAAGCCGACAGATAAAAACTGACCGACTCTACCGCCCCGCCTGTAGAAATGCCGCCGGCAATGAATGCGACCAGCAGATAACCCATGTGCGCGATAGACGAATACGCCAGCAAACGCTTAACATTATTTTGCTGCAACGCCAGCAGATTACCGCCCACTATCGATAACCCGGCAATGACGCTGAAAACAGTCAGTAACGGCGTGTAATCGTAACTGTAGGTGCTGATGAAATATCTAAGCAACAGGGCGAAGACCGCGCCTTTTGAAACGGTGGCGATAAATGCGCTAACCGGCGCTGCTGCGCCTTCGTAGACATCCGGCGTCCATAAGTGAAACGGCGCCAGGGAAAGCTTGAAACCCAGCCCGGCCACGATCAGGAGTGTTCCGCTTAAAACCATAGCATTGATATTGTCCCGGCTGGTCATATAGCCGCCGATGCCGCTGAAATGAAGCTCCCCGCATTGCGCATAGATCAGCGCCATGCCCATCAGCAAAAAAGCCGAAGACACCCCGGACAAGACCAAGTATTTCAGCGCAGCCTCCAGCGGCCGAACCTGGTTGAGCGGATAGCCTATCAGCACAAACAGCGAAATACCGAGTATTTCAAGACCGATAAAAAAGCTCGCAAAATGACTGCTGCACACCAGCACTAAAGCGCCCAGCAATGCAGTCAGCAGCAGCAATGGGAGCTCTTCGTACTCGCCTTCGTGCGCTTTGAAATAGTCGTAACAAAAGCCCAGCACCGCAAGGCCTGCCGACAGCAACAGCGCTATATAGAACAGCGAGTAGGCATCCACCCGCATCAATAAAGTCGCCCGGACCGGACTTTCCCGCACAGCCCGGCCCAGCGTCCACAGCGACATAACGATGCCGCCGGCGGCAATACCGCAAGCCGACCTGAAATTGCGCCGCACCGCGATACCGAGCATGACCGCCACTGCGGTTGCGCCGACCGCGATGAGAGGCGCAAGGGCGATAAGCGAGTTAATATTCATCAGCGCTCCAGTGCATTTCCTGCTTCAGTGCGGGAGCCGAGACCTTTAATACCGCCTGAGGACTCAGGCCGAGCCAAACACAAGCAAGCGCCAGCAAGCCTAGCGATACCCATTCGCGGCGACCGGCATCGACCAAATGCACATGTTGAGACGGCGGACCGTAACAGACTTTTTGTATCAGGCTAAGCGCATAAACCGGAGCCAAAATAAGCGTCAGGGCGGCCACGGATGCCAATACCCTATTGACGCTGAAAGCCCCCTGCAAGACCAGGAATTCGCCAATAAAATTTCCTAATCCCGGAACGCCGAGCGATGCCGCCGAAAAAAACAATGCCAACGCCGACAATCCGGGCATTGCCGACCAAAGTCCGCCCATATTGCCCATTTCCCGTGTATGCAGGCGTTGTTGCAGCGCCCCGGCGATCATGAACAGCGCCGCGGCGCTGATGCCGTGCGCCAGCATGGTAATGACCGAACCCTGCAAGGCGAGTAAATTCCAGGAAAACACCCCAAGCAGAATAAAGCCCATGTGACTGACGCTGGTATAAGCAATCAGCCGTTTCAGGTCGGACTGAGCAAAAGCCGTCACCGCCGCATAAAGCGCGCTGATGGCTCCCAGCGTCATCGCAACCGGGGCAAACTGATGCGCCGCATCCGGAAACAACGGGATGACGAAGCGCAACAAGCCGTACGCGCCGGTCTTAAGCATCACCCCGGCCAGAATCACGCTGCCGCCGGTCGGCGCTTGCGTGTGGGCGTCCGGCAGCCAGGTATGAAACGGCAGCATCGGCAGCTTAACCGTAAACGCGATAAAAAAACCCAGCATCGGCCAGAATGCGACATCCGGGGCAAATGCAGTATTGAGCAATTCGAAATAATCGAAACTATAGACGCCGCAATTGCGATGGTGTATCAGCACCAAAGCGATGATCGCCGCCAGCATCAGCAGACTGCTCACCTGGGTAAAAATAAAAAACCTTAGCGCCGCATCAGTCCGGTTCTCATGACCCCAGATGCTGATCAGGAAATACATCGGGATAATCATCAATTCCCAGCAGAAAAAAAACAGGAACAGGTCAACCGCCAGAAATACGCCGAAGATACCGGCTAGACACATCAACAGATTAAAGTAAAAAAAGCCCTGCCGACACTTGATCTCAAGCCAGGAACTGCTGACCGCCATAAACCCAAGCAACACCGTCAGCGTTATCAACAGCAGACTAAGACCGTCCATAGCCAGATGCAAACCGATGCCGAAGCGCGGGATCCACGGCAGGTAAAAACCGGCAAACCAGGCTGACGACAAACCGCCGGCCTGGTTTGCCACTGTATACGGCAATACCAGCAACAGCGCCTCGACCGTCAGCGTAGCGACTGCTACCCAGCGCGGCGCTGTCGGACTCCAACGCGCTGAAAACCAGGCGGCAAACCCGCCCAGCAGCAAAACGCAAACAAGCGCCGCCAGTATCACGACAACCAGCCTATGGCGATAATGACCACGACACCGAGCGCCATCGATGAGGCGTACCAACGGATATTCCCGGTCTGCGCCGCGCCGACCATCCGCTGTCCGGCGCGACAGAGCGACGCCAGCGCAATATACGCATGCTCCAGCACATCGTTTTTATTCAGTTCGGCGATAGTTTTAAAGGGCCGTACCACCCATGCGCCATATAGCGCGTCGATCCCCCAGCCGTTAAAACAGAATATCCGCATTCGCCTTGCCAAACCGGAATCTGCCGGACTCTGAGCGGAAAAGCGGCCGGTCAAATAAAACCATGCCGCGATCGACAAACCGATTACCGGCGCTGCGGCGGTGCTGACCGCAACCGCATCGAAACCATGCTCATGATTAAATAAAACCGGAAATACCGAATCCAGCGGAATTTTCAGCAGACCGCCAAACAAAGCCAACGCCCCCAGCAGAATCAGCGGCACGCGCATGCGCCAACCGAGCCTGGTTTCAATAACCGGGCATTCCTTGCCGAAAAAGACCACAAAAACCAGACGAAAGCTGTAGATGCCTGTAATCATTGCGCCCAGACAACCTGCCGCCCATAGACCGGGAGAAGCATCAAAGGCGGCCGACAGAATCTCATGTTTGCTGTAAAACCCCGAGGTAAAAGGCAGTGCCGATAACGCCGCGCTGCCGATCATAAAGCTCCAGAAAGCCAGGGGCATAACTTTACGCAGCCCGCCCATCCTGAAAATATCGTGCTGGTGATGAAAACAGCTTATCACCGACCCTGCGGCGAGGAACAACAGCGCCTTGAAAAAGGCATGAATCAGCAGATGAAAAATCGCCGCCGACCACGCCCCGACGCCCAAAGCGAGAAACATGTAACCGATCTGGCTGATCGTTGAGTAAGCCAGAATACGCTTGATGTCGGTCTGAACGAGCGCCGAACAACCGGCCGTCAACAAGGTCAGCGCGCCAATCGCCGCGACGGCGAACTGAACCGACGGCGCCATGATGAACAAAGCATGGGTTCTGGCAATCAGGTAAACGCCCGCAGTGACCATCGTAGCGGCATGAATCAGCGCGCTAACCGGCGTCGGGCCCGCCATCGCGTCGGGCAGCCAGGATTGCAGCGGCACTTGCGCGGACTTACCCAGCGCACCGCCCAGCAACAGGGCGGCGGCAGTCACAGGCAACAGCTCGCCAGCGACCCACTGGCTGGTAACCCTGAGCATCAGGAGTTGAATATCAAACGTATGCAACTGCGTGAACAACAAAAATAAACCGATCAATAAAGCCGTGTCCCCCACTCGGGTCATCACAAACGCCTTGCGCGCCGCATAGCCGTTGTTCGGGTCTTGATACCAGAAGCCGATCAGCAGGTAGCTGCCGAGTCCGACGCCTTCCCAGCCCAAATAAAGCAACAACAGATTGTCGGCCAGCACCAGTACCAGCATCGCGGACATAAACAGATTCATGTAGGCGAAGAAACGCGCATAGCCGGGATCGGACGCCATAAATTCGGCCGCATAGACATGGATTAAAAGGCCGACGCCGGTCACGACAAACAACATCGTGACCGACAACGCATCGAGATAAAAACCGATCGGCGCCGCCAGATCGTCAACCTCCAGCCAGTATCCCGCTAGCAGACCGCAAGGCTCCATCGTTCCCGTCAGAAATTCGGCCCCGACCAGAGCGGCCAAGCACGCCGAAACAGCCACCGTGCCGACGCCAACCCAGGCAATCAGCGGTTTGGAAAATCGTTCACCGGCCAACACCAGCATTAAAAAACCCAGGAACGGAAACAGCGGCACCCAGCCTAGCAGCTCAATCATTTTCATTGCTCGCCCCTTTCTCGTTCCCACGCGACACGCTCACCGTTAAACCCCGTCCAGCGACCGTGAGCAATTCAATCATTTTCATCCGTCCGAGCGGGACGGGGGTTGCACCCCCGTCCCTACCGTTTTCGATAACCGCTACCCTATCTTCATCCGTCAAACGTTTCGGACGGGGTTGCAAACCCCGTCCAGCCACCGCGAGCAATTCAATCATTTTCACCCCCTAGCCTTTCATCCCGTTCAGCGCATCCGCATCCAGCGTATGGAAGCGGCGAAAAACTTGCAGCGCCAAGCCCAGTCCGACACCCACTTCAGCCGCGGCCAGGGTTAATATCAGCAGGAACATGATTTGCCCGTCCGCCTGCCCCCAGCGTGACCCGGCGACAATAAAAGCAAGGCCGGTCGCATTGAGCATGACTTCCAGGGACATCAGCATCATGATCAGGTTACGTCGCACCAAAACCCCGATTAAGCCCAGCACAAACAACACCACAGACAGCAACAACCCATGTGCCATCGGAATTCCGCTCATGATTCCTCCACGTATTTTTCCTCGTTCCCAGGCACGGCGCTGATCTTTATAGATATATGCACATTGTTATGTATTGAAGCGCAACGGGAGTACATGCCTTGCTTGCGCTTGCAGGCGAAGCCTGCACTCCGGCCATCGGTAACCCTTTGCGCCGCGTCCCAAACCGGAGCGGAAAATGTGTATAACGATAAACCCGACCCGGTGCGCAGAAGCCGGTAACCCCTATTCATGATTTCCCCCGGCCCTGGTGATCTTGAGCATCGGTTTGCCCAGGTGATAAGCGCCGACCAACCCGGCCAGCAACAACATCGAGGCCAATTCCACAGCCAGCAGATAGGGTCCGTACAATGCTATCCCCACCTGCTTGGCATCCACTACGTAACCGGTTTCGGCATCGCCGCCGGAGACAACGATAACCAGCATTTCGACAAACAGAATCAATGCCAACAGCGACGGCCCGATCCAGATGCCCGGCTGTAGCCAGGCGCGTTCCTGCGCTATGGTCTTTTGCCCTTGATTGAGCATCATGATCACGAAAACGAACAACACCATAATAGCCCCGGCGTAAATAATCACTTCCAGCACCGCGGCAAAATGCGCGCCCAACAGAAAGAACAGTACGCCGACGGCCAGCAGCGACAAAATCAGGTACAACAAGCCATGCACCGCATTGAGCCGGGTGATCGTCATCACCGTCGCGAACACGGCAACGGCGGAAGTGAGATAAAACAAAGTCAACACCATAATCGTCTCTCTTATAGTTCCCACGCTCCGGAGGCTGTGAAAGTATTCGTTTTTAGAAAAAATTAAAGAATTCACCACGAAGACACGAAGGACACGAAGAAAAACAATCGTTTTAATTCAATACATTGAAACTTCGTGTTCTTCGTGCCTTCGTGGTAAAAAATGTTTTTAGCCTAATTTCTTATAGTTTCTACGCTCCGGCGTGGGAATTCAGTCTGCAACGCTCCGGCGTTGCGGGACGCTGGAGCGTCTACTACGGCATTCCCACGCCGGAGCGTGGGAACGATAAAACACCATAATCGTCTCCCTTATAGCTCCCCCGCTCCGCCCGAGCGGGACGGGGGTTGCACGTCAGACCTTCCAGGTTTTAAAAACCTGGAAGGTCTGTATAGCGCATGCTTCTCGCCTAACGACAGCCCGCAGACGCTTGCGTATAAAGACGAGCGCTCCGATTTCTTATAGTTCCCACGCTCCGGCGTGGGAACGATAAACGATAAACCGATGAGCGCCGGAGCATGGGAACGATAACATCACGGCAACAAGGTTTTCACATCGACCGGCGGCGCTTCGTTTTCAGCCTGGCCCTTGGCCTTGCCGCCGATCGTCATGCCCGCTACCCGATAAAAGCTGTAGTCGTGATACTTTCCAGTCCCATCAATCAATAAATGCTGCTTCTCGTAAACCATGTTCTGACGGTCGTATTCGCACATTTCAAAATCCGGCGTCAGTTGAATCGCACTGGTCGGGCAGGCCTCCTCGCAAAACCCGCATAGAATGCAGCGGGAAAAATTGATGCGGAAGAATTCGGGATACCAGCGTCCGCTCTCGTCCTCGGCTTTTTGCAAAGCGATACAGTCCACAGGGCAAGCTACCGCGCACAGATTGCAGGCAACACAGCGCTCTTCGCCGTCAGGGTCGCGGGTCAGCACGATGCGTCCGCGGTAACGGGGGAACAGCACCGGTTTCTGTTCCGGGTATTCCACCGTATCCGGCTTGACGAAGGTATGCTTCAAAACTTCCCATAATGATCGCAGTTGACTTAGCATCGGTTTTCCCTTCTTACGCGGGTTCCCAAGCTCCAGCTCTCGTCGTTATACACAAGTGTCTGCGAGACGCCGTCGTTCTGGCAGGGATGCCGGAACCCAGGCACAGGGAGGTGAAACTTCCTGTGACTCAACGCCAAGTTACCGTCCATGGCACTGGATACCGGCATCCCGGTATGACGACGTTCTGGGGGACAACTGGATTTGTGTATAACGACGAGAACTCCAGCTTGGGAATTAGCAACTAGCGGACTGCGCATCAACAAGACCACTGCGCCGGTAACCAGCAAATTCAACAACGCCGCCGGCAGCAGCACTTTCCAGCCGAAAGCCATCAGTTGATCGTAGCGGGGCCGCGGCAACGCCCCCCGCAGCAGAATAAAGAATATGATGCCGACCGCGGTTTTCAGGCAAAACCATAGCAACGGCGGCAGCCAGGGCCCCAGCCAGCCGCCGAAAAACAGCGTCACGATCATCGCCGAACTGAGCGTAATGCCGAGATACTCGCCGACGAAAAACATGCCGAATTTCATGCCGGAATACTCGGTATGGAAACCGGCCACCAGCTCCTGTTCGGCTTCCGGCAGATCCAACGGAGCCCTGCGGCTCTCCGCGACGACCGCAATCAGGAAGACGATAAAGCCGAAAAACTGGGGAACGATGAACCAGCCGCCTCGCTGGGCTTCGACAATCTCCCTCAAATTAAAGGTGCCGGACAGCATCACCACGCCCATGATCGAAATGCCCATGAACACCTCGTAACTGACGGTTTGCGCCGCGGCACGAAGACCGCCAAGCAGCGAGTATTTGTTGTTGGACGCATAGCCCGCCAGCACGATGCTGTAGACCGACAGCGAGGACAGCGCCAAAAAGTAAAGCAGCCCGAAGTTGAAATCGATGATGCCGACGCCCGGCGCAAACGGAATCACGGCGAAACCGGTCAGCATGGTGATGAACACGATGGTCGGGGCCAGCACGAATACCGTCTTGTCGGCGAAAGGCGGTATCCAGTCTTCCTTGAAGAACATTTTGATCATGTCCGCCGCCACCTGCATCAATCCGAACGGCCCGACCCGGTTGGGGCCAAGCCTATCCTGCCAGAGCGCCAGCAGACGGCGTTCCACCCAAACCAGCAGCGCCGCAACGACGATCACCGAAACCAGAATGCCGATAATATCGGTCGCATCGCCAAGGCCTTTATTCATAACCAATACTGTTGAGTTTCCCCTCACCCAACCCTCTCCCTCTGGAGAGGGCTTTGTTGTGCTTACGTCAACAGTATTGGCATTCACAGCCGGTCCTCCCGATTTGCTTTCTTTACCGTTACCTCAGCCCAAGCTTTCATAGACTGGAACGCAGGCAGCCCTGCCGTTGTGCCAAGCAAGCCGCGAGGCAGGGTAAGCTCGATCCGCACCGGAATATTCAGAATCGATATGCCTAAAAGGCTACTAATTTCCACTGGGTCGCCGCTATCGACTTTCAATATTTCCGCATCCAAAGGATTCAGCAAGACACAGAAATCGGGCAATCGTTCAGCTATCGATGGCGATTGCAGGCTTAATTCCTCGCTGCCGAAAATGTGCGGCAGCGGCATGACCCGCCAGCGGCCTGGTTCCGGTTTGAAGGCTGGCGGAATATCGCCGAACCAATCCAGCGTACCGGCTGCTTCAAACAACCGCACGCCGGGATCTCCGTCACGCAGATGGCCGCCGGTTTGTTGCTGGAATTTGTTGATCGCCTGATTGGAGTTCCATCCTGGCGTCCAGATGACCGGCAATACAGCCGGCGGGACTTGCGCTGTATCGCCTTCCATCGAAAAAGCGAACGGCGTTTCCATATCCTGCGGCTGGCCGGGTTCGCCAACCTTGATGTCGGCATGCATCGCGGTACGGCCGCTGTAACGGTGGGGTTGTCTCGGGATCTTGCTGCCCTTGACGGTGTAATCCGAGCCCGGCGCGGCCCGGATGATGGCGGCAAGATCGGAGAACGTGCTTGCGCAAGCTGCTGTAAGGGCATCAAGACGCCATTGAGAATCGACCATGACACTCGTCAGCCATTGCCAACTGCCGCGCACCGGCTCTGTCGCGGGATAAACCGGGAAATAACGCTGGGCCCGACCTTCATTATTGACCAAAGTGCCTTCGGATTCGGCGAAAACCGCCGCAGGCAGCAGCAACTCGGCTTGCGCGGCGGTTTTATTTTCCAGGCTGTCGATGACGACCACATGCGCGGCGGTTTCCAGAAACCTATCCAGCTCCGGTCTCGGCACCCGGCGGTAGAGATCGTTCTCAAGAATAATCACGCTATCGGCCAGGCCGGTGCCGATCCGTTCGAAAGCCTGCTGCAAGCTTGCTCCGCCCATGATTGCCAAGCCAAGACTGTTGCATTCGGGAACGGTGAACGTCAGTTGTTTGTCTGTTATCGGCAGCGCCTTGGCGACGTTATAAGCCGCCTGAATGACGTCGAGGCTAGCGCAACGGGTCCCCGATACGATCAGCGGACGTTTCGCCTGTTTCAGGCTGTCGGCAATGATGACTGCCAGCGCTTGTTCGGCATCGCCCAAAGCGGCAGGCGCGGGAGCCGACTCGTCAAGACAATGGGCAATCGCAAAGCCCAGACGGGCAATGTCTTCCGGGCTGCCGCGATATGTGTTCGCGGCCACGTCATCCAGGCGGGTGGCGCAAATGCTCGCGATAAATACCGGACTTTGGGCCTGATTCTCCAGATTCCTGACCGCCGCATCCTGCCAGGGCAAAATGTGCAGGCTACCGGCCAGATCGAATGAGGCATTCCGCGCCGCTTGCCGCAACGAAAGCGCCAGCCTTGGGGCGCTGTGGGTTACGTCTTCGCCGAGAATCAGCACCGCATCGGCTTGTTCGACTTCCCGCAGGGACGGGAAATGGATGCCGCCGTGACGCATCAATTCGACAATAGCGTTAAGCAAGGCATGTTCGGTATCCTCCAAACCGAGGAAGAAGTTTTCTTCCCCAACCAGTGTGCGCAAAGCGAAATTGGCTTCCAGCGAGGCGCGTGGCGAACCGATGCCGATCGCCGGTTTGTCGGCTTTCAGCAGTTGGCGGAAATGGCTTTCCGCCGCCTCGGCGCTGATCTCTTGACCGCCGAGCCGCGGTTTAAGAATCCGCTTGGGACTGTTGACGAAACCGTAACCGAAGCGCCCACGGTCGCAGAGAAAATAGCCGTTGACCTCGCCGTTATAGCGGTTGATCACGCGCCTGAGTGTTCCGTAACGTTCGCCGGGCGCGGTGTTGCAGCCCAGGCCGCAATGGACGCAAACCGACGGCGCGGTCTGCAAATCCCACTTCCTCGCATAATGGGCGCTAAAGGGCTTGTCGGTGAAAACGCCGGTAGGACAAACCTCGACCAGATTGCCGCTGAATTCGCTTTCCAGCGCGCCATCCTCAAAAC
>Ga0207969_100859_pt1 | contig 11092 bp, 13 predicted proteins | sample LakWasMet25_LOW6_2_FD_183869 | JGI IMG/M metagenome (GOLD analysis project Ga0207969, IMG submission 183869) | Freshwater sediment methanotrophic microbial communities from Lake Washington under simulated oxygen tension - Sediment Metagenome... | ecosystem: Environmental > Aquatic > Freshwater >... | reverse complement strand
CCTTTAGGGACACGTCGGCAAGGCTGCCGCTGGTGAGTTTGAAGTCCGGTGCCTTGGCTCCGGCGGCGGGCAGATCACCATCGACGCGAACGGGTGTGCCGCGCAGGGTTATGGTTGTACTCATGGCTAGCTCCTGATTGAGGTTGGTTGGGGCGGAAAAATTCGAGCTTCAAGCGGATTCTATTGAATCCGGGTCAGCCGGGGAAGCACCGCGGCGGCATTGGCCGTCGTGGCTGCGGCAATCACCTGCACGTCAACGCCGCGCAAGTCGGCCAGCGTTTGCGCAATGCGCGGCAATTGGTCCGGCGTGTTGCGGCCGCCGGCGATCCATTCGGGCGGGATGTCCGGCGCATCGGTTTCCAGCACTATGGCATCGAGCGGCAGCGTCGCGGCCAGTTCGCGTATGCGGCTGGCGCGCGGAAAGGTCACGGCGCCGCCGAAGCCCAGCTTGAAACCAAGCTTGATGAACTCCTCGGCCTGCTGGCGGCTGCCGTTGAAGGCATGGGCGATGCCGCCGGGCACGGCACAAAGCCGCAGCTGCTTCAATATCTGGTCGATGGCGCGACGGATATGCAGCAACACCGGCAGTCCGGCATCGCGGGCAACCTTCAGCTGGGCAGTGAAATAGAACTCCTGGAGCACGTCGTCGCGCGGTTCGACGAAGCGATCGAGTCCGATTTCACCCACAGCCAGGGGATGCTCGCGCAGGATGGTTTCACGCAGGGCGTCGAGGTCGCCTTCGCGGGCGCGCGCCACATACATCGGATGAATGCCGTAGGCCGCGACGCAACCGGAATAATCGCGGCAGACCGAGGCGACGGCGCCAAAATTGGCACGCTCTACCGACGGCACCACGATCCGCCCCACTCCGGCGCGCACTGCCGCATTAGCCACTGTCTCGCGGTCGCCATCGAACTCGGCGGCATCGAGATGGCAGTGGGTGTCGACCAGCATGGAATTATTCCAGCTCGTCCATCCACGCCTGTTGAATCGCTTCGAGCTGCTTCTCGCCGCAGTGGCTCTCGTTTTCCTCGAAGCCAGGCAACTCCATGACCCAGCGCATCAGGTCGACAAAGTTGATCTTGGCCGGATCAACCTCCGGGTGCGCTTCGGCCAGCTCAATGGCTACGTCGAGACTGTCGGTCCACTTCATTTCTTGGAATGCCCTTCCTTGACCATGTTGATGGTGTATTTCGGAATTTCGATCACCAGCGGAACCTGGCCGACCAGGGCCTGGCACGACAGGCGCGAGTTGGGTTCCAGGCCCCAGGCCTTGTCGAGCAGATCCTCCTCGATGTCCTCGGCCGCCGCCAGCGAAGTGAAGCCTTCGCGCACGACGACGTGGCAGGTGGTGCAGGCGCAGGACTTCTCGCAGGCATGTTCGATCTCGATGTCGTTGCCGAGCAGGGCATCGCAAATCGAGATGCCGGGAACGGCGTCGATCACCGCCCCGTCCGGGCACAGCTCAACGTGGGGCAGAACAATAATCTGGGTCATAGTGATAGTTGGTCAACTTTCCGGCCGGCGAGCGCGCGTTTCACGCTCTGGTTCATGCGTCGCGCTGCAAATTCGTTGGTGGCGGCCCCCAGGGCCTGCATGCCTTCATCGATGGCGCGGCGATCGTCGCCAAGCATCGCGGCTTGCAGCCTGGTCATGGCGGCATCGATATGGGCACGCTCCAGGGTCGAGAGCAGATCCGCATCATCCTGCAGCGCCGACTGGGTGGCCTCGATCAGCCGATTGGCCTCCACCTGCGCCTCGCGCAAGGCGCGACGGAAGGCATCATCGCTGGCATGACTGAAGCTTTCCTTGAGCATCGTGGCAATCTCGTCGTCGCTCAGGCCGTAGGACGGCTTGACCTCGATGCGCGCCTCGCGCCCGGTCGTCTGTTCGCGCGCCGTCACCGACAGCAGTCCGTCGGCATCGACCTGGAATGTGACGCGGATGCGCGCCGCACCGGCGACCATCGGCGGGATGCCGCGCAGTTCGAAGCGCGCCAGGCTGCGGCAGTCGGAGACCAGTTCGCGCTCGCCCTGCACGACATGTATCGCCATCGCCGTCTGGCCATCCTTGAAGGTGGTGAACTCCTGCGCCCGCGCAATCGGAATGGTGGAATTGCGCGGAACGACTTTCTCGACCAGACCGCCCATGGTCTCCAGTCCCAGCGAAAGCGGAATGACGTCCAGCAGCAGCCAATCGTCGCCGGTCGCGCGGTTGCCGGCCAGGAGATTGGCCTGGATCGCGGCGCCCAGCGCCACGACTTTCTCGGGATCGAGGTTGTTGAGGGGCTCCTGCTTGAACAGTTCGGCCACCGCATGCTGGATCTGCGGCATGCGCGTCGAGCCGCCCACCATCACCACACCTCGTACCTCGGCAACGGTAAGGCCGGCATCGCGCAAGGCCTTCTTCGTCGGCGCCAGCGTCTTTTGCACCAGGGTGCGAGATATCTCCGTAAACACCTCGGTGGTCAGCACCACATCGACGTACTCGCCGCTGCCGAGCTTGACCGTGATCGCTGCCTTGGCGTGCTGGGACAGCTGTTCCTTGGCTTCGCGGGCGCGCGTCTGCAGCAAGCGCGCATCCTGCGGCGACAGCGGCGCCAGCTTTGCCTGCTCGATGATCCAGCAAAAGATGCGGTGGTCGAAATCGTCGCCGCCGAGGGCGGAGTCGCCGCCGGTGGCCATGACCTCGAAGACGCCTTTCGACAGGCGGAGGATGGAGATGTCGAAGGTGCCGCCTCCAAGGTCGAACACCGCATAGATGCCCTCGGCCGAATTGTCCAGGCCGTAGGCGATGGCGGCGGCCGTCGGTTCGTTCAGCAGGCGCAGCACGTTGAGGCCGGCAAGACGCGCCGCATCCTTGGTGGCCTGGCGCTGCGCATCGTCGAAATAGGCCGGCACCGTGATCACCGCACCGGTCAGCTCGCCGCCAAGTGAAGCCTCGGCACGATTGCGCAAAGTCTTCAGGATTTCCGCCGAGATCTCGACCGGGCTCTTGATGCCGGCAATGGTCTTCAGTCTGACCATGCCCTCCGCATCGACGAAATCATAGGGCAGGGTTTCGATGTGGGCGATGTCGTGTCGCCCGCGGCCCATGAAGCGCTTGACGGAAATGATGGTGTTCTTGGGATCGATGGACTGCTTGGCTTCCGCCTCGTAGCCCACTTCGACGGTGCCGTCGGCGGCGTAGCTGACCACCGAGGGAAGCATCGGCCGCCCTTGTATGTCGTTGAGCACCACGCTCATGCCGCTCCTGACAGTAGCCACCAGCGAATTGGTGGTGCCAAGGTCGATGCCGACAGCAAGACGATGCTCGTGGGGCGCCGCGGATTCCCCGGGCTCCGCAATCTGAAGAAGTGCCATATCGTTCTTTTTAAGCAGTGACGGCTTCGAGCGCGTCGTCGATTTCGTTCAGCAATTTTTCCTGAAACATGAGTTGCCGCACCAGATCGGCGGCGGCAGTGTAATCCCTGGTCACGTCGATCAACCCGGCCAGGCGCTCGTAGTCGTCCCTGATTTCATTCAGCAGGCTTGCACGCACAGCGTCCAGGGCGGTTTCGTCTGCAGCGGCCCTGGCGTCCATCACGGCTTCGCGCAGTTCCATCTGGTTCATCAGGAATTCCGCGGGCATCGCCGTGTTGCTTTCGATCTGCGGGTCATGCCCGAGCAAATGCAGCAGATAGCGCGCCCGCTTGCCCGGCGATTTCAGCGTCTGGAAGGCCTCGTTGACCCGCGTCGCCCACTGCATCGCCATGCGCCGGTCGGAATCCGCAGCATGAGCGTGTTTGTCCGGATGCACCTGCGCCTGAATCGCGCGAAAGGACTTGTCGAGGCTATCCAGGTCAAGCGCCTGCGCACGCGGCAGACCGAACAGCGCGAAGTGGTCGGCAGCGAAATCCAGGTCGAACGTGGTCATCGAGGGCTCAGGTATTGAACGACTCGCCGCAGCCGCACTGGTCCTTGACGTTCGGGTTGTTGAACTTGAAGCCTTCGTTCAAGCCTTCCTTGGTGTAATCAAGCTCAGTGCCTTCCAGGTAGGGCAGGCTCTTGGGGTCGACCAGTACCTTGACGCCATGACTTTCGAAGACATGATCTTCCGGTTCGGGCGCATCGGCGAATTCCAGCTTGTAGGCCATGCCCGAACAACCGGAGGTCTTGACCCCGAGGCGAATGCCGACACCCTTGCCGCGCTTGGCAATGAACGCGGCGACGTGTTCGGCTGCGGGTTCGGAAAGTGTCACTGGCATGTCAGGCTCCCTGTTTCTTTCTGTAGTCGGCCACGGCGGCCTTGATCGCATCCTCGGCAAGGATGGAGCAGTGGATCTTCACCGGCGGCAGGGCCAGTTCTTCCGCGATCTGCGTATTCTTGATCTCCAGCGCCTGATCCAGCGTCTTGCCCTTGACCCATTCGGTCACCAGCGAGGACGAGGCAATCGCCGAACCGCAGCCATAGGTCTTGAACTTGGCGTCTTCGATCACGCCGTCCTTGCCGACCTTGATCTGCAGCTTCATGACGTCGCCGCACGCAGGTGCGCCGACCATTCCGGTCGCCACGCTTTCGTCGTCCTTGGCGAAGGAGCCGACGTTGCGCGGATTTTCGTAGTGATCGAGTACTTTTTCGCTATATGCCATGATGATTCTCCGGTTATTCCTTTTGCTTCAGTGTGCTGCCCAGTGAACGGTGCTGAGGTCAACACCATCCTTGTACATTTCCCAGAGCGGGGACAGTTCGCGCAGCTTGCCCAGCTTGTCGTGCAGCAGCTTGATCGTGAAATCGATTTCCTCTTCCGTGGTGAATCGCCCGAGGGTGAAGCGGATCGAGCTGTGCGCCAGTTCGTCCGAACGACCCAGAGACCGCAGCACATAGGAGGGCTCCAGGCTGGCCGAGGTGCAGGCCGATCCGCTAGACACGGCGATGTCCTTGATCGCCATGATCAGCGATTCGCCCTCGACGAAGTTGAAGCTGACGTTGAGGTTGTGCGGCACGCGCTGGTCGATGTCGCCGTTGACGTAGGTTTCCTCGATGTCCATCAGGCCCTTGAGCAGCCTGTCGCGCAACATGCGGATGCGTTCGTTTTCGACCGCCATTTCCTCGCGGGCCAGCCGGAAGCACTCGCCCATGCCGATGATCTGGTGCGTCGCCAAGGTACCGGAGCGCATGCCGCGCTCGTGACCGCCGCCGTGCATCTGCGCTTCGAGGCGGATGCGCGGCTTGCGCCGGACATACAGCGCACCGATGCCCTTGGGGCCGTAAGTCTTGTGCGCGCAGAAGGACATCAGATCGACCTTCAGCTTGGAGAGATCGATCGGCATCTTGCCGGTAGCCTGCGCCGCATCGACGTGGAAGATCACGCCTTTGTCGCGGCAGATCTCGCCGATCTCGGCGATCGGCTGGATCACGCCAATCTCGTTGTTCACCGCCATCACCGACGCGACCACGGTATCGGGCCGCAGCGCCGCCTTGAACTGTTCGAGAGTGATCAGCCCGTTTTCCTGGGGCACCAGATAGGTCGCCTCGAAGCCCTGGCGCTCGAGTTCCTTGACGGTATCCAGCACCGCCTTGTGCTCGGTGGACACGGTGATGATGTGCTTGCCCTTGGTCCCGGCGTAGAAATGCGCCGCGCCCTTGATGGCCAGATTGTTCGACTCCGTGGCGCCCGAGGTCCAGATGATTTCCTTGGCGTCCGCGCCGACCAGCGCAGCGACTTCCTCGCGCGCGTCTTCGACGGCCTTCTCGGCTTCCCAGCCATAGGCGTGGGAACGCGAGGCCGGATTGCCGAAATGCTCGGTCAGCCAGGGAATCATCTTCGCCGCCACGCGCGGATCAACGGGCGTGGTCGCGGAGTAGTCGAGGTACACCGGTAGCTTCATTACAAATTTCTCCAGTTCAGCTTGTCAGAGCCTGCAGGCCCTTGAGTTGCAAGATTGTAGTATTCAATGCGCCTAGCAGATCTCGTACCTGCGACGCGGTATTGTCGGTGCCGAGGCTCACCCGCACGGCCCCACGCGCGAGCCTCGATTCCACGCCCATCGCCAGCAGTACATGCGAAGGCTCCGGATTTGCACTGGAACAGGCCGCCCCGGCCGCGACGGCAAAGCCGGCACGATCGAGTTTGCCTACCAGCGTCTCGCCGTCGATGCCGGCAAAGGCGAAGTAGCTCGTATTGGGCAAGCGCTCGGCGGCGCCGGCGAATATCGTCGCCCCCTGCGCCACGAGGCCGGCCTCGAGTTCCGCGCGCAGCGCCGCAAGCTGCTGCGCACGCGCATCGAGACGAGCGACCGCCAGTTCAGCGGCGAGGCCGAAACCGACAATCGCCGCAACGTTTTCCGTACCGGAACGCAGGCCGCGTTCATGGCCGCCTCCGGCGATCAGCGGCTGCAGCTCGACGCGCTTGTCGACCACCAGTGCGCCGGCGCCCTTCGGTCCGCCCAGCTTGTGCGCGGAGAGCGTCAGGGCATGCACGCCGGCGCCGTTGAGGGCGCGAAAATCCAGCGGACGCTTGCCGAACGCCTGCACCGCGTCGCTGTGGAACCAGGCCCGTGTCGGCCTGGCCTGCGCCGCGAGGGCGCTGATGTCCTGCACCGAGCCGGTTTCGTTGTTGGCCAGCATGACCGAAACGATCGCCGGCTTTTCCGCCAGTACCGCCTCGAAGTCGGCGCCGGCGACACGGCAATTGTCATCGACGGCAATCTCGCGCAGCCTCCAGCCGGCACGTGCAAGCTGCCTGGCCGGCTCCCGCACACAGGGATGCTCGATCGCAGAGATCGCCACCAGGCCAGGTGCGAACGAAGTCGCGGCACCCTTTATGAAAAGATTGTTGGCCTCCGAACCCCCGCTGGTAAACACCACTTCGGTCGGATGCGCACCTGCGGCATACGCCACCCGTTGCCGCGCCTCGTCGATCGCGCGCCGCGCTGCCCGACCGTATTCGTGACGGCTGGAGGCATTGCCGAACTGCTCGCGCAGATAGGGCAGCATGCCTTCCAGCACGCGCGGATCGAGCGGCGTGGTGGCGTTGTGATCGAAATAAACGGGAGCGAACATGGCAAGGCTTGCGCGCTATCAGGCCGCGACGAGTTCCTCGGCCGGGCGGCGCACGCGACGCAGCGGACGTTCGTCGTGCAACACGGCGGCGGTGCCGGTCCTCTCGCGCTGCTGGGCCACCAGCTCGGCGAGACTGACCGAATTGAGATATTCGAACATCTTCTCGTTGAGGCTCGTCCACAACTCGTGGGTCATGCAGGGACGCTGATCCTCTGCACAGTTGCCCTTGCCGCCGCAATTCGTGGCATCGAGCGACTCGTCGACCGCATGAATGATGTCGGAAACCGAAACGGCTTCCAGGGGCTTCGCCAGGCAATAGCCGCCGCCGGGTCCGCGCACGCTGGATACCAGCTGGCGGCGGCGCAGCTTGCCGAACAGTTGCTCGAGATAGGAAAGGGAAATCTTCTGCCGTTCGCTGATTCCAGCCAAGGTTACCGGGCCGGCGTGCTGGCGCAGGGCAAGATCGATCATCGCGGTTACGGCAAAACGTCCTTTGGTCGTCAGTCTCATTTGAACTCTCCGTCAGGGTAATACAGTCGAGAAACGCGTCAGGAGCAATACCTGAGCATTTCTATCGACTATATGGTATCCCGATCGTTTTAGTCAACTATTTTCGACAGGTAGTTCGGATCGAACTTGTCGGCGGTCGCGACGTCGTCTTCCAGCGATACCCCTGACCGCTCCATGGTCTTCAGCAGTGCCTCGATGCGGCGGTCGGTTTCCACGGCGTGATTGAGCAGGCCGTGGATCGCCTGCGCCAGCGGATCGTCCTCGGCACGCGTCACGGCATAGGCCGAGAAGCCCATCTGTCCGGCCTTGACCTCGCGGTCGATCTCGCTGCGGTCCTCGACGATGCGCGCCGGTATGCCGACCGCCGTCGCGCCCGGCGGGACGTCGCGCACCACCACCGCGTTCGAGCCGACCTTGGCGCCCGGGCCGAGCGTGATAGGCCCCAATACCTTGGCCCCGGCGCCGATCACCACCCCGCGCTGCAAGGTGGGGTGCCGCTTGCCCTTGTTCCACGATGTGCCGCCCAGCGTGACGCCGTGATAGAGCGTGCATTCGTCCTCGATCACCGCCGTTTCGCCAATCACTACGCCCATGCCGTGGTCAATGAACACGCGGCGGCCGATGGTCGCCCCGGGGTGGATCTCGATGCCGGTGATCCAGCGCGTGAAATGCGAAAGGAAGCGCGCCAGCCAGCGCAAACGCGCGCTCCAGAGCCAATGTGAGGCACGGTGCAGCGTCAGGGCATGGAAGCCCGGATAGCAGGTCAGCACCTCCCACGTGGAACGGGCGGCCGGATCGCGGTCAAAAACGCAGGAAATATCTTCACGCAGACGGGAGAACATGGATCACTCTATTAGCACTTTCTGAAATGGTAGAAATCCCGAGCGCCGGGGTCAAGTTTTATTTTCAGGATTCACCTTAGTCTTGATCGGGGCGGAAATCCCCTTTTCCAGTGCCGCGAACAGTCCACGCAGGATATTGACCTCTTCCTTCTCCGGCGCGGCGCGCGAAAACATGCGCCGCAGACGCAGAATAAGCCGCTTCGGGCTCGCCGGATCGAGGAACTCGCTGGCAATCGCCGCGCGCTCGATATGGGTGATGAGTCCCTCCACTTCGTCATGGCTGGCGAGTTCCCCTGCTCCCGAAATCGCCGGCGGTTGACCGGGATCCAGCGCCGCCAGGCGCAGTTCGTAGCCCATCACCTGCACCGCCGCGGCGAGATTCAGCGAACTGAAGCCGGCGTCGACCGGAATCATCGCCCAGCGCCGGCATTGGCCCAGTTCTTCGTTGGACAGCCCCGAGGTCTCGTTGCCGAAGACAACGGCAACGTCGCCGCTCGACGCCGTGGCCACCACTTCCGCAGCGGCGTCACGAGCCCACAGCGCCGGCGTGGCCAACTCCCGGCGACGGGCCGTCATGGCGACAGCCAGAACGGTGCCCGACAAGGCCTCGGACAAGGACGTCACCACCTCGGCCTGCACCAGCAGATCGGTGGCACCTGCCGCCATGGCATCCGCCTGGGCATCGGGAAAGGCTTTCGGATTCACCAGCACCAGACGCGACAGCCCCATGGTCTTCATCGCCCGCGCGGCCGCACCGATATTGCCCGGATGACTGGGATGCGAGAGGACGATGCGGATGCGATCGAGGACGGCAGTTTCGGGCAATGGCGTGGTGTTCATATTAGAATTGCGCACTTCGCGCGCTGATTGCGCCCATCTTTGGCTGCCCCGCCGTAAAAATCCATGCATCCCACGCTGAACATAGCCGTCAAAGCCGCGCGTCGTGCCGGCCAGATCATCAACCGCGCCAGTCTCGACGTCGACAAGCTCAGGATCGATGTCAAGCAGCAGAGCGATTACGTGACGGAGGTCGACCGCGCCGCGGAAGCGGCGATTCTCGATGTGTTGCGCGAGGCCTATCCGACCTACGGAATTCTAGCAGAGGAGTCGGGACTGGCCGGCACCAGCGCGGACAGCGAATACCAGTGGATCATCGATCCGCTGGACGGCACCACCAACTTCATTCACGGCGTGCCGCAATATGCCATTTCGATCGCCCTGGCCCACCGCGGGGTGATGACGCAAGCCGTGGTTTACGACCCGAACCGCAATGAAATCTTCACCGCCAGCAAGGGCGGCGGCGCCTTCGTCAATGAAAAGCGCATCCGCGTCGCCAAGCGCACCAAGCTCGATGAGGCGCTGATCGGTACCGGCTTCCCCTATCGCATGTTCGACCATATCGACGCCTACCTGGCGATCTTCCGCGACGTGGCGCAAAGGACTGCGGGCATGCGCCGGCCCGGCGCCGCCGCGCTGGACCTCGCCTGGGTGGCCTGCGGTCGCATGGACGGTTTCTGGGAACTCGGCCTGTCGCCCTGGGACATGGCCGCCGGCAGCCTGCTGATCACCGAAGCCGGCGGTCTGGTAGGCGATCTGGCAGGCGAATCGAATTACATGAAGACCGGCAACATCATCGGCGGCAACCCCAAGATATTCTCGCAGTTGCTGCAGCTCATCGCGCCGCACCGCACGGCCGCCCTGGCCGCCTGATCCGGGCCCGATGTCGGCCGCCTTGACGGCCGCCGAACTGGCGGCACACACCCCGGTAATGCAGCAATGGCTCCGCGCCAAGGCGGAGCATGCCGACAAGCTGCTGTTCTTCCGCATGGGGGATTTCTACGAGCTGTTCTACGAAGATGCCGAACAGGCGGCGCGCCTGCTCGACATCACGCTGACCGCGCGCGGCCAGTCGGCCGGCAAGCCGATTGCGATGGCCGGCATTCCCTATCACGCGGTCGACGGCTACCTGGCCAAGCTGGTCAAGCTCGGCGTCTCGGTGGCGATCTGCGAACAGATCGGCGATCCGGCGCTGGCCAAGGGCCCGGTGGAGCGCGCGGTGACGCGCATCGTCACGCCGGGCACGCTGACCGACGCCAACCTGCTCGACGACAAGCACGACAGCCTGCTGCTGGCACTGACCATCGACCGCCAGCGCGCGGGCATGGCCTGGCTGAACCTCGCCAATGGCGACCTGCGCCTGCTGGAGACCACGCTCGACGCCCTGCCCGCGCACTTCGAACGCCTGCGCCCGGCGGAACTGCTGCTGCCCGATGCCTTGCGCAGCGGCGTCCCGGAGCACCGCGCCGTCAGCCAGCATCTGCCCGACTGGCATTTCGACACGCGCGCCGCAGCGAACGCGCTGGCCGAGCATTTCGGCACCCGCGACCTGGCCGGCTTCGGCGTACACGATGAGGATCTTGCACTGGCCGCAGCGGGCGCGCTCTACCGCTACGCACAGGCGACGCAGCTGCAGGCGCTGGCCCATGTCACCCAGCTGACCGTCGAGCGCGAGGGAAGCTTTTTGCGCCTCGACGCCGCGACCCGGCGCAATCTTGAAATTTCCGAAACCCTGCGTGGCGAAGCAGCGCCCACGCTGCTCTCGCTGTTCGACACATGCGCCACCAGCATGGGCTCGCGCTGGCTGCGCCACTGCCTGCATCATCCCCTGACCGATCGCAGCGTTCCCGGGGCGCGCC
>Ga0207969_100846_pt1 | contig 11254 bp, 11 predicted proteins | sample LakWasMet25_LOW6_2_FD_183869 | JGI IMG/M metagenome (GOLD analysis project Ga0207969, IMG submission 183869) | Freshwater sediment methanotrophic microbial communities from Lake Washington under simulated oxygen tension - Sediment Metagenome... | ecosystem: Environmental > Aquatic > Freshwater >... | reverse complement strand
TCCGCGCTCGCTCCGCACCGCGGTCGTCGCCGCGCTCGCTCCGTTCCCCCTGCAACCTTCGCGTCGCGCGAAGGTGACCACCTGATGTTGCCTGGGGTCAGGCGCTGCACGCTGATGAAGAGGCCGCGCGCCGTACCCCAGGCCGCGAGATGTGTAGAAGCGATAGGGTTTCAACCTGCGGGCACGGCGGGCGATCGACGGTTAACGCCTATGGGGGGTGAGCCTGCGGACCTTGTGCGGCATCGGAAGGTCTATGGCTCGCCGTCGACAGGCCTGCCGACCATCAGATCGCGCAGCGCCTTCGTCGGCCTTCGGGCCTTCTTCACGACCTCCTCCACCGCATCGAAGGACCTCGCGGTCACCGTGATGCTCGGGGGAATGACGATGTCGACCGGCAGCTCTCGCAGCGCCTGCAGATGATGCAGCAGGGCGGTCTCAACCAGGTGAGCCTTCTTCACGCCGTGAGCCTCGGCGTACCGTTCGACCATCTGCTTCGTCGCCTCAGAGATGTGAGCGGAGATCTGCGTGTCGGCCATTGGGGGCGCGTCACCTCGCTTCTACAAAAACGTAGACGCCCGTCCCGCCCGGAGCAAACACGCTACCGCATCCGCCGCGAGCGCTCCCGCCTCACCGCCGGGTCGCCCTCGTCCTCTCGCTGCGCCTGCTTTCGCTCCGCCGCCGTCGTCGCCAGCGCCCTCCGCCAGCGCCACGTTCGCCACCCGACATCCACCGCCGCCAGCGCCGCCAGCGCCGCGCCCAGCCTCGCCGCGAGGCCCGCCATCGAGCCCGCGCTCGCCCACGCCGCCGCGCCCACCGCCAGCACCGCCGCGCCGTAGGCCGTCGTCGCGAGCGCCACGCTCCACGCGCCAGGATCGCCGGTGCGCCCGCTCTCCTCCGTCGCTCTCCTCGCCCCCCGGGTCTGCGCCAGCGTCGCCGCGGCCGCGGCCACCACTGCCGCGCCCAGCGCCAGGCCAAGCGGCGCCACCACCGGTCCGGCGATGGCCGACGCGGCGCGCCACGGGTCGAGCTCCTCTCTCGCCGCCTGCGAGAGCGCCTCCCTCATTGCCCCCTGGAGCGCCGCCCCCACCGCCGGGACCGTCGCCACGACGGCGGCCCACACCGCGGCCAGCACCGCGACCTCGGAGAGCGGCGACCGGCCCTCCCTCCGGGCTCGGGCCAGCTCGCTCTCCGTGGGCGGCCGGGTGCTCACGACGCCCTACGGTAGAGCCTCACCCGAGGCCCAGCAGCCCCGCGACGCGCGACGCCACGAAGGCCGCCACCCAGGCGAGCGCGTAGGTGTAGACCACGACGAAGCCCACCCAGCGCCACGAGCGGGTCTCCCTCCGGATGGCCGCGAGGGTGCTCATGCACTGGCAGGCGAAGACGAAGAACACCAGCAGCGAGACGCCAGTGCGCGTGGTGTACCGGGGGCGGCCCTCGCTGTCGCGCGCCGTGCGGAGGCGCGTCGCGAGCGACTCGGGGTTCTCGTCGGCGTTCTCGATGCCGGAGATGACGCCGAGGGTGCCGACCATGAGCTCGCGCGCCCCGAAGGAGCCGAGGAGCCCGACGTTGATGCGCCAGTCGAAGCCGAGCGGGCGGGTGACGGGCTCCAGCGCCCGGCCGACGGAGGCCCCGACGCTGCGCTCCATCGCCGACGCGGCGGTGGGGTGAGGGTCGGCCGGAGCGCCGGGGGAGGGGACGTGGAGCAGCACCCAGAGCACGGCGCCGCAGGCCAGGATGACGGTCCCGACGTCGCGCACGAAGCGCTTGCCGGCGACCCAGCAGGCGCGGGCGATGGCGCGAGGGTCGGGCGATCGGTACGCGGGCATCTCCAGCACCAGCGGCAGCCGGCGTCCCCTGGTGGCCGAGCGGCGGAGCACCATGGAGACCACCACCGAGGCCACGATGCCGGAGAGGTAGAGCGCGACGAAGAGCGTGGCCTGGAGCACCGGGCGGCCGCCGAAGAAGGCCGCGAGCACCAGGCCGTAGGTGGGGATGCGCGCCGAGCAGGCCAGCAGCGGCAGCGCCAGGATGACCGTGAGGCGCTCCAATGGGTCGCGGACGATGCGCGTCGCGGCGATGGCCGGGACGGCGCACGCGTGGGCGGTGAGCATCGGGACGAAGGCCCGGCCGCCGAGGCCGAAGGGGCGCAGCGCGCCGTCGATGAGGAAGGCCCCGCGGGCGAGGTAGCCGCTCGCGTCGAGGAGCTCCATCGCGGCGGTGAGGATCACGATCTGAGGGAGAAAGGCGAGCACCGTCCCCGCGCCGCCCAGCAGCCCGTCGGCCACGAAGGACCCGAGGAGCCCGTCGCCGAGCAGGCGCGTCGCGAGGCCCCCGAGGCGCTGCACCCCGACGTCGAGCACCGAGGACACCGGGTCGGCCACGGCGTAGACCGCGGCGAAGAGCCCGATCATCAGCCCGAGGAAGAGCACCGGACCGGCCAGCGGGTGAAGCAGCACGCGGTCGAGCTGGGCGGTGCGGTCGCGGCGCTCCAGGGCCTCCTCGGTGACCACCGGGGCGTCGGTGATCGCGCGGTGGGCGAGCTCGTCGGCGCTCCATGCGGGCGCAGGGCGCTCTCCGGGCGCAGGCTCGGCGAGCAGCGCCGCGATGGCCGTGAGCAGCGCGGCGCGCGACGAGGGATCATGCGCGTTGACGGCCACCACCGGGACCCCGAGCGCCTTCACCAGCGGCTCGACGGAGAGCAGGCGCCCCTCGGCGAGGACCACGTCGCGCTGGGTGAGCACCACCAGCAGCGGCAGCGGCCGGGCGAGCAGCTCTCGGGTGAGCGCGAGGCCCGCGGCGAGCTGCGAGGCGTCGAGCACCTGCACCAGCACCGCGCGGGTCTTCTCGGCGATCACCCGGTCGAGGAAGGAGCGGGCGACGCCCTCGTCGGTGCCCGGGTCGAGGGTGACGTCGAGGCTGTACACCCCGGGCAGGTCGAGCACCCGGGCGTGCATCTGCGAGCCGGGCAGCGGGAGGTCGGCGGAGAGGATGTCTACGGTGACGCCGGGGAAGTTCCCGACCTTGGCGTGGGCGCCGGTGAGGCGGTTGTAGACCGACGACTTGCCCGCGTTGGGGCGGCCGAGCAGCAGCACCGCGGGGGCGTCGTCGCCCAGCAGGTGCTCGTCTCCGTGATGGTGGTGGCTCACCCGGCCGCTCCGTCGGGGTCGACGTCGATGCTCCCGGCGAGCCCGCGGTCGATGGCGAAGGCGGTGCGCTCGCCCACGCGCACCTGCAGCGGTCCTCGAAACGGACCCGCGCGCAGCACCGTCACCGCCGCGCCCTCGGAGACCCCGAGCGCCCGCAGCCAGCGGGCCTCGACCGGGTCTACGCGCAGCGCGACGATGCGCGCGGTCTGGTGGTGGGTGAGCTCGCGGAGGGTCATCGGTGCGACCGAGCGGGCGGCTTATCACGGTTCGCCCGGGGAGTGGGCACGGGCCTTGTAGAGCGCTCTCTCGCGGCGCGCGGCTGCGGCAGTACTGGGCCACCGTGCGCCAACTGCGTTATCGACACGCACAGGAGCGCCGACGCCATGACTCGATACTTCTCCAGGGTGACCTTCGTTGCGGCGCTGCTCGCCGTGGGCGGCTGCGGCAGCACGGTGGTGGCCCCTCCGCCCCCGGTCGACGGCGGCGTGGTGTGTCGCTTCCCCGATGGCACCGAGTGCCGCCAGGGGCAGAGCTGCCCCTCTCCCGACGGGTGCAACACCTGCGCATGCTCGGGCGATGGCCTGCTCGCCTGCACGGCGAGGGCGTGCGTGGACGGCGGTCCAGCGGACGTCCCGGCGGACGTCCCTGCGAGGAGGGCGTGCGTGTCGAGCGCGGAGTGCGCCCTCGGCGAGGAGTGCCACATCGTCGAGGGCTGCGCGACGCCGAGCTACTGCGGCCCGATGCTCGGCCGGGTGTGTACCGGCGACCTCGCGCCCTACTGCGGCTGCGACGGGCGAACCTTCAACGCGAGCTCGACCTGCCCCACGCGGACCTATCTACACCGCGGCCCCTGCGGTGCGATCGACGCGGGCTCGCCCACGGACGGGGGAGGGACATGCCGCAGCACCGGCGACTGCCCCCCGTCGATGATGTGCCAGGGGGCGCAGGGCTGCGACGTCCCGTGGCGCTGCGTTCCGGCCACCGCCTGCACGCCGGACATCGCGCGCTTCTGCGGCTGCGACGGGGTCACCTTCGAGGGCAGCTCCACCTGCCCGGGTCGGCCCTACCGCGCCTTCGGCCGCTGCCCCGCGGCCGACGGAGGGACCTCCTGCGCCCCGATGGACGCCGTCGGCGAGGGCCTCTGCGACGGGTACTTCGGCGTCGCGTGGAACGGCTCCGCCTGCGTCTCCATCACCGGCTGCCGTTGCGTCGGAGCGGACTGCCCCAGGGCCTACCGAGACCGCGAGGAGTGCGTCGCGGCCTGCGGCGGGTGACGGGTCGCGCGGGCCTTGTGGGCGTCCCCCACCGGTGCCAGATTCGCACCGCGCGGGGCGCAGAGGAGTTTCCCATGAGCGAGAGCGAGATGGCCGACCGCATCGATGTGATCACCGACCTCCTGATGGGGGCCGCGTACTCCGACGGGTCGCTCGAGGGCCGCGAGGAGGCCACCGTGCGCCGACTCCTGGGTGAGCTTCTCGACGGGGCGGCGCTTCCGGCGGCGACGGACGCGCGCATCGCGGCGTTCTCCCCGGTGGGCTTCGACCTGGAGGAGACCGCCGCGCCCTTCCGCGACGACAGCCCCGAGCGCAAGCGCAAGCTCCTCGAGCTTGTGGTCGCGGTGCGCGACGCCGACGACGTCTTCGACACCGACGAGGACGACTACATGACCGCGCTGGCCCGGGCGCTCGGCATGAAGCCCGAGGAGTACTCCGACCTCTCGCTGCAGATCGAGGAGCTGCGAAGCTCGCTCGACGAGGTGCGGCGCTCGATGCCGCCGGTGCTTCTCACGGCGCGCAAGAGCTGAACGGGGGAAGCGCCCCGCTCAGTGGATGCGGTGGGGGTAGGCCGCCACCACGTCGCGGGCCGGGCGCTCGATGCGCTCCACCACGGAGGTGACCAGGTCGCGCTCGCCCCGGCGGAAGTACACCGAGTGTCCGATCTGCGGGTGCTCCAGGGTGGGGATGATCCCCCCGTCGACGTGCTTGAGCGCGCCGGCGAGGCGGCGCCCCACGGCGGGGTGGTCGTCGCGCCAGCGGCCGACGCCGCGGTCTCGCACGGCCACGCAGACCTCGGCGCGGACGTGATACTCGGTGTTGCGCGTCACGAACACCCGGTGCACCCGCCGCTCTGAACCTTCGTACGACATCGTCGGCCTCCTGCCGCTCGCAGCCGTACGCCCGACGGGTTCGGCCCGTCCAGAAACCCATCCAACAGACCCTTCAGTGGTCGTCGTCGCCGGGGACTCTCGCCTCGGGCGCGACACGCGGCGCCTCCTCCTGGGCCGCGTCGTCCTCCGGCGAGAGCAGTGCGAGCGCCCAACGCTCGGTGCGCGTGCTCTCGTGGAGGAACATCGTCGCCCTCGCCCGGATGCCGTCGAGGGCGCGGTCGGCCGCGCGCAGCTCCGCCGCCACCGCCGGGGGAGCTCCCGCGGAGATGCCCGGGAAGAGCGAGCGCAGCTCGTTGGCGAGCGCCACCGCGCGCTCGAAGACCATCGCCTGCGCCGCCGAGCGCCGCAGCACCCTCACGAGCTGAGCGAGCACCGCAGGACCGTCGGCCCCCTGGGTGCCCTCGATGGCCCCGGGCTCGCAACGCGGCTCCGGGGCCGGCGCGGCGGAGGTGGCCGTCAGCGGCGCAGGGATCGTCCCGGACGGCGTCGTCCGCACCACCCTCAGCGTCTCCTCCAGCGCGACCAGCACATCGTCCCGCGAGGCGTCGCCGGCCGCGCTCGCGGAGGCCTCGATCCATCGAGTGAGGGTCGCCTCGGACTCCAGCGAGCGCCGCAGCCGCGTGGGCGCCCGCTCGATGCCGGTGTGGCTCATCCTCGCCTGGGCCACCTCCCCGACGCGCGCCAGGGACTCCTCCGCCGGGATGCAGAGCATCACCTGCAGCGGACGGAGCACCTCGATGCGCCGCAGGTCCGCCGTCGCCAGCTCCCTCTGGAGCGAGTACAGCGTGGCGAACCACCGGGTGCGCGCCTCGCTGTCGGCCACCACGCGCTGCTCCCGCTCGACCCTCGTGGCGCGCACCGGGCGGCCCGACGCGCAGGCCGTGAGCGCCACCAGCAGGAGGCCAAGGCGCGCGCCCCGGCCGCTCAAGGGTCGACACTCCGGGACAAGAAAATACAAGTCGGCGACAACTTCACGGGGGTCAAAACGCTATCACCACAGCGGTTTCTACGCGGTGCCGAAAACGTGAGGCAACGCCGCATGAGGCGCTACTCACGACCTCGTCGAAGCACGGAGCGTTCATGGCCACCTATCTCATCGCGGTCCCGTATCTCTCGGTCCTGCTGGCGCTGGTCTTCTACGGGCTTCATCGCAGCCACCTCGTGTGGCTGCTGTGGAAGCACCGGGAGTCCCTCCCCCCCGCGGCGCCCCGCAACATCCCCGACGCCGAGCTGCCCTACGTCACCGTCCAGCTCCCGCTCTTCAACGAGCCCGACGTCCTCGAGCGCCTGCTCGAGACCGTCGCCCAGATCGACTACCCCGCCGATCGCTTCGAGATCCAGGTGCTCGACGACAGCACCGACGACAGCCGCGAGCTCGCCCGCGCCAAGGTCATCGAGCTCCGCAACCGCGGCGTCGACGCGGTGTACATCCACCGCCACGACCGCGTGGGCTTCAAGGCCGGCGCCCTCGACCACGGGCTCACCCTCGCCAAGGGCGAGCTGGTCGCCATCTTCGACGCCGACTTCCTCCCGCAGCCCGGCTTCCTCCGCACGGTGGTGCACCACTTCGCCGACCCCAAGGTCGGCTGCGTGCAGGCCCGCTGGGGCCACCTCAACCGCGAGGTGTCCATCCTCACCCGCGTCCAGGCCCTCATGCTCGACGGCCACCACATGGTGGAGAACCGCGCTCGCTTCGCCTCCGGGCACTTCTTCAACTTCTCCGGCACCGGCGGCATCTGGCGCCGCGAGGCCATCGGCGCCGCCGGCGGCTGGCAGCACGACACCCTCACCGAAGACCTCGACCTCTCCTACCGCGCCCAGCTCGCCGGCTGGAAGTTCGTCTACCGCGAAGACCACGTCACCCCGGCCGAGCTCCCCGAGGAGATGGAGGCCTTCCGGGCGCAGCAGTTCCGCTGGGCCAAGGGCACCGTGCAGACCGCGCGCAAGCTCCTGGGCCGCGTCTGGGCGCGCACCGACCTGCCCTTCAGCGTGCGCCTCGAGGCCATCTTCCACATGACCCCGCACTTCGCCTACCCCCTGATGGTGATGCTCGCGGTGCTCCTGCTCCCGATGCTCCTGGTGATGCCCGCGAGCTCCACCGTCGGCCTGGCCCTCGACCTCTCGCTGATGTTCGCCTCGACGGGCTCGCTGCTCACCTTCTACGTCGTCGCCGAGCGCTCCCAGGGCCGCTCCGCCTGGGGCGCCCTTCGCCGCCTCCCCTGGCTCCTCGCCATCGGCTCGGGCATGAGCCCGTGGCTCACCAAGGCCGTCTGGCAGGGCCTCACCGCCGAGACCGGCGAGTTCGTGCGCACCCCCAAGAAGGGCGACAAGGCCAAGCAGGGCCGCTACCGCGCGCGCACCAGCCTCCCGTGGGTCGAGATGCTCATCGGCGCCGAGAGCGCCGCCGCCGTGGTGGCCGCCGTCGTCACGCACCACTACATCGCCGCCCCCTTCGCGATGCTCTTCCTCATGGGCTTCGGCTACGTGTCGCTCACCGTCACCCGCGAGCGCCTCGGGCTCAACGCCCCGGCCGCCGCTCCCCTCGCGCAGCCCGAGCGCATCTCCGAGCCCTCGCTCGGACCGATGCCCGGCTTCGAAGAGGGCGCCCGCGCCACCGACTCCGCCGCCGCCTGATCGCCCCCCGCACTCCTCCTTCGACGTCCCTACCGCTGCGCGCCGTCTGGTGTAGGGTGCCCCGCCCCTAAGGTTGGGCCTCGACACCCTGCATGGACCTCCGCCGCCTCATCCGAAACATCTCGTCCCAGTGGCTCAGCCTCGGCGCGCAGCTGCTCATCAGCGTGCTGATGACGCCCTTCATGGTGAAGCGGCTCGGCGACGACGGCTACGGCATCATCGCGCTGATCTCCGGCCTCGTCGGCTACTCAGGCATCCTCTACTTCGGCCTCGGCGCGGCGGTGGTGAAGTTCGTCGCGGAGCACCACGCGAAGGAGAACTACGACGAGCTCAACGCCACCTGCTCGACGATCTTCGGGGTCTACCTGGCCTTCGGCGGGCTCTGCTTCGCGCTGGCGCTGGCGCTCGTAGGGCCGCTGCCCTCCATCTTCCAGATCCCCGCGCACCACGCCAACGACGCGAGGATCATGCTGCTGATGATGGGCGTCGGGCTGCTGGTGCAGTTTCCGGGCAGCGTCTACGGCGGCATCCTGATGGGCCTCGAGCGCTTCGACGTGATGAACAAGTACAACTTCGTACTGCTCATCCTCCGCAGCGCCGCGGTCTTCACGGTGCTGCTCGCGCGCCCGACGGTGGTGCTCGTCGGCGCCGTCACCATGGCCTCGCTCATCGCCGAGCAGGTGTTCGCGTACGTCTACGCCCGCCGCACGCTCCCGAGGCTGCAGCTCTCCCTCGCGCGCTTCGAGCGCCCGCGGCTCAAGGTGCTCTTCACCTTCTCGGCGCAGTCGTTTCTCTTCACGCTCTCCGAGAAGCTCATCAACTACACCGACGAGTTCGTCATCTCGCAGGCGCGAGGCCCCGGCGCGGTCACCCTCTACGTGATCCCGCTGCGGCTGGTCGACTACGCCCGCGACGCGCTCGACAAGGCCACGCTGGTGCTGATGCCCGGCGTGTCGGCCACCGCGGCGCGCGGCGACCTCGAGGCGCTGCAGTCCCTCTGGCGCTTCGGCAACAAGGCCATCATGTGCCTCGTCGCCCCGGTGGCGCTGGTCTTCCTGATGTGGGGGCAGCACGTGCTGTCGCTCTGGCTCGACCCCGAGTACGGCCGCCGGGGGATGCCCGTGCTCTTCTGGCTCGCGCTCGCGTTCATCGCGCAGGTCGCAGGGCGCGGCATCGCCCGCCCCATCTTCGAGGGCCTCGGCGAGCTCTCCACCCCGGCCCGCATCACCGTCGCCGAGGGCGTCGTCAACCTGCTGATGTCCGTGGTGCTGGTGCGCCTCTGGGGCGTCGAGGGCGTGGCCTTCGCGACCTTCGTGCCCGCCGCGGTGACGGGCCTCCTGGTGATGCCGTGGTTCGTCTGCCGGCGCCTCAAGACCTCGTACCTGAAGCACCTGGCCAACACCTTCGTGAGGACGCTGCCGCCGCTCGCGCCCTGCGCCGGGCTGCTGCTGGCGGCCGAGCGCTACGGCTTCCACCTCCGGCTGGTCACCATGGGCGCGACCTGCCTCGCGGTGCTGGTCACCTACCTGTTCTTCGCCTGGTGGATCACCTTCAAGGCCGAAGACCGGCGGGTGATCATGGCGCGGCTCGGACGGGCGTAAGCACCGCGCGCAGCCCGCTCGCGTACTCCGGCGGGATCTTCTCCCACTGGTACGAGAGGTCCTGCTTCGGGAGCTTCGTGTCGTAGTCGCGCACGAGGCGCACCATGAAGGCCTTCATCAGCAGCGTGGAGAAGTCCACGCCCGCGCACTTGTGGCCCTTCAGCGGCTCGCCGACGCCCTGCGGGAAGAAGCCCGTGGGGTGCTTCTGGTGCTCCGCGCGCCCTTCGGCGAAGCGGTCGGGGTCGAAGCGGTCGGGGTCGGCGAAGAGCTCGGGGTCGTTGCCGCTCGCGAAGTTGCAGAGCATCACCATCCACCCCGCGGGGACGGTCTTGCCCGCCAGGGTGAACTCGCTCTTCGCCTTGCCGAAGCTCACCGCCACGAAGGGAGCGCGGCGCTTCATCTCCCGGGTGATGTTCTCCAGCAGGGTCATCCGGTGCAGCGCCTCGACGGTGATCGGGCCCGCGCCGACGTGCTCCGCGATCTCCGCCCGCAGCCGCTCCCGGAGCTTGTCGTCCTGGGCGAGGGCGACCAGCCCGTGGGCCATGTGCGCGAAGGTGATGTAGCCCGCGAGGTTGAAGTGGTGAAGCTCCTTGATGGCGTCCTCGCCGGCGATGCGGGCGCCGTCCTCCGCGGGCGTCGCCAGCATCCGGGAGAGCCCGTCGCCCGTGGGCTTCGCCACGCGCTCGGCCAGCACCCTGCGGTAGCGCTCGAAGATGCGCCCCTGCGCCGCCTTGGCCTTCGCGAAGGCCGTCCCTGGAATGGGCACCGGGATCGCCGTGAAGGCCTTCACCATCACCTTGAAGTCCGCGACGTTCTCCTCGAACTCCTCGGTCCCCTCGGAGCCCACCATGGTGCGCGCGATGACCTCCAGCGCGAGCTTCTTCAGGTCCTCCGTGAGGGTGGTCTCCCCGGCGGCGGACCAGCGCTCCAGGTAGCGCGCCACCACCGAGTCCATCACCGGCAGGTACTGCGTGAGCGCCTCTCGGGAGAAGGCCCCCATCACCTGCTGCTTGCGCTGCCGGTGGGGCTCCCCGTCCAGCAGCGGCAGGCTGGTGCCGCCGAAGAGGTCGGCGATGTGCGGCGCCATCCCTCCGCTGCGCTGCACCTTGGACTCGTCGTTGAAGATCCTCGCGCCCTCGGCGCCGACCAGCAGCGCCGTGTCCTTGAAGAGGATGTTGCTGCGAAACACCTTGCCGTAGCGCGCCTGGTGCGCGTCGACGAAATGAAACTGGTCCTTGAGGAAGTCCAGGGTCTCGCCCAGCAGGGGAAGGCCCCGATCGCCCGGTGGAAGCGTCGTCTCGCTCATTGGTCTGTCTGTGTCCCTCTCGCGCGGGAGGATCGTCCCCCGAGGGCTCCGTGGGAAGCCCCTCCGTTGAAGGCTCCGAACCGTTCAGGGGTGGGGCTGAGCCGCTGTGGAGCTTAGGGGGGTCGCGCGTAACCGTTCAGCGGAGCAAGTCGCCTGTTTGACGCCTATCGCTTCTACACATCTCGCGCGCCTGGGGTACGGCGTGCGGCCTCTTCATCGGCGTGCAGCGCCTGACCCCAGGCAACCTCAGGTGGTCACCTTCGCGCGACGCGAAGGTTGCAGGAGGAACGGAGCGAACGCGGCGACGACCGCGGTGCGGAGCGAGCGCGGCCACGGTGAGGGCGGGCGCGTCGGTCTGCCGGGCGGGCCGTGCGACGACGGCGACAGCGACTACCCT
>Ga0207969_100845_pt1 | contig 11265 bp, 8 predicted proteins | sample LakWasMet25_LOW6_2_FD_183869 | JGI IMG/M metagenome (GOLD analysis project Ga0207969, IMG submission 183869) | Freshwater sediment methanotrophic microbial communities from Lake Washington under simulated oxygen tension - Sediment Metagenome... | ecosystem: Environmental > Aquatic > Freshwater >... | reverse complement strand
TGCCCGGCGACGTTACCGATCCTGCGGCGTGCCGCGCCGCGATGGCGGCGACGCTGGCTCATTTCGGCGCGCTCGACGGCCTCATCAACAACGCCGGCATCAGCCACCGCAGCCTGCTCGCCGACACCGACCCTGCGGTGATCCGCCGCGTCATGGAGGTCAATTTCTTCGGCGCGGCCAATCTCACGGAAGCCGCGCTGGCGCAGATCGTGGCCCGGAAGGGCTTCATCGTCGCCATCTCCAGCGTCGCCGGCTTCTCGCCGCTGACCGGCCGCACCGGCTATGCCGCCAGCAAGCACGCGCTGCACGGCTTCTTCGACAGCCTGCGCAGCGAAGTCGAAGGCGCCGGCGTCGGCGTCACCCTCGTGTGTCCCTCCTTCATCCGCACCGGCATCGGCGCCGCAGCGACCGACGGCAGCGGCGCGCCGGTGAGCAGCCCGCGCATCACCACCGGCGTAGAGTCCTCGCCGGAGGAAGTCGCCGAACGCATCTTCGAAGCGGTGGCGGCAGGGCGCACGCTGCTGCTGCCCGACAGCACGGCGCGCAAGGCCTGGTGGCTCAGCCGGCTGGCGCCGGGGCTCTACGCCAGGATCATGAAGCGGCGGGTGGGCGGCGAGTTTGCGGACTTGCCTTGAAACCGCCTGCGCTCAGGCGGTGGCTTCGACGCGGTTGCGCCCTGAGGTTTTTGCGCGGTACAGCGCGGCATCGGCCAGCTTGACCAGCATGGCCGCGTCGGTCGCGTCGCGCGGCGCTTCGGCCACGCCGACCGAAATGCGGACGGGAAACACCGCGCCGTCGACCTTCAAGGACAGCGCGGCGACCTTCTGGCGGATCTCGTCCGCCCGCGCCCTGGCCGTGTCCTGCGCCATGTTGGGCAGCAGCAGCAGGAACTCCTCGCCGCCATAGCGGCAGGCGATGTCGCCGGCGCGCAGCGATTCGTTCAGCGTCGCCGCCACGGCGACCAGAACCCTGTCGCCGAACGGGTGGCCGTGCGTGTCGTTGATCAGCTTGAAGTGGTCCAGGTCGATCATCATGACGCTCAGCGGCGCGCCATCGCGCAGGCACCGGGCCAGCTCGCGGTCGATGGTGGCGGCCAGGTAGCGGCGGTTGTACAGGCCCGTCAGGTGATCGCGGTCCACCTCTTCCTTGAGCTGGGCCTGCAGCAGCTGGATCTCGGACAACTGCGATTGCAGCGCCTTCTCGTTCTGCCGCAGCTGCTCGCGCACCTGATGGAGCATCAGCGTGCGCCGGTGGGCGCTCAAGCCGAACATCACCAGGTAGGCGGAAACGCAGAAGATGGACAGCAAGGCGACGGCCAGGCTCGTCTCGGGCGCGAAATGCAGCCCCGTGAAGGACGCGGCCACCGCCATGCCCAGCACCTGCACGGCCAGGGCCTTGACCACACCCTTGGCGCCCTCGAAGGCGGCGAGGTTGATGCTGGTGCTGACGCCGAAGACAAACGCGATCCACAGCGGAAAGCCCATGCCTGCCGACCAGAGGCCGAAGCAGAACGAATCGAGCAGCATGTTGTGGATCTCGGCCTGCAGCGGGTCGCGGGCCAGCCGCGCGCGCCAATACACCAGTTGCGGATAGACCAGGAACTGCAGCACCAGGGCGGTCCAAACCCAGGCGGCGTGAGCCTGCGGGTACAAGTGGATAGCCACCAACAGGCAAAGCATCACCCACGACAGCGAGCGGTTGCGGTAGTTCATCCCGACTACCCAGTGGAGCTTCGGCTTCTGTGTTCCTGTCTCTGCGTTCGGCATGGGTTGTTTGCCGCCGGCAAGGCGCGGCATCTCTTCAATTATGGTTTCCTGCAAGGCGACCGGCAAATGGCTTTCCGGCGTCAGCCCTGCCAGAGGGATTTTTGTTTCCGACACCTCGAATCGCCGTGTCGCCAGAGCCGACTTTGCGATGTCACGGGTGTTCCGATGCTTGTCCGACCTGCCGCCCGCTCACGCAACAACTTCCAGCCCGCGCTTCTGCACCAAATGAAGCAGTTTCAGGGCGGTGCCTGTCGGCTTTTTCTGGCCGATTTCCCACTTCTGCACCGTCGATAGGCTGGTGTTCAGCAGGCGGGCAAATACCGCCTGGCTGACGCGCGAGGCCTCGCGGATATTCTTGATCTGCTCCGGCTCCAGCGGCTCGACCGGCGGCAGGCAAAGGCGGTCGAATTCGCGCAGCGTCATCATGTCCATCGCGCCTGCCTTGTGCAGTCCCCTGGCCGTGTCGTGGACAGCCTCAAGAATCGCTGATTTCGTTTTGCGCATCGCGATTTACCTCCATCAATTCACCGGCACGCTGAGCCTTGGCCAGCGACTGCGCGGTCAGGGACAGCAGATGCGCCGCCAACTTTTTCAAGGCTTCTTCTTCATCCTTGTCTATGTTGCTGCGCTCGTTCTTCGGGAAGCCGAATACGAAAATCCAGCGGCTTCCCCTGTTCGTGGCGACCAGCGTGCGAAAGCCGCCACTCTTGCCTTGCCCCGGCCTGGCAATCCGCTTCTTGAACAGGTTGCCCCGAGGTCGGCGTCATACAATCCGCTCGCCATTTCGCGAACGGCGGCACAAAGGCTTGGCACGGTGAGTCCTTGTTTTCGCGCCCAACGGTCGAACCATCGGGTCGTGTAGATCGCCATGCCCTGCCTCCTTCTTCCTCAGTATAGCACCAAGTGCTATAGCGATGGCGTTATGAGGTCAGCCTGATTTGCTAATTGAAAGGCTTGAGTCGCCGTGTCGCCGGCGCCGACTCTCCCAGCCTTGCCGAGCGGCTCCCTCGGTTTCTCCGCCGACATTTGAGCGATGTGGGGCGAGGCTCTACACTTGCGCCATGTGCAATCGTTACGTCTCACCCGATCAGGCGGCCATCGAGCGGTTCTGGCACGTCGGGCGGCACAATCAGCCGCAATGGGCCAGGGAGATTTTTCCGCGGGCGCCGGGTCCCTTCGTCCGCCCTGGCGCAGGCACGCCGGAGCGCGAACTGGTGGTGGGGCAGTGGGGCCTGATTCCCTGGTTCGCCAAGACCGCGAAGCTGCCTTATGCGACCAACAATGCCCGGTCCGAGGAACTCGCGACCAAGGCCTCCTACAAGCAGTCGTGGCTGCACGGCAAGCGCTGCATCATCCCGGCCTGGTCCTTCGACGAGCCGTGCTGGGAGACGGGGCGCAACGTGTGGTGGAGCTTCCGTCGCGCGGACGGCCTGCCCTGGGGATTGGCGGGCTTGTGGAACGACTGGACCGACAAGGAAAGCGGCGAGGTGGTCTCCAGCTACACCATGCTCACCATCAACGCCGACGACCACCCGCTGATGTCGCGCATGCATCGCCCCGACCCGAAGCTGCCGCCTGACCGGCAGGACAAGCGCAGCGTGATTGCGATCGAGCCGGGCGACGTCGATGCATGGCTGAATGGCTCCATCGACGACGCCAGCGAGTTGATGCGCGTGCCGCCGGTCGATTTGATGGAGGCCGGGCCGAAGGACTGAGCGGGACGCGGAGACACCACGGGGTGGGAGTGATCCGGTTTGGCGGCACCGGAAATCGCCGTGTCGTCAGCGTCGCATTGCCCGGCCCGGCGCTGTCAGATCACGCCGAGCGTAGACCACAGCGCCCGACCCAGCAGGCGCGCGGGCAGCAAGGTAAAGGCACCGGCAACGACGAGTCCGCCGAAAAATACGCCCTTCATGATTCTCTGATGGCGCAGGATGTTGCCGGTCATGGCGAAGTACACGGCGAAGGAGAGCGCGACCAGGGAGATCACGGACAGGCCGTGGATCCACGAGAAGCTGCCGCCGCCCCTGATCCAGTAGGTCGAGATTGCCGTGACCAGCATCAGGCCGACCCAGGTGCGGCCCAGCACGCGGTGGGAGAAATCGCCTTTGCGACGCAGGAAAACGGTGATGCCGAGAATCAGCGCAGCGAGGGCTGCGGTGAGGTGGATCAGGATCATGGGGGTGAATTCTTGTTGCATTGCGGCCTCCTGTGGGTTTGGGGTGGAGGCAGTTTCCGCAAGGCAAATGCGTCGGGCGAGCGAATTGCGACGAATCGCCGGATCGGCGGGTCGAGCTGCCGCAGGAGGCAACGAGCCGTACGCGCCAAGAGTCGGCGCTGGTGGGACGGCGGCTTGTGATGACTGCCTACAGCAAAGGCCTCTGCCGGACAGCTTCACGCAGCAGCAGGTCCTGCTTGCGCGCGAGGCCGCCGGCATAACCGGTCAGGCTGCCGTCGGCGCCCAGCACGCGGTGGCAGGGCACTACAACGCTCCACGGGTTGCGCCCGACCGCCGCGCCGACGGCGCGCACCGCGAGCGGCTTGTGCAGTTGCGCGGCGATGGCGCCGTAGCTGGTGGTGGCCCCCCACGGAATTGTCGCCAGAGCCTCCCATACGCTGCGCTGAAACGGCGTGCCCCAGGCGGCCGCGCGCGGCGTACTGAACTGCCGGCATTCGCCGCGGAAATACGCCTGAAGTTCCCCGGCGGCCTGATCGAGCCAGCGTTGCGACTTCACTGCCTGCCACTCGGATGCATCCGGGTGGTGGCTCTGGCCCTCGAACCACACTCCCGCCAGGCCGGCGTCGCCGGCGGCCAGCAGCATGGGGCCCAAAGGGGTGGCGATGGTCTTGCAGACGAGCTTCATGGGGATCCTCCGTGCCAGAGTCGAATGACGGCGTAGCTGCGCCAGGGTTGCCATGCCGTTGCCAGCTTGGTTGCCCACGCGGCGGCGACGCGGGCGGGCTGCGGGCCGTCGCGCACGCCCAGGCGCTGTTGCACCACGATGTCGCCCGCCGGAAACGCATCGGGCCAGCGCAGGGCGCGCATGGCAATGTATTGCGCGGTCCACTCGCCGATGCCGGGCAAGGCCATCAGGGCTTGCACCGTGGCTTGCACCTGCGGGCCGGGCTTCAGGTCCAGGCCTCCATGCGCCACGGCATGCGCCAATGCCTGGATGGCCTTCTGGCGTTGGCGCACGATGCCCAGCTGGCCCAGCGCGTCGGGCGAGGCCTGCAGCAGGGCGGCCGGTGTCGGAAACGCATGCGTGAGCTGCGGCCACGGCGTGGCCAGCGGCTCGCCCAGGGTCTGCACCAGGCGCCGCGTGAGCGTACGCGCCGCCGCCACGGTGACCTGCTGGCCCAGCACCGCGCGCACTGCCAGCTCGAAGCCGTCCCACGCGCCCGGCACGCGCCAGCCGGCGCAATGCGCGAAGTCGCGGGCGAGGGCGGCTTCGATGGCCAGCGGGTCGGCGTCGAGGTCCAGCGCCCAGCGCACCTGTTGCAGGACGCTCGGCAGGACGGGCAGCAGGCTGTCGGAGAGCTGCACGTGAACCCGCTGCGCCGCGGCCTCGAACTGCATGCGCACCCAGCCCATGTGGCTGCGCTTCCCCACCGACATGCGCACGATGCGGACGAACTCGTCCGTGCCGTCCCCGGTGGCGGTGCACAGTTCCAGGCCCGCTACGGCGCGCAGACCGAGGAAATTCATCATCGCGGCCTCGTCATAGGGCGGGCGGTAGGCCAGCTTCAGGCGCACGTCGCTGGCGGCCTGGCCCTCGCGCCGGCACGCCGACGGCGTCAGGCGGTAATGCCCGGCAAACGCGGTGTTGAAGCGACGCTGGCTGGCGAAGCCGCTGAGCTGGGCAATGCGGGCGATCGGCAAGGCCGTGTCGCACAGCAGTTGCTTGGCCAGCAGCAGGCGGCGCGTCTGGCGGTATTGCGACGGCGTCACGCCGAGGTGCTGCACCAGGATGCGGTGCAAATGGCGCTGGCTCACACCCAGCCGCGCGGCGAGGTCGGCCACCCGTAGCGGCTCGTCGGACAGGGCTTCGGCGCTGTCGAGCAGCTGCATGGCTTGCATCGCCAGTATCTGGCTGGCATCCTGCGTCGACCAGTGCGGACGGCTCGCCGGGGCCAGCTCGGGGCGGCAGCGCAGGCAGGGGCGAAAGCCCGCCCCTTCGGCGCGCGCGGCGCTGGCAAAGAACAGGCAGTTTTTCGCCAGCGGTGCGCGCACCTTGCACACCGGGCGACAGTAGATGCCGGTGGTCTTGACCGCCGTGAAAAAGTGACCGTCAAAACGCGCATCGCGCGAAAGCACGGCCTGGTAGCAGGCGGCGGGGTCGAGCAGGGCCTGGGGCGTTGTCATGCCCGCATGTTACCCAGCCCGGGGGCGCAAAGTAGCCGTTTTCGGACATGTTCCCGGGGCAGGACTGATTAAGTCCGTTCGCGTTGAGCCTGTCGAAACGCAAGCCAGTCAAACCAAGGGCTTCGACCGTTCGACAAGCTCACGGCTCAGCCCGAACGGCACCGCGATTTGGGGTGAGCTTGATTTGCTACTTTGACAGCCCGGATCGCCGTGCGGTCAGGCATTCTCCAGCGGCAATACGGACTGGCGGACAAATTGTTCGAAGCCGTCGATGGGCAGCGGCCGGCTGAAGAAATAGCCTTGATAGGCATGGCAACCCGAGCTGGACAGGAAGTCGCGCTGCGCTTCCGTTTCGACCCCTTCCGCGATGACGGCCAGCCCCAGGCTCTGGGCGAGCGCCACGACGGTGCGCGCAATCGCCGCATCGTTCGGGTCGGTGAGCACATCCCGCACGAACGACTGGTCGATCTTCAGTTGATCGAGCGGCAGGCGCTTCAGGTAGGAGAGCGAGGAATAGCCGGTGCCGAAGTCATCCAGCGAGAAGCCGACGCCCTTTGCCTTCAGCGCAAACATTTTCTCGATGATCTGCTCGACGTTATGCACCAGCAGGCTCTCGGTCAGCTCCAGCTTCAGTCGCCGCGGATTGGCGCCGGTCGATCCGAGTGCCGCCAGCACGTGTTCGACGAAGTCGGGCCGGTTGATCTGATGGGCGCTGACATTGACCGCAATCGTCAGTTGGGCCATCTCCGGCAGCGCTGCCCATTGGGTCAATTGGGCGCACGCGGTTTCCAGCACCCAGCGGCCCAGGGGCAGGATCAGCCCGGTCTCTTCGGCAAGGGGGATGAAGTCGGCAGGCGAGACCATGCCGCGCTCGGGATGCCGCCAGCGCAACAGCGCTTCCGCGCCCGTGACGCGGCCCTTGCCGACCACCTGGGCCAGATAGTGGAGCACGAACTGCCCGTTCTCGACGGCGTGCCGCAGGTCGTCCTCCAGCGCCACGCGCTCCTTCACGACGGATTCCATGGCCGGATCGAAAAAGCGGAACGTGTTGCGTCCGGTGTCCTTGGCCTTGTACATGGCCAGATCGGCCTGCTTCATCAGGTTGTCCAGCGTAGCGATCTGGCCCTTGAACAGGGTGATGCCGATGCTTGCCGTGCTGTGGAATGCCGCGTCCTTGAGCTGGTAGGTCTGATTGAGTGTCGAAAGAATTTTCTCGGCCACCGATTCGATATCGGTGGCGGCGGCTCTGTCGTTCGTGCTCAGGTTCGCCAGCATCACCACGAATTCGTCGCCGCCCAGCCGTGCCACCGTGTCGCTCTGGCGCACGCACCTCGACAGGCGTTGCGCAACCTGCTTCAGCAGCAGGTCGCCCATGTCGTGGCCGAGCGTGTCGTTGAGGGTCTTGAAATGGTCGAGGTCGATGAACAGCAGCGCACCGTTTCTGTCGTTGCGTGAACTGGCGGCAATGGCCTGCTTCAGGCGATCCAGCAGGAGTGTGCGGTTGGGGAGGCCCGTCAGCTGGTCAAAAAATGCCAGTTCCGCGATTTTCTCTTCCGCCTGCTTGCGTTCGGTGATGTCGAAATGCGTGCCGACGTAGTGGGTCACCACCCCGTCGTCGCCCTTGACCGCCGAAATGGTGAGCCATTTCGGGTAGATCTCGCCATTCTTGCGCCGGTCCCATACTTCTCCCTGCCATCCGCCGGTGCGGCCGATGGACTCCCACATGTCGCGATAGAACTCCGCGCCGTGGCGGCCCGACTTGAGCAGCCGCGGTGTCTGCCCCACCAGCTCATCCTGCGTATAGCCGCTGCTCTCGCAAAATGCGCTGTTGACCCGCAGGATCACGCCTTTGGAGTCGGTGACCATCATGCCTTCCTGCGATTCGAAGACGGTGGCGGCGACGCGAAGACTTTGCTCGGTCCGCTTTAGCTCCGAAATATTGCGGCCCGTGCCATGGTATCCGGTGAAACGGCCTATCTCGTCAAACAGCGGCTCGCCGCTGACGCTGTACCAGCGCACCTCGCCCTGATCATCGGAAATGGGGTATTGGAAATCCTTGAACGGAAGATGGGCTTCGAGAATGGCGCGGTGCGCAGCCCATTGCTCGGGCGTCAGCTTGATGTTGAGTTCCCATCGGGTCTTGCCCAGGGTCATGGCCGGTGGTGTGAAGTTGTTGGCAAGCGCCCCGGAGAATTCCGTGAACCGAAACTGCTCGTCTTGCTGCCAGAACCAGTCGGACGACATCGTCGAAAGTGCCTGAAACCGCTTTTCGCTGTCCTTCAGCGCCGCTTCGCGCTGGCCCAGGACTTCCAGCAGGTGATTGAAGCCGCCGATAAGGTCGCCGATTTCATCCTGCCGGGCGATGGGCAGGGCCTGCGGCGGCTGCTTCGATTCGGACTGGGTGGTCAGCGCCTTGGCGGCATCGAGCAGGGGCGAAAGTTCACGGCGCAACATCCACCATGTCAGGCCGCCCGCGAGCAGGGACAGCAACAGCGCGGCGAGCAGCATGCGCTGCTGCAGCACGCGGATCGAGACGAAGGCTTCTGCCGTCGGCAGTATGACTGAGGTATACCAGCCGGCGATGGGCACCTGCTTGATCGAGACCAGCACTTCCAGTCCGTGCGGATTGACGACCACCGCAGAACCCTCGTAGCCCTGCATGAAGCGGTCGATCCACGGACTTACGCCGGGGGGAGGGAGTACCTCCATGATGCGGGACTTGTCGAAGGCGGCAACGATCGTCCTGTTCTGCGGCGTGACGAGAAAAGCCCCGCCGGTCCTGCCGTAGGTGCTGTCCGTAATCCTGCTCAGGAAATTGGGCGTGCCCAGATTGATCTCGCCCACCAGCGCCCCGATGACCTTGTCTTCTGCGTTGCGAATGGGAACCGCCATGTCGAAAACGGGCAGCCGCGACTTCTTTCCCATGACGGGCGGGCTGACGATGGGCTTGCCGTCAATCAGGGTTTTGGCCAGATAGTCTCTGTCGCGGTAATTGGTGCCGACCCGTTGCGCCGAGCGCGGCACTTCGGCAATCGCGGTGCCGTCGGGCCTGATGGCAAGCACGCCGCCGTTGAACAGGATTTCGACAGCGGGCAGCTGCAGCAGGCGTGCCTGCAGGGTGGCGGCATTGTCCATCATGGCCGGGCTCAGGCTCGCGGCAACGCTGGCCAGCAATTCCAGGCGCAAGGCCAATTCGTGGTTGATGTTGGTCCCGATCAGGGACACCGCCGCAAACTGCTGTTCGCTCAACTGGCGCTCGAGGTCGTCGCGCAACATCCTGCCGGAGTACAGCGCGAGCGACCAGATGCTGGCCAGGAAAATGGCCAGGGTGAACAGGGTCACTCTCGTCTTCAGTGAGTTCCAGTGGAACATTGCGAAATCTGCTCCCGATGCTCCGTGGTGAATGGGCTGACTTGCCTTTCGAAGGCCGGCCCCGCCGTATCGTCGGCGCCGACTTTCAAGCCTGGCCGAATTTCTCGCACAAATCGTTGACCGCCTGGCGCTCGCCGCGAACCCGCAGTAAGGCGCCCGCTTCGTCGGCACGTTCCTCGAGCACTTCGCAGTTGGCGAAGATCTGGCTGCGCTGCTGCTGTGCCGACCAGGGCAGGAACAGCTCGGCCTCGACCAACCCGCCGCGGAAGAACTCGACGATCGCCGCGCGCAGCAGGGTGACGTCGTCGGCGCGGCGCGCGCTCATCACGATGCAGTCCGGCCAGGCGGCGCGCAGCGCGGCTTCGCGTTCGGCTTGCGCCGCGGCGTCGCCGACGTGGTCGATCTTGTTGAAGACGCGGATGCGCGGCACGTCCTGCGCGCCGATCTCCTTGAGCACCTTGTCGGTGACGGCGAGCTGCCGTTCCAAGCCCGGATCGCTGGCGTCGATGACATGGAGCAGCAGCGCGGCGTCGAGCGCCTCCTCGAGCGTCGACTTGAACGAGGCGACCAGTCCGTGCGGCAGGTTCTTGATGAAGCCGACGGTGTCGCTGATCAGCACGCGCGGCCTGCTCTCGGGCTGCAGGGCGCGCACGGTGGTGTCGAGCGTGGCGAAGAGCTTGTTCTCGACCAGCACGTCGCTGCCGGTCAGGGCGCGCATCAGCGTGGACTTGCCGGCGTTGGTGTAGCCGACCAGCGCCACCGTGGCGAGACCCTGGCGCTCCTGGCGGCGCGAGCGCTGCGTCTTGCGCTCGGCATCCATGGCGACGATTTCCTGCTGCAGTTCGGCGATGCGGTCGCGAATCTTGCGCTTGTCGAGTTCGGTGTGCGACTCGCCGGCGCCGCGCCCGCCGGTGCCGCTGCGCTGCCGCCCTTGCGGGCCGGCGAGCTTGGCCGCCTCGCGCAGGCGCGGCGCCATGTAGCCCAGCCGCGCCATCTCCACCTGCGCGCGCGCGGCGCGGGAAGTCGCATGGCGGTGGAAGATCTCGAGGATGACCATGGTGCGGTCCATCACCTCGCAGCCGACTTCCTTTTCGAGGTCGCGCGCCTGCGACGGCGAGATCTCGTGGTCCACGAAAATGGCGTCGATCCTGCCGGCGTCGGGGTCGGCGGCGGCATGCAGGGGTTTCTCGAAGGCTCCGGGCGCGGGTTCGCTATCGACGAATTCGCGTATCTCTTCGCGCTTGCCCTTGCCCAGGTAGGCGGTGGTGTCGAAGCTGGAGCGCTTCTGGGTGAAGGTGGCGGTGATCACGTAACCCAGCGTCTTGGCGAGGTCGCGCAGTTCGGCCAGCGAGGCCTCGAACTCGATGTCGCTCACGTTGGGCAGCTGCACGGCCGCGACGACGGCGTACTTGGGCTTCTCTTTGACTTCCTTTTGCATGCGGGGCGGCTTTTCTTGAGTGTTCAAAGCCGCATGTTACCCGCCAATGCGCCGGGCGCCGCCGGCGTCCGTGCCATGAAGCCCTATTGGCAGGCCGCCAGGTCGAGCAGCTTGAGCCGCTGCACCTTGCCCGAAGGACCTTTCGGCAGTTCGGCGACGAACAGAAACTGCTTCGGGGTCTTGTAGGCGCCGAGCGCCGTTTCGCAGTAGGCGCGCAATTCGGCTTCGCTGCATTTCCGGTCGGGCTTGAGCACGACGCAGGCCAGGATCTCCTGGCCGTAATTCGTGTCCGGGATGCCGACGGCGGCAGCTTCGAGCAGGGCAGG
>Ga0207969_100844_pt1 | contig 11266 bp, 13 predicted proteins | sample LakWasMet25_LOW6_2_FD_183869 | JGI IMG/M metagenome (GOLD analysis project Ga0207969, IMG submission 183869) | Freshwater sediment methanotrophic microbial communities from Lake Washington under simulated oxygen tension - Sediment Metagenome... | ecosystem: Environmental > Aquatic > Freshwater >... | reverse complement strand
AAGCGCCGGTACCTCGCCCATGACCACCAGGCGGTGCTCGCCCACCTGGCGCCGATACACATTGACCGGACCGACGTTGGATACGGCCTCCGCTTCCCCGCCCGACCCGCCGGGCTCGATGAAGACCGAGATCGACGCCAGTCCGTCGGAGAACACCACATGCAGGCTTTCCGGATTCTCGGGGGCTGTCTGCCGCTTCATCGTGGCCACCCTGCGGAATCCGGGCAGCATCGTGCGGAAGTTCCAGCCCATGTCGTCCGGCTTCACTTCGGTCGCCCGTACCTGCTGAACCCGCACGCGCTCGCTGTCGAAGCGCGGCTTCAATGCCCCCTGTTCGAGGGGGCCGCCTATCGTGACCTGGGTGAAGGCAAAGGACTCGAGCGTTTCCCCGCGTTCGCCGACCAGATTGGCCTTCAACAGCAGGCCGCTGGCGGCATCCATCCAGAATTCATGCCCGAAGCGCAAGGCGTCGCGCGGCTCCAGCAGCACGGCCCGGCTGTTCATGCCCGCAACCCGCGCCTGTCCGCCGCTGCGAATTGCATAGTGTTCCGGCAGGCTGCCCAAGCCCGCGGGCAGCAAGGCCGGAAAGCCGCGCTGGCTCGAACGGTTTTCTATGATCACCAGCTTCTCTTCCGGAAAGAAGCATTTCACTTCGCTGCCGGCACGCAGCACCTCGCGAGGACTGCCGTCCAAGGCCTCGATCCGTTCCAGTTCGCGCCCGTTGCTCAGCGAATGCGCGATGCGCGAGGCATCCACCTTGTCGCCGCTGCGATAGACGAAGGTGCCGCTGTAGGTCAATTGCCGGGACGCCTGCGCAATGCGCTGCAACAAGGCCAGTCCGTCTTCGGCCAGGGCCGGCGTGGCCGCCAGCAGAACCGCCAGCAAGGCAAGCCGCGAGATCGGGACAACCGCCATCAACGACCCTCGCCCGACGCGGCAACGGTGCGGATGTTGCGCGCACCGCCGACAATGACACCGCCCGGCGAGTATGCCTGGTGCGCCAGCAAGTATTCCTGCAGGCGCGGCGTGGACAGCGACTGCGCCAGCATCATTTCCGGCTTCGCGCTCGCCGGTCCGGTTGCCACGGCCGGCCCGGTCGCCACGGCCGGACTTCCGTCGACCGAGGGCGCCAAAGCCAGCCATGCCACCACGGCAACGCCTGCAGCGGACGCTGCAAGGGCCAATGCCGGTCGCTGCCACTCCAGCTTGCGGCGCGGCGCCGGGGCCATCACCGTCGGCTCCAGATCAAGCGCCGACATCACGCGCGCAGTGACGTCGACCTCGAGTCCGCTTTCGCCGCGCAAGGCGGCGCCGATCACCTGGCAATCGCACCATTGGGCGCGCAACTCGCCCTCGCGACGCAGGGCGCGCAGCGTCTCCGCAATCTCGTGGCCTTCGAGTTCGCCGTCCATCAGCGCCGAAATCCGTGTCTTCATGTCGTCACCATCTCTTATCCGGGGCCGCATCAAGCAGGGGCCTCAATTTCGCCGAAATCGCATCGCGGGCGCGGAAGATCCGCGAACGCACGGTACCGATCGGACAGTCCATCACTTGCGAAATTTCCTCATACGACAAACCTTCGATCTCGCGCAGCGTGATCGCCGTGCGCAAGTCCTCGGGCAGGGCTTCCATCGCGGCATTCACCACCTGCCCGATCTGCTTCGTCATCATCAGGCGCTCGGGAGTATCGTGGTCGCGCAGCAGGTCGGCATCGTCATAGCCTTCCGCCTCCTCGCTATCCACCCCGGTCGTTGCCGAAGCGCGCCGGCCGTGGGTCATCAGCCAGTTCTTTGCGGTGTTGACCCCGATCCGGTACAGCCAGGTATAGAAAGCGCTGTCATTGCGAAACCCCGGCAACGCCCGATAAGCCCGAATGAAGCTGTCCTGAACAATATCCTCCACCTCGGCTGAATCACGCACCATGCGCGAAATCAGACGTGCGAGCTTGCGCTGATACTTGGCAACCAGGAGGCCGAAGGCCTGCTTGTCGCCCGCCTGCACCCGCTCGACCAGTATCCTGTCTGCTTCGCGATCTCCCATGGGCTTTGCTGTTTGTTCTCGCCAGATGAAAAAATTCGCGGCTTCAATTTCACCGCAAGCGAGTATAACAAGCCTCTCCGCCCACTTTCCTCACTGTCCCGGCCGCCCTGAGGCCAGCCGCTGCCCACAGTGACCGACGGCCTTCAAAATAGTTCCGCGTTCGGGGCAGTGATATAGTCCCGCCCCATGAATACAGCCGCCGTTCAGCATTTCGACGTCCTCATCATCGGCAGCGGCCTCGCCGGGCAGTCCCTGGCATTGAGGCTCGCGGACACCCGCCGCGTGGCGCTGGTCACCAAGAAGACGCTGGCGGACTCCGCCTCCGCGTGGGCGCAGGGCGGCATCGCCGCGGTGCTCGACCCGGCCGATAGCGTCGAGGCACATGTCGCCGACACTTTCACCGCGGGTGCCGGCCTGTGCGATCCCGACGCTACCCGCTTCGTGGTCGAGCACGGTCGCGAGGCCATAGAGTGGCTGATTGCGCGCGGAGTTCCCTTCACCGCGGACAACACCCCGCTGGGCTTCCATCTGACCCGCGAGGGCGGCCACGGCCAGCGCCGCATCATCCATGCCGCCGACGCGACGGGCACCGCCGTGCAGCAGACCCTGACCGAGCAGGTGAAGAACCATCCCAACATCACGGTTCTGGAACGGCACATCGCGGTCGACCTGGTCACGGCGGCCAAGCTCGGCCTGCCCCGCAACCGCTGCCTCGGCGCCTACGTGCTGGACATCGTCCACGACCGCGTGCTGACCCTCGGGGCCAGCCATACGGCGCTGGCCACGGGAGGCGCCGGCAAGGTCTATGTCTACACCACGAATCCGGATACCGCCACGGGCGACGGCGTGGCCATGGCGTGGCGCGCCGGCTGCCGGGTGGCGAACATGGAGTTCATCCAGTTCCATCCGACCTGCCTGTACCACCCGCATGCCAAGTCCTTCCTGATTTCCGAGGCGCTGCGCGGCGAAGGCGGCCTGCTGCGCCTGCCCGACGGCACGCGTTTCATGCCCGAACACGACAGCCGCGCCGAGCTCGCGCCGCGCGACATCGTCGCCCGCGCGATCGACTTCGAAATGAAGCGCCACGGCATCGACTGCGTGTTCCTCGACATGACGCACAAGTCGCCCGAGTTCCTCAAGGAGCATTTCCCGACCATCCTCGCCCGCTGCCTGGAACTGGGCATCGACATCACCCGGGAGCCGATACCCGTGGTGCCCGCCGCGCATTACGCCTGCGGCGGCGTCGTCACCGACCTGGCGGCACGGACCGATCTCAACGGGCTTTATGCGATCGGCGAAACCACGTTCACCGGCCTGCACGGCGCCAATCGCCTGGCCTCGAATTCGCTGCTCGAATGCGTGGTCTTTTCCGCCGCCGCCGCAAAGGACATACTCGCCGCGCCGGTGGAACCCCTGCCCCACCTGCCGCAATGGGACGAAAGCCGGGTGCGCGACGCCGACGAGGAAATCGTCATATCCCACAACTGGGCCGAACTGCGCCGCTTCATGTGGGACTACGTCGGCATCGTGCGCACCAACAAGCGGCTGGAACGCGCCCTGCACCGCATCCACATGCTGCAGAAGGAAATCGACGAGTACTACGCGAACTACCGCGTCGGCAACGACCTTATCGAATTGCGCAACCTGGTGCTGACCGCCAATCTGATCGTCAAAAGCGCGCAGCGCCGTCACGAAAGCCGCGGCCTGCACTTCAGCCGCGACTACCCGGATACCCTGCCGCGCGCGCTGGAAACGGTGCTGCACCCGCCCGAAATCTGAGCCGGCCGCACGGGCCACATTCGGCAGGACTCAGGCCGGGTTCGCCGCCGTCGACCGCCAGCGCAGCCAGAGCCGCAACTGGCGGAAATCTTCCGCCGCAAGGCTGTCCGCCAGCAGCGTCAGGGCGCGCGATCTGCCCTCCTGCCGGTACAGCAGCACGACCAGGAAGGACAGCACGAAGGTATGGGGCTGGACGACGGCTTCGATCGCCGTGCCGTCAGCGCCGACTGTTTCGAGCCGGCCGTCGCCGCGCAGGATCAGCGTGGCGACCGGCGGCGCCGCGCGCAGCCGCGCCAGCGAAGCCCCGACCAAAAGCAGGAGCAGCGCCGCCAGCCATGCCGGGAGCGTTGCGGCCAGCACCGAGGCGGCAGCCGCGACATGGGCCGCCGACTGGATCAGCAGCAGCCGGCGCGATGGTCTGATGGAAACCGAAAGAGGGGCGACCGGCTTCATCGCCCCGATCGCCTATATGCGGCGGAAGACCAGTGAGCCGTTGGTGCCGCCGAAGCCGAAATTGTTCTTCAGCGCGACATCGATCTTCATCGGCCGGGCCTTGTTGGCGCAGTAATCCAGGTCGCACTCCGGATCCTGCTCGAAGATGTTGATGGTCGGCGGCGATATCTGGTGATGCACGGCGAGCACCGTGATCACCGACTCGAGGCCGCCGGCGCCGCCCAGCAGATGGCCGGTCATCGACTTGGTCGAATTCACCACCAGCTTCTGCGCCGCGTCGACGCCGAAGGCCAGCTTGATGGCCTCGGTCTCGTTCTTGTCGCCCAGCGGCGTCGAAGTGCCGTGGGCATTGACGTACTGGACCTGGTCGGGATTGACGCCGGCGTTCTTCAGCGCGTTCACCATGCTGCGCCGCGGACCGTCGGTATCAGGCGCGGTCATGTGGTACGCGTCGCCGCTCATGCCGAAACCGGCCAGCTCGGCATAGATCTTCGCGCCGCGCGCCCTGGCATGCTCGTACTCTTCGAGCACCATCACGCCGGAGCCCTCGCCGAGGACGAAGCCGTCGCGATCCTTGTCCCAGGGACGGCTGGCCGTCGCCGGATCGTCGTTGCGCGTCGACAAGGCCTTGGCCGAACCGAAGCCGCCGACCGCCAGGGGCGTCGTCGTCGCCTCGGCGCCGCCGCACACCATCACGTCGGCATCGCCGTACTCGATCATGCGCGCGCTGATTCCGATGGCGTGCAGGCCCGTGGTGCAGGCCGTGACCACCGCAATGTTCGGTCCCTTCAGGCCCAGCATGATCGAGAGGTTGCCCGAGATCATGTTGATGATGGTGCCTGGAATGAAGAAAGGCGAAATCTTGCGCGGGCCGCCGCCGAGGAAGTCGTTGTGCGTTTCCTCGATCATCGGCAGGCCGCCGATGCCCGAGCCGATGTTGACCCCTATCCGGTCGGCGTTTTCGGCATTGACCTCGATCCCGGAGTCGCGGAAAGCCTGGATGCCGGCCGCCATGCCGTAATGGATGAAGGTATCCATCCGGCGCGCTTCCTTGGCCGACAGATAGGCCGCGACATCGAAGTTCTTCACCTCACCCGCGATGCGCGCCGGAAAAGCCGATGCGTCAAAGCGGGTGATGGGTCCGATCCCGCACTTGCCGGCAATCAGGTTGTCCCAGGCTTCTGGAACGCTATTGCCAACCGGCGAGACGAGGCCCAGACCGGTGACGACCACACGGCGTCGCGACACGATGTACTCCGAAAGAAAGGATTGAAACGGGGATGAAGATTACTTCTTGATGTTGGCGTTGACGTAGTCAATTGCCTGCTGCACGGTGGTGATCTTCTCCGCGTCTTCGTCAGGAATCTCGCACTCGAACTCCTCCTCCAGCGCCATCACCAGCTCCACGGTGTCGAGCGAGTCGGCACCGAGGTCGTCCACGAAGTTGGATTCGTTCTTGATGTCAGCTTCATTGACGCCCAGTTGCTCGGCGACGATCTTCTTGACGCGTTGTTCGATGTTCTCCATCTTGAAACTCCTTCCCTGATTTATCGGGTGGTAAAAACCTGCTTATTTTAACAAAAACACCGGATACCCTCGCGAGTTAAATCCGGTCACGCCATATACATGCCGCCATTGACGTTCAGCGTGCTGCCCGTGATGTATCCGGCCTGCTTCGATGCCAGGAACGCCACGGTTGCGGCGATCTCGTCGGGCTGTCCGAGGCGTCCCAGCGGAATCCTGCCCAGCAGTGCGTCGCGCTGCGCGTCCGGCAGCGCCCGGGTCATGTCGGTGTCGATGAAGCCCGGCGCCACGCAATTCACGGTGATGTTGCGGCTGCCGAGTTCCTGCGCCAGCGCGCGGCTCATGCCGGCGACGCCGGCCTTGGCCGCAGCATAGTTGGCCTGGCCCGGATTGCCGGCTTCGCCGACGACCGAGGTGATATTGATGATGCGTCCGAAGCGCGCCTTCATCATGCCGCGCATGACCAGTTTGGACAGGCGGAACACGGCCTTGAGATTGGTCTCGATGACCAGATCCCATTCATCGTCCTTCATCCGCATGGCGAGATTGTCGCGGGTGATGCCGGCGTTGTTGACCAGAACGGAAACGGGTCCGAACTTCTTCTCGATTTCGCCGATCAGCGCCTCGCAGGCCGCCGCTTCTGTGACATTCGCGCTGGCGCCCCAGCCGGTGATGCCGGCGCCGTCCAGCGCCTTCTGAATCTCTGCGGCACCCGCATCCGTCGTCGCGGTGCCGACCACGGTCGCGCCTTGTGCGCCAAGTTCCAGAGCGATGGCGCGGCCGAGGCCACGCGACGCACCCGTCACCAGCGCAATCTGTCCTTTCAAGTCCGCCATATCAGTTTCCCTTTACGACTGTCAGCGCTGCATCCATGGCAGCCAGGTCATTCATGGCGCCGCCGCCGAGGCTTTCGACGCAGCGCTTCACCAGCCCGGAGAGAACCTTGCCCGGACCGCATTCGAAGACGTGGCTCACGCCTGCCGCCTGCATCGCCTGCATGGTCTCGACCCAGCGCACCGGCGAGGCCGCCTGGCGCACCAGTGCATCCCTGATCGCGGCGGGATCCGCAAGCTGCGCCACGTCGACGTTGTTGATCACCGGAATTCGCGGCGCGGCCAGATCCAGTTCGGCCAGACGCGACTTCAGCGCTTCGGCCGCCGGCTGCATCAGCGAGCAATGGAAAGGCGCCGATACCGGCAGCATCAGCGCGCGCTTGGCGCCCCTGGCCTTGACCAGTTCTGCCGCACGCTCGACCGCCGCCTTGTGTCCGGCGATCACGGTCTGCTTCGGCTCGTTGAAATTCACCGCCTGCACCACCTGTCCCTGCGCCGCCTCGGCACAGGCCTCGACCACCGCCGCGGCATCGAGCCCCATCACCGCGGCCATCGCGCCCTCGCCGGCCGGCACCGCGGCCTGCATGGCCCTGGCGCGCAGTTCGACCAGAGGCACGGCGTCCTTCAGCTGCAGCACGCCGGCCGCCACCAGGGCCGCATATTCGCCGAGGCTGTGCCCCGCCACCAGAACCGGCTGCGCGCCGCCCTTTTCCAGCCAGAGACGATAGACCGCGATGTCGGCGGTGAGCATCAGTGGCTGGGTGTTGACGGTCTGGCTCAGCGCCTCTGCCGGACCGTCGCCGACCAGCTGCCACAGGTCGCGCCCCAGCGCGGCGGAAGCCTCATCGAATGTGGCGCGGATTACGGGCGCATCGCCGTAGGCGGCCATCATGCCGAGCGACTGGGAGCCCTGGCCAGGAAACACTAACGCGAATTTCATTTCGTTTTTCTCTGATTCAAAACTTGAGCAGGGTCGCGCCCCAGGTGAATCCGCCGCCGACACCTTCGAGCAGCAGATGCTGGCCGCGCCGGATCTGGCCGCCACGCACCGCGGCGTCGAGCGCCAGCGGAATCGATGCCGCCGATGTGTTGCCGTGCTGGCCCACCGTGACGATGCAATTTTCCGGTGCGATATGGAGCCGCTTCGCCGTCGCCTGCATGATGCGCACATTGGCCTGGTGCGGAATCAGCCAGTCCACCTGCGCTGCCGTCATTCCCGCCGCGTCCAGGACCTCATTGGCGACGTCGGCAAGCACCTTGACCGCGAACTTGAACACGGCCTGGCCGTCCATGCGCAGGAAGGGGTCGCCGGTAACGACGCCGCCGCAAATCTGGCCCGGCACCGAAAGGATGCCGTGGTGGCTGCCGTCGGCGTGGATGGCGCTGGACAGAAGGCCCGGCTGGTCCGACGCTTCCAGCACCACGGCGCCCGCGCCGTCGCCGAACAGCACGCAGGTGCCGCGATCCTTCCAGTCGAGGATGCGCGAAAACACTTCGGCGCCGACGACCAGCGCGCACTTGTGCGAGCCGGAACGGATGAACTTGTCGGCGATCGTCAATGCGTAAATGAACCCGCTGCACACCGCCTGCACGTCGAAGGCCGGTGCGCCGTTGGTATTGCCGAGTTTGTTCTGCAACAGGGCTGCCGCACTGGGAAACACGTAATCGGGCGTCGACGTGGCGACGATGATGAGATCGACGTCATTGGCCACCCGTCCGGCCGCCTGCAGCGCGCGCCGGCTGGCTTCGAGCGCCAGGTCGCTGCTGGTCACGCCCGCGGCGGCCAAGTGCCGGCTGCGAATCCCGGTGCGCTCGATGATCCAGTCATCGGACGAGTCGAGTCCATGCGCAGCGATCAGGGCCGCATTGCTGACGGGCTCGCCGGGCAGGTAGCTGCCGGTGCCGCTGATTCGGGTATGGGTCATTCTTCGGTCTCCATCAGTCGCAGAGAGTCGGCGCCGGCAGGACGGCGGCCATGCGCGCGGCGATGGTCTCCGGCAGGCGCTGGCGCGCCTCTTCGGCGGCCTTTTCCAGCGCATGGCGAAACGCCATTTGATCGGCGGAGCCGTGGCTCTTGACCACGATGCCCCTGAGGCCCAGCAGGCTCGCTCCGTTGTAGCGGCGGGGGTCGAAGCGCCGCCGGAAGGATTTCAGCACGGGCATCGCGGCCAGGGCTGCCAGTTTGGTGAAGATATTGCGCGAGAACTCTTCCTTGAGCGCGCCGCCTATCATGTGGGCAAGGCCTTCCGCCGCCTTCAGCGTGACGTTGCCGACGAACCCGTCGCACACCACCAGGTCGGCAGTGCCCTTGAAGATGTCATTGCCCTCGACATTGCCGACGAAATTCAGATCGGCGGCGCGCAGCAACTCCCCCGCACGCTTGACCGTATCGTTGCCCTTGATGTCTTCTTCGCCGATATTGAGCAGGCCGACCGTGGGCCTCTCCTTGTGTTCCAGGGCGGAAACCAGCAGGGAACCCATGATGCCGAACTGCAGCAGATGCTCCGGGCTGCAATCGACGTTGGCGCCGAGATCCAGCACATAGGTGCTGCCGCGCTCCGACGGCAGGATGGCGCAGATGGCCGGCCGGTCGATCCCCGGCAGCGTCTTCAGCACGAAGCGCGATACGGCCATCAGGGCGCCGGTATTCCCCGCGGATACCGCGGCGTCTGCCGTGCCTTCCTTGACCAGGTCGACGGCGACGCGCATCGAGGAATCCTTCTTGCCGCGCAGCGCACTGGCCACCGCCTCGTCCATCTCGACCATTTCCGAGGCATGGCGGATCGCCAAGCGGCTGCCGAACTCGGCCAGCGCGGACTCCGCCTGCGGACGCAAGACCTCCTCGCGGCCGACCAGAATGGCGGCGCAATCGGTGTCGTGACGCAGGAATTCAAAGACGGCAGGCAGCGTTACCGACGGACCGTGGTCGCCGCCCATGCAATCCACCGCGAGGGTGATCGCCATCGCTTTGTGATCTTCCGGGGCTCTTTATGCAAAAACGGCCGGATGCGCAACACGCATCCGGCCGGTTTCGACAAAGTGAATTATTCGCCCTTGGCCTTTACGACCTTCTTGCCGCGATACACGCCGGACGGCGAGATATGGTGGCGCAGGTGGACCTCGCCCGTAGTCGGCTCGACGGCCAGCGGCGGGTTGGTCAGAAAATCATGCGCACGATGCATGCCGCGCTTGGACGGGGATTTCTTGTTCTGTTGCACTGCCATTTCACTGCTCCTTGTTTAGCTACGGCCTAACGCCCGCTGACGCGGGCATTAGCCTTCTCTGAAACTCTGCTTCGCTTCGTTTTAGTTGCGGCCGCTTCGCTTAACGCCGATGAGGCTGGCGTTAGCCTTCTCTGAAACTCCGCTTTGCTACGTTTTCAATGCTTCTTCAAATCGGCCAGCGCCGCAAACGGCGATGGTCCATTTCCACTTGCGCTCGCCGACGGCGATTCGCACTGTTCATGCCGCGGCGCGATGGGCAGCGCCAGCAACACTTCATCCTCGACCAGCGACAGCACGTTCAGCTCCGCATCGGCGGCGATCGCATCGGCGCTGTCGTCCTCCAGATCGTCGTCCGGCCAATCCGCGCCCGGCGCTATCAACTGCAGCCGGCTCCTGATCGCCAGCGGGTACTTCATGCCGCCCAGACAACGCTGGCAACAAAGCACCGGCTCGCCCGCTATATCCAGTTGCAGCCACGACTTGCCCTGCTCGTCCCGCCATCCTTCCAGCCGGACCGACAAGGAACCGGCGGTTGTGGTCAGCAGCTCCGCCAGACGCGGCAACTCATCCAAACCTACGCTGCGCTCCAGCACACCACCACTGCGCGCGAACTCAAGACAGTCTATGACTGTTCCGGCAATTGAATCGGACAAGGACAGGCGCTCGCGCGGCAAACGGCGAATGTTATCATGCCCGACCCCCTTTTTTCAAGCCTGAAACATGCCTCGCCTTGTCGTTCTCGCCTCGACTTCGCCCTACCGCCGCGAACTTCTGGCCCGCCTGCAGATCCCCTTCGAAACCGCCGCGCCCGAGGCCGACGAGTCGGCGCTGCCCGGCGAGGCCCCCGCAAGCACGGCCCTGCGCCTCGCCGAAGCCAAGGCCCGTGCCGTTGCGGGGCGCTATCCCGACGCCCTCATCATCGGCTCGGATCAGGTCGCCGCACACGGCAACGAGCGCTTCGGCAAGCCGGTGAGGCGGGACAATGCCGTCGCCCAGTTGCGCCAGATGCGCGGAAAAGAGGTGGTCTTCCATACCGGACTGTGCCTGCTCGACAGCGCCAGCAACCGGGTGCAACTGAGCTGCATCGACACGCATGTCGGCTTTCGCGACCTTTCCGATGCCGAGATCGCGTCCTATCTGGACAGGGAAGATGCCCTCAATTGCGCCGGCAGCGCCAAATCCGAGGGTTTGGGCATTTCCCTGCTCTCCTACCTGCGCGGCGACGACCCCAACGCGCTGGTGGGCCTGCCGCTGATCGCCCTGTGCGGCATGCTGCGCGCCGAAGGCCTGCACTTGCCGTGACCGGCCTGCCATGACGCGCACGCTCCGCTAAGCGATGCCCGGCACCCTCTGGCTGTTGCCCGTCGCCCTCGGCGACACGCCCTGGCAGAACTATTTGCCGGCAGTCGCCCG
>Ga0207969_100834_pt1 | contig 11421 bp, 11 predicted proteins | sample LakWasMet25_LOW6_2_FD_183869 | JGI IMG/M metagenome (GOLD analysis project Ga0207969, IMG submission 183869) | Freshwater sediment methanotrophic microbial communities from Lake Washington under simulated oxygen tension - Sediment Metagenome... | ecosystem: Environmental > Aquatic > Freshwater >... | reverse complement strand
CAGGGCCCCGTGGCCGCCGTCCCCGGCCGGCTCGCGACGATGCCTCCGCCGACCCGCGAGGCGCCCGCCGGGCTCACGCCGATGCAGCCGATGGCGGGCTTCGGCGCTCCAGCGGCGACGCCCCTCGGCGAGCCCCCTCCGGCCGTCATGGCCCCGCTGCCTCCCCCCGCGGCGCCTGGCTTCGGCGGCCTTCCGCCGCTGGGCACGGCGAGCCCGCTCGACCTGTCGGTTCCGCCGTCGCCGCGGCCTTCGCTCGACGTCGCGCCCCCGCCGAGCGCCTCCATCGGTCCGCTCCCCAGGCCGAAGGACGCCCCCTCGTCCGGGCCGTCGACGCGCGCCATCACCCTCGGCATCGCGGCCCTGATGGTCGTCGCCGCGGGGCTGATCTTCTGGTGGATCACCAGCAGCCGCGAGCCGGTGCGACCCCCGACGGGCCCTGGCACCGCGGTGGCGATCCTGCCCGGCGCCGAGCCGCACCCGGTCGCGCCGGTCGCCGAGCCGACCAGCCCCGCGGCCCCCGCGGCCCCCGCGGCGAGGGACTACACGCCTCGCGCGTTCGCGGCGATCAGCGCCCTCGAGCCTCGGGTGATCGCGTGCCTCCGCGCCGACCGCAACGCCGCCGAGGAGTGCACCGCGAACGTGACCTTCGACAACGCCAACGGCGCGGCGGTGAGCAGCGAGGTGCTCTTCCGCGCGCCTCGCGGGAGCATCGCGAGGGTGCAGCGCTGCGTGCAGACCGTGCTGCAGCAGGCGCGCTTCACCACCGACCCGGGGGCGTCGGGGATGACCCGGGCGACGAAGTCCTGGCGCATGGGTCGGGCGCTCAGCACCGGCGGCGGGGGGGGCGGCGGCGGCAACGACACCATCTACTTCCCCTTCGGCGTGCCCCGTCGCTGACTGGTCGGAACCCCTTTACGAATCCCGGTCGGGCGGGCACATTCCCGCCGCGCTCGGCACCCCCCCTCTCGAGGAGGGCCCGCATGGAGCGCCTGATGCGTGGCGCACGGAGCGCCCGATCACCTCATCACACGGAGAACCATCGTCATGGCGAAGCGGAACAAGATCGCGCTCATCGGCGCAGGCAACATCGGCGGCGAGCTGGCGGCCATCGCGGCGCGCAAGCAGCTCGGCGACGTGGTGCTCTTCGACATCCCGTCGAAGGCCGATTTCGCGAAGGGCAAGGCCCTCGACCTGATGCAGAACAGCGCCATCACCGGCGATGACGCCTCCATCATCGGCAGCTCCGACTGGGCCGACGTGGCGGGTGCGGACGTGATGATCATCACCGCGGGCGTGCCCCGCAAGCCGGGCCAGAGCCGCGACGACCTCGTCGGCATCAACCTGCCGATCATCCGCAACGTGGCGGAGAACGCGAAGAAGCACTGCCCCAACGCCTTCACCATCGTCATCTCCAACCCCCTCGACGTGATGGTGTGGGCCTTCCAGCAGTGGACGGGCTTCCCCCGCGAGCGCGTGGTCGGCATGGCCGGCGTGCTCGACTCGGCGCGGCTCCAGCACTTCCTCGCGGCGGAGGTCGGCGTGAGCGCCAAGGACGTGCGCGCGATGGTGCTCGGCGGCCACGGCGACGACATGGTGGCGGCGCGCGGCTACTGCACCATCAACGGCGTTCCGGTCTCGCAGCTCATCGCGAGCGAGCGCCTCGACGCCCTCGAGGCCCGCACCCGCGGCGGCGGCGGCGAGATCGTGAAGCTCATGGGCACCAGCGCCTACTACGCCCCGGCGACGGCGGCGATGGCGATGGCCGAGTCGTACCTGCTCGACCAGAAGCGCCTGCTCGCGGGCGCCGCGTACCTCGACGGGCAGTACGGCTACAAGGACATGTACCTCGGCGTCCCGGTGGTGATCGGCGGCAACGGCGTCGAGCGCATCGTGGAGATCCAGCTGAGCGACGCGGAGAAGGCCGCGCTCGCCAAGAGCGCCGACAGCGTCCGCGGGGTGGTCGACGTCGCCAAGCGCCTCAGCGCGCAGCAGGCCTGAGCCGATGAAGATCCACGAGTATCAGGGCAAGGAGATCTTCCGGAAGTACGGCATCGCGGTGCCGCTCGGCATCGCGGCGAGGACCCCGGACGAGGCCAGGGCGGCGGCGGAGAAGCTCGCGGAGCAGACCGGCCAGGCCCTGGTGGTGGTGAAGTCGCAGATCCACGCCGGCGGCCGCGGCAAGGGCCAGGTCCACAAGGGCGGCAACGTGGTCTCGCGCGGCGTCGAGGTCTGCAAGGGCGGAGCGGACGCGGCGCGCGACGCGGCGTGGCGGATGCTCGGCGGCAAGCTGGTGACCATCCAGACCGACCCCGAGGGTCAGCTGGTGCGCACGGTCTTCGTCGAGCAGGGGATCAACATCGCCCGGGAGCTCTACCTGGGCATGCTGGTCGACCGGGACACCCGGCGCGTGGTGGTGATGGCCAGCGCCGAGGGCGGCATGGACATCGAGCACGTGGCGGCGACGACGCCGGAGAAGATCCTGAAGGTGTGGGTCGACCCGACGGCGGGCCTGATGCCGTACCAGTCGCGGGAGCTCGGCTTCGGCCTCGGGCTCACCAAGGACCAGGTCGCGAAGTTCGTCGCGCTGGTCGGGTCGCTCTACAAGCTCTTCGTGGCGGAGGACTGCTCGCTCGTCGAGGTGAACCCGCTGATCGTGACCGGCGACGGCAACGTGATGGCGCTCGACGCGAAGATCACTTTCGATGACAACGCCGACTTCCGACACAAGGAGTGGGAGGAGCTCCGGGATCCGGGTGAGGAAGACCCGACGGAGCTGGAGGCCAAGAAGTCGGGCCTGTCGTATGTGTCGCTCGACGGCAACATCGGCTGCCTGGTCAACGGCGCGGGCCTCGCGATGGCGACGATGGACATCATCTCGCACGCGGGCGGCACGCCGGCGAACTTCCTCGACGTCGGCGGCGGCGCCACCGAGGAGGCCGTCACCAAGGCGTTCTCGATCATCCTGCGATCGCCCGCGGTGAAGGGCATCTTCGTGAACATCTTCGGCGGGATCATGAAGTGCGACGTGATCGCGCAGGGCGTGATCAACGCGACGAAGACGCTGGGGCTGAAGGTCCCGCTGGTGGTTCGCCTCGAGGGGACGAACGTCGAGGAGGGTCGGCGGCTGCTCGAGGAGAGCGGCCTCGCGATCACGCCGGCGTCGACCATGCTCGACGGCGCACAGAAGATCTGCGGTCTCGTGAACGGGCAGAAGTAGAGGCTACGCGATGGCAATCCTCGTCGATGGGAACACGCGGCTGGTGGTGCAGGGCATCACCGGCAAGTTCGGCTCGTTTCACGCGAAGCAGATGCTCGCGTACGGCACGAAGGTGGTCGGCGGCGTCACCCCGGGTGGCGGCGGCACGACCTTCGAGGGCAGCGTCCCGGTGTTCAACACCGTGTCCGACGCCGTGCGGCAGTCCGGCGCCAACGCCTCGGTGATCTTCGTCCCGCCGCCCGGCGCGGCGGACGCGATCCTCGAGGCGGCGGACGCGGGGGTCTCCCTCATCGTCTGCATCACCGAGGGCATCCCGGTGATGGACATGGTGAAGGTCCGCCGCGCGCTCGAGCACCGGCTCAACAAGGACCTGCGGCTGATCGGTCCCAACTGCCCGGGCGTGATCACCCCGGGCTCGTGCAAGATCGGCATCATGCCGGGACACATCCACAAGGTCGGCCCCATCGGGGTGGTGTCCCGCTCCGGGACGCTCACCTACGAGGCCGTCGGCCAGCTCTCGGCGCTCGGCATCGGGCAGAGCACCTGCGTCGGCATCGGCGGCGACCCGGTCAACGGCATGGACTTCATCGACGTGCTGCGGCTCTTCAACGACGACCCGCAGACCGAAGGGGTGATCATGATCGGCGAGATCGGCGGCGGCGCGGAGGAGCGCGCGGCCGAGTGGGTCAAGGCCAACATGAAGAAGCCGGTCGCTGGCTTCATCGCGGGCACCACCGCTCCGCCCGGCAAGCGCATGGGCCACGCGGGCGCGGTGATCTCCGGCGGCAAGGGGCGCGCGATCGACAAGATCGAGGCCTTCGAGGCGGCCGGCATCCGGGTGGCACCCACGCCCGCCCAGATGGCCGAGACGCTGCGCGGCATGATGCGCTCGTAGCGGAAGCACAGAGGAATCGAACGCCTGGGGCGAGTCACGAGCTGTCGCGAAATGGTTCGTTTTCAGGCGATTCCGGAGAGGCGCCCGGACAGGATCCGGACGAAATCGGGCGTTTGGCTACCGGTTTGGCTACCGGCGGGAGCCAAACGGAGGCGGGAGGGACGGTGACGTTCGACCGCATGGAACTCCAGGGAAAGCTACTCGCACTGAAGGTGGCAATAGCCTCGGGCGAGAGGGTGCTGGCGTGCGCGCTCGTCGCCGAACTCCTTCGGATCGTCGCAGACGTCGCGTCCTCCGCCGACCACGACGGAAACTGAACGCCTTCGACAGCGCCCTGGGCGTGCTCGACCGGATGAATCTGGCCGCAGCCGAGAAACGGCTCCGGCTGTAGCCCGCCCGCGATGTTGCAGAGGGACACCGTGCTGTCGACGCCTGCGGCGCCGTGACGGAGAGCCTCCAACCATCAGTCGCCCGGCGACGAGACTTCGTCGTCAAGAGCACTCCCGGGAGACGCCACACATCCGGACCCACCGGACCTCACAAACCCGGAATTTTCCGCGTTCGTGTGCATGATACGGCGCGATCTGCCCAGAGCTCCGGATGAACTTGCCGCTGTGATGTGGCGAGCTCCGCTCCGCCAGCGCAGCTCTGTACTGAACGGCACACCGACCCGATCGTCGGACGAGCTCGGTTGCGCTGAAGGACGCGCTCGGAAGAGCGATTCGATCCTCCACCTGTAGGACCAGCGATCGCTGTAAAAGAGAGTGACAGATAATGTCACGCGTGCGCTTGACTCCGCGACCGTCTCGTCCGTAGCTGCGGCACGTACCCAGGGCACCAACACGACCACCTCCAAGGAGCGCCGCATGACGAACAATCCCAACAATTTAGCCCTCGTCTTCATCATCAACGGCGAGGACGTTTGGGTGAAGACCAACCCCCATGCACCCCTTCACGCCGCGCGCGCCAAGGCGCTCGCAGAGAGCAACAACACGGGCCGCCCGCCGGAAGAGTGGGAGATCCGCTCCGAGAGCGGCGCTCTCCTCGATCCCGGCGCGACGCCCGAGGACCTCCACCTCAAGGAAAACACCCGCCTCTTCCTCACGCTCAAGGTGGGAGCAGGGGGCTGTCGCTGATGCGTCTCGACCCTGCCGTGGCGCGCCGCAAGTTCGCGCGCGAGGTCGCACGCGTCGAGGCGCAGCGCGCGATCCTGCGAAGCTGGGGCTGCTTCGTCGAGGGCACGACCTACCCCCACGTCGACGCGGTCTTCGTACCCCGCAAACCGATGCGACTCTCGCTGCCCATGGACCCCCGCCAGGCGCAGGGACTCATCATCCTGGCGAGGCCCGAACCCCAGTTTGTCAGGGTCGAGCTGAGCGCGCTCGCCGCGAGAGCCTTTGGGGTCCGGGTGGACCTCGAGAACTTCGACCAGTGCGCCCCCGGCGTTACGTTCCACGACCCCTTCTCCTGGGAGCTTCTGCCCATCGACCAGCTCCCGATCGGACAGAACGTCGACGAGCACGGCAAGGCGCTGCGCGTTCTCCTCGACGGAGACTCCCGGAAGAAGAGGCCCTTCCTCTGTATGCGGGGAACGCGCGAGTACCACGAGCACCCGCAGCACACGGGTGACGAGTGGGCTCTGTACCGCGGCCAGTACGGCCTTTTCGGGACCCTTCACACCGTGTGGAGGACCTGCGTGGAGCAGGCCCGCCCGAATCTCGTCCTTGTGCCCGGCGAGGGCGTTCTTCTCCAGTGGGACGTAGACAAGGTGGCCTGATGGCGCTCGCACGCTTCTTCGACCGCGTCTATGCGGCGGCGGGTCGACACCTCGCCGTAGACCGCGCGACACTCGAGACTGCGCTCGGTGACCGTGTCGTCGCGGTTCACTGTGGCCCCGAGGTTGAGGCCGGGGAGGGCAGCCCCCGCTGGGTCGCCGATATGCTCGTCAACCTGCTCGCCCGGCTCTACCCGCGGATCGCGCTTGCGGCTCCTGTAGCCTCAAGACCCCGGCTGGAGGAACTCGCGCGCGCGATCAACCCCGCGATCGAAATCTTGGACGGGGCGGCGCCCGCGATGGCCACCGTCGTCGTCGGGAGCGTCGAGGGTTTCTCGCCCGGCGCGTTTCATGCGCGCGCGGATGGGTGGGTTGCGAGTCTCTTGCGCGCCCCAGATCCCCGTCCATGGGGTCCCGCCAACCCCTACGCCGCAGCGGCTGCGGCAACCTTCGCCGCGTCGGAGGTCTTTCGGAGCATCTTCCACGACCGGCTCGCGGCACCAGCCCTCGCGCGCGATGTACATCTGTCGTTGCTCGACTTTGGGGAGGCGACCGGCGCCGACCGACCACTCAGCACTGCGCACCTTGGCGAGGTCGCCTTCCTCGGCTTGGGTGCTGTCTGCAACGCCGCGCTCTGGACCTTGGCGCGTCATCCAGGGCTCAGCGCCGACGGCTGGCTCGTGGACCCTGAGCCAGCAGACCTCTCGAACCTGCAGCGCTACCTCCTGACCCTCAACTCCGACGTCGGGCGCCCGAAGACGGAACTCGCACTACGCGCACTCGCGGGAACAGGGCTTGTTCTCAAGCCTCGTTCCGAGACGCTTGAAGCGTTCGCGGACTCGTTCCCCGAGTCGTTCAAGGTCCCGACCGTCTGTGTCTCGGTTGACAACATCGAGGGGCGTCGCGCGGCGCAGGCGCTTCTTCCGCGCCTCATCGTGAACGGGTGGACGAGCGACGGCGGGCTCGGGGCGTCCTGGCATGAGTTCGACCACGAAGCCGCCTGCTTGGCCTGCCTCTACCAACCGCGGGGGATCGGTCTGAGCCAGACGGAACTCGTCGCCGACGCGCTGGGGCTTGAGCGGCTGCGCGGTGCCGAGCTTTGGATCAAGAGCGTACCGCCGAGCGAGCGGGACCTCCTGACGATCGCGGAACACCTGGGCCTCGGCTCCGATGCGCTCGCGGCGTGGCGCGGCAAACCGCTCTCCGAGCTCTACACTGGCCTCGTCTGCGGCGCGGCGGGCGTCGACCTTCGAGGCCGTGGCCAGTCAGAGGCTGTGCCGCTCGCGCACCAATCAGCGCTCGCAGGGATCCTCCTCGCAGCCGAACTCGTGAAGCGCACGGACCCCGAGCTCACCGCGCTTGCCCAGCCAGAATCGCTGGTCGCCTGGGACGACGTGCTTCGACCTCCGCCGCCCCGGTGGGCGCGGCCTCGGGAGCGAGAGCCAAGGTGCATTTGCGGCGACGCCGACTACCAGGACGTCTACCGCGCCAAGTGGCGCTGACCTCGACGCCCGCCCCGACTTCAGATGGCAGGTGTGCCTTGGGCTCGCAGGGGCAGGCGCACCGTGAGCTACTCGACGATGAAGGTGCGCTCCACATCGCGCGAGGGGAGGGCGGTCCACCGACCCTGCCGCAGGCGGTACACCGCCCACGTTGGAATCGACGCGGGAGCGCGCGCGAAGTACGGCACGACAAGCGAGAAGCCACCCTCGGTCGTCACGACGGCGTACGCATCGTCGGTGCTGGAGTGGTACGCTTCGGTGGGGTGACTGTGGACCTGGGCGATGAGCCGGAGCCGCCGATCGCTCAGGTAACGATTGAGCTGGAAGAGCGTCGACGAGTCGATGAAGTAGCCGACCCCGTCTTCACTCTGGATCGAGCTCTGCGTCGGCACGAGGCACTCCCCTATGTGGGCAGCGTTCTCCGTGATCTCGCCGACCCACAGGGCGAAGCCTTCGTTCCCGCGACGGCCAAAAGTCCGCAGCGCATCTACCGTCTGATCCAGTACGGTGCGTGACAGGTACGCCGTTGTGACCGCTGCAAGTGTCCCGGGGCGTGGCATCGTCATGGCTGAACATTACCACGGTGCGTCAGCGGGATCGCGACCGGCGGGCACAGGCTCGCCGCCTGCTGCTGTAGGCGATCCCCGGGACACAAGCGCAAGCCTATGCGCTGGAGGAGAGAATCGTGCCACTCCATCGTCGGTCGCTCCGGCCTGCGGTTGCCGATGTCACCCGAACCGGAGCTAGGTCTTGTCGGCCTGTTCCCGATGCCCTTGGGATTATGATTCTCCGGGACGATCCGGCGCGATCGGGCTGTTTCCCACGTGGAACGGTGATGGTCGGTCGCGCTGGCGGGATGCTCCCGCCCCGCATGCGCCCCGCGGGAACGAGAAACGCTGAGGTGTGGGCAGGGGCGTTACGCCATGCGGCTCCCACGCCGTCAGAGAGTCTCTCGGGTACAGCGCCGTCGCTGCGAGGTGGATTCGCTGCCGATCGAGGAGGTGTAGTGGGCGACGAGCTTCGCCGCGGCAACTTCCAGAACTGCTCGACGGCGTTGAGCTGCGGGCCGTACCTGGGCAGCCGGTACAGCTCAACGTTCGGGTGGCCGCGGAGCGGGTGGCGGATCGGTTCGTCCCAATGCCAAGGCCGGTTGTCGATGGTGAGCACCACGTGCGGGAAGCGGGACGTCGGTGCCGCGGCCGAGGAAGCGATCAAGGAACCGCGCGCGACTGCGCCCGAAGCCCCACGATTAGAGCGCCTTGAGCTCGTCGAGCGAGGACAGGTCCGCCCCCGTACAGGCCGCCCCCGTACAGGCCGCCGCCGAGCGGAAGCGGATCCCGCGCACGGCGTTCGCATCGTCCGGCAGGGCGGGGACGACCACCTTCCACGGCCCGTCAGCCGCATCGCCGCCGCCGCCGCGCCGATCGTGGCGCACCGCGATCGGGAGCGCGCGTGTTGCGTTGCACAGCGTTGGCGCGTGGGACCGCCACAGTCCGGCACCCCGGTGCACGATCGTCAGACACGGCCACCACCTGAGGTGCACCTCGTCGTCGAACAACTCTTCCACCGCATCGTTCAGGGGCGGGCTTGTGCCAGGAAGAGGTGGGCGAGGAGCGTCGGCCGCCCGGCAGGGCACCGTCGTGAGACCGAAGTAGGCGCAGCCCAGCAGGCGATTGCCCAGCCGTCCGATGAGCGCCGCGTGCGCGAGATTCCTGGTGAAGTACGGCTGGTCGAACACGTCCGTGTGGGCGATCACCTCGACGTCGACCCCGGCCAGCGCACCCTCGACCTGCCCCGAACTGCGCGCGACGCAGCACGCCCTCCGCATCGAGGAGAGCGGCGGCCTGACGCAGGGTGTCCTCGGCGTAGGCGCGCGGCCGCCCCATCCAGAGCGGCTCGGCTGACTTCCGCAGGCGGCAATCGATTGCTTGAAGGTTGTTCATCGCCGCGATTCGCTGCGCGTCGAAGTCGTTCTTGGCGACGCCGCGGTACCGAGCCCCGCGCCCGTGGGCTCCGCGCTGGTGAGCGAGGGTATGCTCCACGGGGACACGTTTGCGAAGGCGGGCCCGCCCCTCGGGCGTCTTCTGGGCGGCGCGAAACGCCTGCTGGAGCGCCTCCTCGGGATGGATGTGGATCGTGCGGCCCTCCTTTGCCGTCGCGGGCTGGCACTTCGCGCGCGACCCGCACGCCGAGCAGTCCGCCGTCGCGAAGCGGACGTGGTCGGACCGGATCACGGCGAGCTTGTGCGCGGGACACCGCACCACCCCCGCCGCCAGGTCGATGGCGAAGTCCGTCTTCACGTAGAAGCCCAGCCGCGCCGGGCGCAGCGCGCGGCAGATCACCTCCCCGCCGGGCCGTGAACGGACCTCGTCGAACAGCTCGCCGCTCAGGAACGCGCAATCCACGAACACGCTCTTCACCTCACCGAAAGCGGCGATCTGAGGGCGCAGCTTGTCCGCCCCGTGCCGCTCCAGAAGGTTGGCGGGCAGCACCCCGGCCGCGATCGTCAGGTCATTGTCGAGATCGCGCGCCACGTACTCCTTGTACCCGTCGATGCGCTCCGTCTTGCTCTTGCGCCCGTGCCGCATCTCCGGGTCCGAGATCGAGATCTGTCGGTCCGGCGCAACGCCCTAGCGGATCCGTCGTCCCCCCGCGCCATCGGGCTCCAGGTCCTGCGCGACGATGCGATCGACCTGCCGCCGCGCGGCCTCCAGGGCGAGCGTGGTGACTCCCGACGCGAAGCGCCGCTCGATCCAGGTTGTCAGTCGATCCATGTGGGCAATCAACTCCCCGATCGCGAGGTGTTGGGCGTTCGGCTCGTGCCAATCGAGGTCCAATCCGGCCTTGATGCTGGGCGCCACCAGCACCGGCAGGTGCGCCTGCGCCGCGACCTCCTCGGGCGACATCACCAGGAACGCCGCGATCACTTGTAGAAGCAGGCGTAGCGAGCGGCCCAGCAGGTTGATCGTGTCCTCGACCTTGCCCGCCCCGTCGAGCGGGGCGGAGTCGATCGCGATGCGCAGCCCGGCCGCCTGCTTGAAGCCGAAGCCCTTGGTCTCGCGGGCGAGCTCCACGGTGCGCCGCAGCAGCTCGGTCGTCATGCCCGCGCGCACCAGTCGCGCGCGGAAGTCCACCAGCGTGGCTTCGCCGAAGGGCGCCTCCTCGGCGCCCATGCAATCGAGCACCATCTGCCATCGCACGTCGTGCTCAGCGTTGGAGACGGCGTCGAAGTCCGAGCAGCGCGTGTACGCCTGGAGCAAGACGACGGTGGCCAGGAGCGCGGGCGCGGTCGGGGGATTGCCGCGCGGCGTGTCGCTGTACATCGAGGCCAGTCGGGCCTGGAAGTCGGCGTCGAACAAGCGATGCCGGATGCGACGAAGGAATGGGTGTTACCGAGCGCGTGAGTTGAGGCTTCGCGACCCGCTTTCGCGCCGACTCGTTGATGGCGGTGAGGTCGCCACCGCGACGATGGACCTCATCGGTTTGCCCGTGCGCTCGCCGCTCGCCGCGATGTAGTCGCGCTCCAGGAGCGGGGCCGCGACGTCGTGTCGGCCAGTGGAAATAGGTGACGGGAGCGGTGCGCCAACACCCTCCCGTCGGGCCCCGATGATGCCTTGGGAGAAAGTCATCGGGACCCACCACGAGTCGTCCGCTTCGCGCTCGCCGTCAAGGACTGGATCGCCAACCTCCCCAACGTCCACGACGCACGACCGCCCATCACCCCGTGCTGCCACGTCGCCAGCGCCCCGCCCGGTGGCCCCCTCGTGCTCCATGGTCACGGGCTCCGCCCTCGCACCGTGCGTGGGGTCCTCACGCCCGACGAAGCTCCGACCTTCCACGAGCTCCTCGCGCGCCGCTACCGCTGCACCGCGTGTGGCGCGACCTCCACCGTCGTGCCCGCCGACGTGCTCCCGCGCAAGCACTTCGGCGCCGTCACCATCGCCCTGGCATTCGCCCTCTACGGCGCGCTCCGGCAGTCGCTCGACGCGGTCCACCGCGCGCTCAATCCCAGCCGCGTCCGCGGCTACGGTGC
>Ga0207969_100830_pt1 | contig 11507 bp, 3 predicted proteins | sample LakWasMet25_LOW6_2_FD_183869 | JGI IMG/M metagenome (GOLD analysis project Ga0207969, IMG submission 183869) | Freshwater sediment methanotrophic microbial communities from Lake Washington under simulated oxygen tension - Sediment Metagenome... | ecosystem: Environmental > Aquatic > Freshwater >... | reverse complement strand
AAGGTGACCACCTGATGTTGCCTGGGGTCAGGCGCTGCACGCTGATGCAGAGGCCGCACGCCGTACCCCAGGCAAGAGGCCTTGGCGAGATGTGTAGAAGGGAAAGCCCTTCAGGGCGCGGCGACGGGCGCATCGGTACATTGAAAGGGCTGGGGCCCATAGGGAAAGCAACGAGGCACCCTCGCTGGCATGGATCAGCTACAGGCGACAGAGCGCCCAAACCACGAAGTACCCCTGTGGGCCCCAAGTGAAAATGTCGGGTTTCTCCCAGATTGAAATGTCGGGTCCGAGGTACCGGGCCGGCCATGACGCCTGGGTGCCTGAGCATGAGCAAACGCGAGCTGGACCGAACGGAATGGATGCGCGAGATCCGCGCACGTCGCGCCACGCAGGCGCAGGTGGCCGAGCGGCTGGGCGTGAGCGTGCGCCAGGTCGAGCGGCTCTACCGGGCCTACAAGGCCGACGGGGTGGCGGGCCTGATCTCGAAGAAGCGCGGTCGACCGGTGCCCACGACGCCTCCCAGACACGCTTCGCGCCGAGGCACTGACCCTGGTCCGTGAGCGCTACGGGGACTTCGGCCCACGCTCGCGCACGAGAAGCTCACCGAGCTGAACGGGGTGAAGGTGTCGGTGGAGACCCTTCGACAGTGGATGACGACCGACGGGCTCTGGGAGCCGCGGGCCGGTCGGGCCGCGCGCGTTCACCCGCCGAGGCGACGACGCGCCTGCCTCGGGGAGCTCGTCCAGATCGACGGGTGCGACCACGAGTGGTTCGAGTCGCGGGCGCCGCGCTGCGTGCTGCTGGTCTACGTCGACGACGCGACGAGCCGATTGATGCATATGCGCTTCGTCCCCTCGGAGTCGACGTTCGACTACTTCGAGAGCACTCGTCAATACATCGAAGAGCACGGCAAGCCCGTCGCGTTCTATACGCGACAAGGCGGGTGTCTTTCGAGTCAACGCGAAGACACCACGCCGAGGGGATCGCATGACGCAGTTCACCCGGGCGCTGGAGGAGCTCAACATCGACCTGATCTGCGCCAGCAGCCCGCAGGCCAAGGGCGCGTCGAGCGCGCCCACCAGACGCTGCAAGACCGGCTCGTCAAGGAACTCCGTCTCCATGGGATCTCCACGGTCGAGGGGGCCAACGAGTTCGTCGTGGGGTTCATTGCGGACTACAACAGTCGATTCGCTCAAGCGCCATCAAGTGCCCATGACGCGCACCGTCCGCTGCGATCCCACGAGACCTTCGATGGTCGCCCCGGCGGTCAGCGCAGCGGCGCCTGGGCAGGGTTCTCCAGCGCCACCGGAGGCGTCACCGCCCACAGCGCAGGGTCGTCGGTCCGCAGCCAGGCGCCGCCCGCGTTGAAGCGCCCGGCCGCGCTCACCACCAGGGGCAGCGTCAGCGAGTGGGTCCCCGCGCCCAGGCGGTCGAGCCGCAGCAGCAGCGATCCCTCCCGCCGCTCGATCATCGGACGCAGCGCCCTCGGGCTGCGGTCGAGCGCGCTCCACCAGCCGATGTCCCGCTCCGTCGCCCGCACCCTCACACGGCTCCCCGAGGGCCTCGCCACCTCCACCCCGGAGGGCAGCGGCACCACCAGCTCCACGCCCGTCGCCTCGCGCGGCAGCGTCCAGCGCAGCGTCAGCGTCGGGCCGTCCGCCGTCGTCCCGATGAGCCGCTCCAGCGAGACCGTCCCGGTGGGCGCACCCACCGGGGCCAGCGAGAGCGCACCCCTGACATGCACCCTCGCCAGACGTCCCGGCGCCGCCGCGTAGGACACCCGCAGCGTCCCCGCCTCGCGCACCCGCACCCTCGCCGGGTGCTCCCGGTCGCCACGAGCCACCTCGCGGCCGTCGAGGGACACCGTGAAGCCCGATCCCTGGCCCGAGGGGAGCGCCCTCGTCAGAAGGGCCAGCACGTCCGCCTCGGAGCTTCCCCACCACCACGCCGTGGCAGGCGCCGGGCGCGCCGAGAGCCAGCTCCATACCCGGTCGAGTAAAGCCGCGGTCGACGGGTCGCCCGCAGGCAGCGCCGTGGCCGCCCGAGCGACCTCCGCCCTCCCTCCCTCCCTCGCAAAACACAGGAACCACGCCACCCCCCGGCACTCCGCCTCGCCCCGCCCGTCGAGGGCCGCGCCAAGCGCCGAGCGCAGCCGCTCCGCCCAGCGCCTCGCCGTCGACGGAGCCACCCTCCGGGCCGCCACGTAGGCGCCTCTCACGGCGTCGAGCGGGAGCGCCGCCTCGGCCTCCATCCGAGCCAGCACCGCCCTCGCGAGCACCGCGTCCGAGGGAACCCCGCTCCCGGCCAGGGCCTCCACGATGCGTCCCGCCTCGGCGCCACGGGCGACCGCAGCCCTCTCCCTCACGAAGGCCCAGGCGTCACGCCACTCGCTCCCTCGCGAGGCGCTCCCCAGCGCGCCCAGCATCGTCGCGGTGACGTGGCCGCTCGACCCGCTGCCCCGCCACCAGCCGAGCGCCCCGTCGAGGCCCCGTAGCGCCGCGAGCTGCGCCGCCATCGAGGCGATCGCTCCGTCGAGGCGAGCGATCCGAGCGGCCCTGCCCTCCAGGGGGAGGGACTCCGCCGCGACCCGTAGCGTGCGCATCGCCGCGAGGCGCTCCACCACGATGGAGGGCGCCGTCCAGCGAGGTCCGCCGAGGGAGTCCAGCACCTCGTCGGCGAGCGCCCCGAGCCGGGGAGCCCCGTCGACCACCAGCTCGGCCTCCTGCGAGAGCGCTGGGATCGGGACGTCCACGTCCGTCGCCCTGCCGTCTACGGTGAAGTGAAGGGACATCGGCACCAGCGCGTCATCCGGGCGCACGGCGATGCCCACGCGCACCGCGTCCTGCGCGGCGCCAGAGCGCACCCTCGCCACCAGCGTGGCCGCCCCGCTGCGAGAGGCGAGCACCGAGAAGGCCGCGCTGCCCTCGCCGCGCGCATCGAGGGTCACCGCGACCGGGGCGCCCTCGACGGTCACCCCGTCGCCCTGGAGGGCCACCTCCACCCGCTGCCCGGCCAGCGAGGGCGAGTGCACCGACAGCGAGGCGCTCGCCCGATCGCCCGGTCGCAGCGCGGTGGGCGCCTCCATCGAGGCGGAGAGAGGGCGGTTGGTGGAGACCACCGTGAAGGCCCGGTCGCCGCGTCCGTGGGCGTCGATGGCGAGGGCCTGCAAGCGCCAGCGCCCGGGGTGAGGGGGCAGCGGGACGTCCACGTCGAGCCGCCCGTCGGGGCCGAGGGCCCTCGCTCCCACGAAGAAGAGGTCGCCCTCCAGGCGCTGCTCGCGGGCGCCGCTCATGCCGCCTCCGCCGCTGCCGTAGCCCGAGCCCGACCCGGAGCCGAAGAGGCCAGGGCCGGGGGGAGAGGGAGGCCCGGCCTCGCAGCCGAGGTGGAGCACGCTGCCGGAGACCCAGGCGTGGGTGTCGGTGCGGCTCGCGACGCGGGCGGCGAGGAGGTCCCAGGGGACGTCGCGGGCGTCGAGGGAGACCGCCCCGAGGGAGCGGGAGCGGGCCTCGCAGACCGTGGCGCCGGAGAGGCCCGCGGCGCGAGCCAGGACCGTGGCGACAGCGCCGAACATACCCCGGCTGGTAAAGCTCACCAGCGAGCCGCCGGAGTTCCACGCGTCGTAGCGGGTGAGCTCGGGCAGGGGCTGGGCGTTCCAGAGGGCCTGCGGGTCGAGGTGGCGGCCCTCGTCGGCGCCCCACGCCCTCGGGCGGGAGCTGTCTGCGCCGCTCGCAGGGCGCCCGGGGACGGAGAGCATCGCGTCGACGGGGGGATAGGTCTCGGGGGCGAGGTCCCAGTAGCCCTCGTCGGCCAGCCAGAGGCTCACTACGGCGTCGCGGGGGCCTCCGTCGGGGCCTCTCGCGGCGATGGTCGCGTGCATCGTGGCGCCCTCGGCGTAGGACCTCGCGTCGCTGCTCACCCGCAGCGAGAGCGGCGCGGCGGACGACACCCCCACCACCGCGGTCGCGGTCTCCACGGCCCCGCCCGAGAGGTGAGTGGCCACCACCGAGGCGCCACCGTGGGCGTCCGGTGGTAGGGCCAGCGCCGCGCTCCACCAGGCGCTCGCCCCCTGCGGCGACCCCGGCGGAACCCACGCGCTCGACCACACGCCCGACTGCTCAAGCGTCACCCAGGTCGCTCCTCTCGCCGGTCGGGTGAGGTCCACCGGGAGCGTCTCCCCCGCCACCGCCGCGGCGCGCGTCGGCCTCACCGACAGGGCGCCCCGGGCCCCAAGGCTCGGCGGTCGCTCCCGCTCCCACACCACCGTCCCTGCCTCGACGGCGGCGCCCCGCTCGGAGGCGGCGATCACCCACCATGGCCCCGCCCCAGGCAGCCGAAGCTCCGCCCGGGTGTCACCCGCCGTGGCCGTCTCCACGCGACCGCTCCAGCGCACGGGCCCCACCGCGCGGTTGCCGTCGCTGCCGTAGACCCTCAGCGAGAGGGGCTCCCTCAGCCGTTCTCCGCCGAGGTTCTCCGCGCGCACCCAGAGCGACGCGGCGCCCTCCGTGGCAGTCGCCTCTCGGGCCGCCTCGACGTGCAGCAGCACAGGGCTTCGACCCGTCCAGACCTCCGTCTGCGCCATGGTCCTGCCGAGCGAGGCGCGCACCACCTCGCGGCGCGCGGCGTCCTCCACGCTCCCTACGGTGAAGCTCACCTCCGCCGCGTGGTCTGGACCGACGGTGGCCGACTGTCGCTGCCCCATGAACTCGAAGCTCACCGTGGCCGCCGTGGGCCATCGCCCCTCGTCGTCGCTCGCTCTCACCCTCACGGTCTCCCCCGCCGCGGCGAAGCCCCGGTCGGCGCTCACCACCAGCGCCCTCGCCGGGAGCGCCCTCGGGTCGATCACGATGGTGCGAACGTGCGATCGCCCTCGCACCAGCGCCCGAAGCTCGGTGGTGGCGACGGTGAGCTCGGTGACGAAGTTGCCGTCCGCGTCGGTGAGCACGGTCGTGCTCGGCGTCGGGGCAGGGGCGTCGTGGTCCTGGACGGTGACCGACTCGCGGGCGAGCGGGACGTCGCGGCCCTGGACGCAGCCTCGGGCGTGGCCTCGCAGGTGGAGCGTCTCCCCTCGACGAAAGGCCGGACGCCCCGGGTCGAGGTAGACCCGCACGTCGCACGCTTCGAGCCGGGAGTGCGAGGCGTCGGCCCAGGCCCAGGCGTCGCCGCGGTGCGCCACGAAGCGCCGGGTGGGGGCGTCCGAGGCGGGCATCCGCAGCTCGCCGCGGGCGTCGGTGAGGGCGCGCTCCCGGCCGTCGCCCGAGGGCGCGTCGGCGCTCACCTCGACGCCCGCGACGGGCGCTCCCTCGGAGGTGGCGGCGACGGCGGTGTCGTGGCGGTCGCCCCGTCGCACCAGCAGCGTGAGGTCGCTCACGGACACCAGCGCGCTCGCCGCGTAGGACCCGGCGTGAACCCTCGCGAGGTACAGCCCCTCGGGCAGCGCGCCGAGCGAGACCCTCTCGTCGGCCCAGCGCCCGGCGTGAACCCAGCGGGTCTCGACGCTCCCCTCGTCGCTCTCGCTGGAGTCGTAGGCGGCGCTCTCGTCGCCGCCCGTTCGACGAGCCGCGACCGGGCGGGCCAGGGTCACGCTCTCGTCGCGCACCAGCTCCAGCGCGCCGTCTCGTCGTGGCAGCGGACCAGACGCTCTCAGCAGCGCCTCGCAGGCCCTGCCCGCGGCCTCTCCGGCGATGGCGATGCCGTCCGGGGCGAGCGCTCGTCGGGCCCAGGGCTCCGGGTCTCGCAGCCTGAAGAGGGCGACGCGCACGCTCCCTCCTCCGCGGAGCTGCACCCTCAGCGAGGCGGGGGCGCCAGGGACGAAGCGACGCTCGGCATCGACAAGGAGGAAGGGGCGCTCGGGGCGAGCGAAGGGGAGGGGGAGGTCGGTCGGTCCCCACGCGATCACCGGGGGGCTGAGGGAGGCGACCAGGAGGGCGACGGTGAGGTGGCGACGGGTCTTCACGGGAGGGTCCTCCGCGCGTCGAGGAGCATGGCGGCGGTGACCTCGACCTCGCCGAGGGTCTGGAGCTGCCCGCTGCGCTGCGCGGTGAGGTCGAAGCGCCAGCGGCGCTCCCTCGGGGTGTTGGCGAAGAGCAGCACCTCGGCGTGGAGGGGGGTCTGCGCCCCGGAGGGGAGGCCCCAGGCGTCGAGGCGGGCGGTGACCCCGGCGCGCTCGGAGGCGAGGGCGGCGGCCTCGGAGGGAGGCGGCGTGGCGCGCAGGCGGGCGTCGATGGCGTGGAGTCGCTCGAGGGCCGCCTCGAAGGCGGAGTCGTCACGGTCGCCGCGGCGCGATCCGTCGGACCAGTAGTGGACCTTCACCCGGTAGCGCCCCGCGGAGGCGCTGGGGCGGAGGTAGGCCTGGGAGCCGAAGCCGATGGCGTCGGAGGAGAAGTCCAGGAGGCGCCCTCCGGGGGTGCTCTCTCGGTGGTCCCATTTGACGGTCTCTCCGTCGGGCTCTCGCACCCAGAGGTCGATGATCTCCCCGCGGGCCGACCAGCCCAGGAGCACCACCAGGTCGACCGGGTCGCCGTCGACGTGGAAGGTCACCGAGTCGCGGGCGACCGTATCTCCCCGGCGCACGCCTACCCCGACGCGGTTGCTCCCCGGGAGCACCACCACGGTCTGCTCCACGCGCCCGTCCCGCACCGGAACCTCATAGGACATCCCATGCACGGTGATGCTGGCGGTGAGCACCGAAGGGTCGGAGACCGTGGCCACCAGCCGGGCGGTGTCCTGGGCGCGGAGCACCCCTCCGCCGGGCTCCTCGATGCGCACCGAGAGCGGTGTCGCGGACTGCGCCCTCGCCAGTCGGGGAAGGGCCATCGAGGCGACGGCGAGCACGAAGGGGCGGCGGCCGAGGAGCGCGGTGGGAGGAGCCATCGGTGTGGGATGACACCACGGCTCGGGGGAAGTTCTGTGCGCTTATCAGGTGGCGCGGCGCGAGGGAGCCGTCACCCGGCGAGGCCCCGGTGCGACGCACCACAGGACCCTTGAGGGCCCGCGGAAGTCGACCACGCTCGCCACCGAGGTGCCGAAGGAAAAGGTGTAACTCCCGGTGCCTGCGAAGGTCCGCGTCGGGTCTCGCTCAACCCCCGCCGGGCTCCCCCGATAGGAGTACGCGGCGCCTGCGCCGGAGAGGGCGTTGTGCGACCCGATGAGGATGTCGTCGTAGCCGTCGCCGCTGTTGTCGCCCGCTCCAGCGACCGCGAAGCCGAAGGTGTCCTCGCCCCTCACGCCCACGAGGGTGAGCGAGGCCGACGGCGAGACGCCCGACGCCCCCCCATGGAACACGCTCGCGACCCCGACGAAGGGCTCGGACGGGAAGGAGGTGGGGCGGGTCCCTCCGACGACGACGTCGTCGTAGCCGTCGCCGTTGACGTCCCCGGCGCTCGCCACGGCCGTGCCGAGGGCGTCGCCCGAGGCGCCCAGGAGCACCCTCGCGGCGCTCGCCTCGACCCCCGAAGGGCTTCCGTGGAAGACGCTCGCGTTGGACGGGCGGCCTCCGGGCACCCCGACGATGACGTCCACGTAGCCGTCGGCGTTGACGTCTCCGGCGCTCGCCACCGAGCGGCCGAACTGGGCGAAGGGAACGCTGCCCCGCAGGACCCTCGCCGCGGTCGTCCCGATCCCCGATGGGCTGCCGTGGAAGATGCTCGCGGTGCCCAGGGTGTCGCCGCCGTCGGGCCTGGCCTCGTAGGACCCTACGATGATGTCGGTGTAGCCGTCGCCGTTGACGTCGCCCGCGCTCGCCACCGACCGCCCGAAGGTACCGTCGTAGAAGTCGCCCTCGAGGACCCTGGCCGGGCTCCTCACGATCCCCGACGCGCTCCCGTGGAAGACGCTCGCCGTCCTGGCGCCGCCCGTCCCGACGACGATGTCGGCGTAGCCGTCGCCGTTGACGTCGCCCGCCCCCGAGAGAGATTGGCCGAAGAATTCGAAGGACGTGCCGCCGACGAGGACGGTGGTGGCGTTCGGCGGAACCCCCGTCGGGCTCCCGTGGAAGACCCTCGCGGCGCCCGAATAGGAGCCCGCAGGCGAGTTCGCGCGGTGCTCCGAGAGGATGAGGTCGCCGTAGCCGTCGCCGTTGACGTCCCCCGCGCTGGCCACCGACTGGCCGAGCTGGACGTACGACTCGCTGCCCTCGATGACCCTCGCCGGGGTCGTCGCGAGCCCCGTCGCGCTCCCATGAAACACCGCCACGGAGCCCGCCTGGCTGCCCTGCGGGGGGCTGGCGCGCGAGGCCCCGGCGGCGATGTCGTCGTAGCCGTCTCCGTTGAGGTCGAGGTGGGGGTTGAAGCTGGTGTCCACCCCGCTGCTCGCGCTCCGGGCGGGCACGTGGAAGAGCCAGGTCGGGCTCGCGGTCGTGTCGGTCACCGAGCCGATCCTGCCGCGCACCTGCCAGAACACCACGCCGTTCGCGGGCAGGTCGACCGTCGGCCGCGCGCTGCTGCCGCTCACCGTCAGCACCCCGAGCGACATCGTGCAGGCGCGGTCGCGGCAGAGCGCCACCTCCGCCCCGTCGAAGGGCGACGGCAGCGTCCAGCGGAGCGTCGGGCGCCGCTGCGTCACGTCGCCAAGGGACATCGGCGTCAGCAGCCGGGGCGCCGCGCTCGAGGGCACGCAGTAGGGCCCCACCGGGCGCTGCCCGGACGGGCACTGGCAGCGCCCTCCGCCGCAGTACTGGATGCCGGAGCAGGTGATGCCGCAGCCGCCGCAGTGGGAAGTGCTGGTGAGGGTGTGGGTCTCGCAGCCGTTGGCCGCGCTGCCGTCGCAGTTGCCGAAGCCCGCGATGCAGGAGGTGATGGAGCACGCGCCCGCCGAGCAGACCGAGGTGGCGTTGGGGAGCGTGCACGAGTTTCCGCAGGCGCCGCAGCTCGTCGCGCTGCTGCGGAGGTCGGTCTCGCAGCCATTGCTGGCCGCCCCGTCGCAGTTGCCGTAGCCCGCGTAGCAGGCGAAGCCGCAGGTGCCGGCGGTGCAGTACGACGCCGCGCTGGCGCGCACAGGACACGCGGTGCTGCACGAGCCGCAGCGCAGCGGGTCGCTGGCGAGGTTGGAGCAGGTGCCCGAGCAGTTGGTCTGCCCCGCGCTGCAGCTCACCCCGCAGAGCCCTCCCGAGCAGATCGCCCCGCCCCCGCAGGCCCGGCCGCAGGCGCCGCAGTTGGCGTTGTCGGTCCCGGTGGCCACCTCGCAGCCGTTGGCCGCGAGGCCGTCGCAGTCGGCGTAGCCCGGGGAGCAGGTCGCGATGGTGCAGGCCCCCGAGGAGCAGCTCGAAGTGGCGTTGGGGAGCGAGCACACCCGCCCGCACACTCCGCAGCTCGCTGCGTTGGAGCGGGTGTCGGTCTCGCAGCCGTTGGTCGGGCTGCCGTCGCAGTCTCCGTAGCCCGCGGCGCAGCGCAGCACCGTGCAGGCGCTGGCCGAGCAGCCGTGGGCCGCGACGTTGGAGAGGGCGCAGACCGTGCCGCACGCGCCGCAGTGGGAGGGGTCGATGGCGGTGTTGGCGCAGAAGGTCGAGGCGCCCGTCCCGCAGGTGCGAAGGGGCGAGGCGCAGCTCGTGCCGCAGGCGCCCGCCGAGCAGACCCGGCCCGCGGCGCAGGCCGTCCCGCACGCGCCGCAGTTGGTGTTGTCGCTGCGGGTGTCGACCTCGCAGCCGTTGGCCGCGCTCAGGTCGCAGTCCGCGAAGCCCGGGGCGCAGGCCGTGATGGCGCACGCCCCCGCCGCGCAGGTCGAGGTGGCGTTGGGCAGCACGCAGGTGCGGCCGCAGGCGCCGCAGCTGGTGGCGCTGGTCAAGGTGCTGGTCTCGCAGCCGTTGGAGGCCGAGCCGTCGCAGTCGCCGAAGCCCACGGCGCAGCGCAGCACCGTACAGGCGCTGGCCGAGCAGCCGTTGGCGGCGACGTTGGGGAGCGCGCAGACCGTGCCGCAGGCGCCGCAGTGGGAGGGGTCGATCGAGGTGTTGGCGCAGAAGGCCGTCGCGCCCGACTCGCAGGTGCGAAGGGGCGGCGCGCAGCTCGTGCCGCAGGTGCCCGAGGAGCACACCTGGCCCGAGGCGCAGTCCACCCTGCACGCCCCGCAGTTGGCGTTGTCGCTGCGGGCGTCCACATCGCAGCCGTTGGCCGCGAGGCCGTCGCAGTCGAGGAAGCCCGCGGCGCAGGTCGTGATCGCGCACGCCCCCGCCGCACAGGTCGAGGTGGCGTTGGCGAGGACGCACGCCCGGCCGCAGGCGCCGCAGCTCGTGGCGCTCGAGGAGAGGTCCGTCTCGCAGCCGTTGGAGGCCGTTCCGTCGCAGTCGCCGAAGCCCCCGGTGCAGCGCACCACGGTGCACGCGCCCGAGGCGCAGCCGTTGGCGGCGACGTGGGAGAGGGCGCAGACGGTGCCGCAGGCGCCGCAGTGGGAGGGGTCGATGGAGGTGTTGGCGCAGAAGGCCGACGAGCCCGTCCCGCAGGTGCGAAGGGGCGAGGCGCAGGTGGCGCCGCAGGTGCCGCCCGAACACACCCGGCCGGCGGCGCAGGCGGCGCCGCACGCGCCGCAGCTGGCGTTGTCGGAGCGGGTGTCCACCTCGCAGCCGTCCGAGGGGTTGGCGTTGCAGTCGGCGAAGCCCGCGGCGCACGCGACGAGCGAGCAGCCCCCCGCGGCGCAGGCCGCCGTGGCGTTGGGCAGGGCGCATGCCCGGCCGCAGGCGCCGCAGCTCGTCAGGGTGGTCTGGACGTTGGTCTCGCAGCCGTTGGAGGCAGAGCCGTCGCAGTCGCCGTAGCCCGCGGCGCAGCGCACCACGGTGCAGGCGCCCGCCGAGCAGCCCTGGGCCGAGGCGTTGGAGAGGGCGCAGACCGTGCCGCAGACGCCGCAGTTGGCCGGGTCGATGGCGGTGTTGGCGCAGAAGGCCGACGAGCCCATGCCGCAGGAGCGGAGGGGCGACGCGCAGGTGGTGCCGCACACGCCTCCGGAGCAGACCTGACCGGCGGAGCAGGTCCGTCCGCAGGCGCCGCAGCTTGCGCTGTCGGAGCGGGTGTCCACCTCGCAGCCGTCCGAGGGGTTGGCGTTGCAGTCGGCGAAGCCCGCAGCGCAGGCGGCGATGGCGCAGGCCCCGCTGGTGCAGGTTGATGTGGCGTTGGCGAGGGTGCACGCCCTCCCGCAGGCGCCGCAGTTGGAGGCGCTGGCGTTGAGGTCCGTCTCGCAGCCGTTGGACGAGGTGCCGTCGCAGTCTCCGAAACCCCCGGAGCAGCGCACCACGGTGCATGCCCCCGAGGCGCATCCGTTGGCGGCGACGTGGGAGAGAGCGCAGACCGTGCCGCAGGCGCCGCAGTTCGCCGGGTCGATGGCGGCGTTGGCGCAGAAGGCCGATGAGCCCGTCCCGCAGGTGGAGAGAGGCGAGGCGCAGGTGGCGCCGCACGCTCCGCCCGAGCACACCTGGCCCGCGGAGCAGGTGGTGCCGCACGCCCCGCAGCTCGTGTTGTCGGTCGACGTGTGCACCTCGCAGCCGTTGGTCGGGTCGCGGTCGCAGTCCGCGAAGCCCGCGGCGCAGG
>Ga0207969_100820_pt1 | contig 11584 bp, 8 predicted proteins | sample LakWasMet25_LOW6_2_FD_183869 | JGI IMG/M metagenome (GOLD analysis project Ga0207969, IMG submission 183869) | Freshwater sediment methanotrophic microbial communities from Lake Washington under simulated oxygen tension - Sediment Metagenome... | ecosystem: Environmental > Aquatic > Freshwater >... | reverse complement strand
CAGGGCGTTCAGGCTGGTGCTGCTCAGCGCCGCTAAGGCGTCGGTGGCCAGTCCTTGTACCTGGTTGGCCTTCAGGCTGCCCACTTGGCCGGCGGACCAGGCGCTGACTCCGTCGGTAGCCAGTTTGCTGATTTGAGCGCTGCTCAAGGCGGCGATGTCGGCGGTTTCCAGGGCTGAGACCTGGGTGCTGGTCAGTGCGCCAAGCTGAGTCGTGCTCAGGGCGGCGACCGCGGTAGCGCTCAGGGCGTTCAGGCTGGTGCTGCTCAGCGCCGCTAAGGCGTCGGTGGCCAGTCCTTGTACCTGGTTGGCCTTCAGGCTGCCCACTTGACCGGCGGACCAGGCGCTGATTCCGTCGGTGGCCAGTTTGCTGATTTGAGCGCTGCTCAAGGCGGCGATGTCGGCGGTTTCCAGGGCTGAGACCTGGTCGCTGGTCAGCGCGCCAAGCTGGGTCGTGCTCAGGGCGGCGACCGCGGTAGCGCTCAGGGCGTTCAGGCTGGTGCTGCTCAGCCCCGCTAAGGCGTCGGTGGTCAGTCCTTGTACCTGGGTGGCCTTCAGGCTGCCCACTTGACCGGCGGACCAGGCGCTGATTCCGTCGGTGGCCAGTTTGCTGATTTGAGCGCTGCTCAAGGCGGCGATATCGGCGGTTTCCAGGGCTGAGACCTGGTCGCTGGTCAGCGCGCCAAGCTGAGTCGTGCTCAGCGCGGCGACCGCGGTAGCGCTCAAGGCGTTCAGGCTGGTGCTGCTCAGCGCCGCTAAGGCGTCGGTGGCCAGTCCTTCTATCTGGGTGGCCTTCAGGCTGCCCACTTGGCTGGCGGACCAGGCGCTGATCCCGTCGGTGGCCAGTTTGCTGATTTGAGCGCTGCTCAAGGCGGCGATGTCGGCGGTTTCCAGGGCTGAGACCTGGGTGCTGGTCAGTGCGCCAAGCTGGGTGCTGGTCAGCGCGGCGACCGCGGTAGCGCTCAGGGCGTTCAGGCTAGTGCTGCTCAGCGCCGCTAAGGCGTCGGTGGCCAGTCCTTGTACCTGGGTAGCCTTCAGGCTGCCCACTTGGCTGGCGGACCAAGCGCTGACCCCGTCGGTGGCCAGTTTGCTGATTTGAGCGCTGCTCAAGGCGGCGATATCGGCGGTTTCCAGGGCTGAGACCTGGGTGCTGGTCAGTGCGCCAAGCTGAGTCGTGCTCAGTCCGGCGACCGCGGTAACGCTCAGGGCGTTCAGGCTGGTGCTGCTCAGCGCCGCTAAGGCGTCGGAGGCCAGTCCTTGTACCTGGGTGGCCTTCAGGCTGCCCACTTGGCTGGCGGACCATCCACTGATTCCGTCGGTGACCAGTTTGCTGATTTGATCGCTGCTCAAGGCGGCGATATCGGCGGTTTCCAGGGCTGAGACCTGGGTGCTGGTCAGTGCGCCAAACTGGGTCGTGCTCAGTCCGGCGACCGCGGTAGCGCTCAGGGCGTTCAGGCTGGTGCTGCTCAGCGCCGCTAAGGCGTCGGTGGCCAGCCCTTGTACCTGGTTGGCCTTCAGGCCGCCCACTTGACCGGCGGACCAGGCGCTGACCCCGTCGGTGGCCAGTTTGCTGATTTGAGCGCTGCTCAAGGCGGCGATGTCGGCGGTTTCCAGGGCTGAGACTTGGTCGCTGGTCAATGCGCCAAACTGGGTCGTGCTCAGCGCGGCGACCGCGGTAGCGCTCAAGGCGTTCAGGCTGGTGCTGCTTAGCCCCGCTAAGGCGTCGGTGGCCAGTCCTTGTACCTGAGTGGCCTTCAGGCTGCCCACTTGACCGGCGGACCAAGCGCTGATCCCGTCGGTGGCCAGTTTGCTGATTTGAGCGCTGGTCAAGGCGGCGATGTCGGCGGTTTCCAGAGCTGCGACCTGAGTGCTGGTCAGTGCGCCAAGTTGAGTTGTGCTTAGGGCGGCGACAACGGTAGCGCTCAAGGCATTAAAGCCGGTACTGCCAAGCGCCGCTAAGGCTTCTGTCGCCAGTCCTTGTATCTGAGATGCCTTGAGGGTAGACACTTGAGTGGTATTCCATGCGCTTACCCCGTCTGATGCTAGTTGGGCAACTTGGGCGCTGGTCAATACGGCAATGTCCTCGGGTTCAAACAGAGTGATCTGATAGGTGGTCAGTGAGGCAATTTGAGCTGGAGTAAACAGTTTTTCTTGATTTGGTGAAAAGCTATAAGTAAAGGAGCTAAGCTGCTCTGAACTCAGAGTGACAATGGCCGCAGGTGAAATAACATTGACCTGGGCGCTAGTCAACTGAGCAACTTGAGTCGATGTCATTTCATCTAGTTGATCAGAGGTAAGTTTGCTCACCTGGCTAGTGGATAACGTGGCAAGAGAAATGCCTGATGCCGCCATAGAACTTATAATAGTCATGTGAGTGTCCTTTAAGTATTTTGTAATATTTATGTGTTGAACAATATTCTGAGAGTGGCATCAAAGAATATTGTTCAACACACGATGATATATAAGCTGTCGTACCGCTCAGCTCCAAACAAACACAGCAGGGCTTGCAGTGTTTATAAATCTTGACATGATAGCGGCACGAATTTAGAAAACTTTAATTCGAAAAGTCATTATTATTGCAATTTTTTTGGGGAATGCTTTTAGGGCGCTCGCTTGTATATAAATTTTTACTATTTTACTTTTAATTCAGTATATTAGTGTGATTTAAAGTGGCTTTTCATTAGTCGTAGGCAATACCTTGAAAACGGTAGTGCTACACATTTAATGCTGTTTTCTGTTATGGGTATGAATGTTTTTTACTGTACGCATCAATATTTAAGGTGAAATTTAAATATGCCTACCCTAATAAAAGTAATGTGGTAAGTGATGAGGTCTTTTTAACAGGGATTATGAATCAGGCAGAAAAGCTGTAGAGTGATTTAAAGGTGTCAGGTGAGTTGTATTTAATAATCATCTGGGTAATGGAAGTATGAGGACATTCCTGAAGCTGCAATTTCAGGCGTTGCTAAGTTATTTTAAGCACGTTCCTTGTGGCTTCATGTGCTTGCTATTAACCAAATGCAGGTACTCATATTGGACTTGAGTGAATATTATTTCGCTTGTCTGAAATTGGTGGGTGAGTGCGTATATTATGTAGATATGCCAGAAGTGATTGAAGGTATGGGGAATCGAGGGAAAGTAATGTTTCACCGTTATACGATTTGATTCGGGCGGGGGGATGAGGGGTTACGGAGATTGGGCGGATGAGCTGTGTTTATTTGCCCCTGCTGCGAGGTAGGGCGTCATTAAATTATGTTTTGGGGAGTGCTGTTTTTCGCGTTGCTCGAGAGCCGGTTTTTTATATTGGCAAGTTGATTTTTCAAAGTGATTGCCGATTCCAGGTCAGGAATTGATTGTAAAATATGCTCCAGCATTAATTCCGCCGCCTCATAAGCCTTGATATCGATGTAGAGAGCGGTTAATTTTAGTTTGCTTAATGTATCTTCAGGAAACAAAGCGATGTAGGCATTGTAGCTATCAATAGCCAACATATAGTTGCCGATAATTCGGGCTAGTTCTGCCTTGTAAGGTAGGTAAGTAGGAGATAGATTGGCAAGGCAATCCAGTGCCAGGAAGGCATTTTGTTGATCTTGTTGCTCAAGGCTGATCGAGGTTATCCGAAGTAATGTTTCTTCAAGTACCGGTGATTGCCCTAAGTTGATGATGTTGTCGTAATTGATTAGGGCTGTTTCTACATTATCTTCTAGTTCAGCAAGATAAGCATCAATCAATAACAGAAAAGGTTCTTTGTTGTCGTGGCTAGGGTCGTTGATAAAGCCGGTTTTCAGGTTTATTAATTCGTCGGTTTTTTTGTGTTTAAATAATAGTTTTATTTTGCTTTTTAATAGTGACAAGGTGGAATGTTTGGCAATATTGGCCTTGAACACGGTATTTTGGTTGGTCAGCACTTGATCGAACTGGTCTTGCATGGTTTGTAACGCCATGGTGGTTTGTTCCGGGTAGTGCGTAGAGGGGTGTTCTTTTAGCCATGATTTTGCTCTGCGATAGCTTTTGTCTTTCTCCCATTGCTCAAGTAACAAAGCAAAATCCGGTGCTTCTTTTAGTTCTTCTTGCCTGGTTTTAGTGCGGACTATGGCGGCATTAATCAGGGTTGATAAGTTGTTGGCACCGGATAGGTAGGCTTTATAATAGATGCTGCCTAGTTTTTGGGCTTTTTCCGCGTTGCACTCATCGGTGTCATGCGGTGAGGTTATTTTTATAAAATGTCGTACTGCAAACTTTTTTACCAGTTGACTGTGGTGCCGGTATTTTCTCTTGAGCTGTTTTTCAATGCCGTCTAGCTCGCGTTTGTCCTTGTAATTTTCAATTCTACCCTCCGAGCTATACATGCGATTATTGATCTCTAATGCCTTTTTAGCTAATTTGGCAATGGCTTGCATTTGAAAAGCGGCTTTCTCTAATTCGTTAATCACTGCTTGGTAATGCTTATCCAGCACGTCATGGCTTAGCGGGGGAATGAGCTGTTTTATGCTGCTTATCTCATTGACTTGTAATTCAGGCAGCAGCATTTCTGAGGGCGGAGTATGGGTGATATTTTCAATTTTTGCCGCAGTGGGTGCGAGGTTGATGATTGTTCGGTTATCAGCGGTAATGATCCTGGCCTGTTGCTCTAGGATTGATAATATTAATGAGTAGGCGTGGCTGGTAGGCCTCAATTCACCGCAATAGGTTTCAACCTGTAAGGGTATAAAGTCGTACTTTGGTCCGGTCAGTTGTTCATCGCTGCCGATTGCATGGGTAATTCCTTCTTTCGTATAGCACACATCAAAACCAGCTAATAATATTTTATTAAAGCCAAAATAATGCGCCATTGATAACGCCGAGTTGGTAACCGTCGGGCCTGCGCCAATCACGTTGTCAATATTGAGGTCGGATTTCCACGGTATTCTGGATCCCATGTAAAGGCTTTGTCCTTGCCATTGGTTGAGTAGCGCGGGTTGTACGTGGTAAGAATGTATAAAAATCGTCTCATCACTGAATAAAAACATTTCTCTGCTGACATCTATGTTTCCGTCTTGCGGGTCTACGGAAAACACAAAATCCGGCTTAATGCCGGCGGTAATAAGTTGTCTGGAGATACGTGAAATAGCAAAAACTACTAATTTGTGACGATTGTCCTGTAGCCAGGGAAATACCGTGGTTAATGATGGCCCGCCTGCCAGAATGATGACGGTTTTGCCTTGATAGGCATTGGCCAGTAAAGTTACCGGTAAGATGTTTTCGGCAATATTTTCGAGCTGGCGGACGATGAATAACTGGCAGCCAATCACCACGTTGTGGCGATTATGTAGTATGTTCAGGGTTTCGTTGATAGTCCAACTTAGCTCGGCATAATCATCAAGGACTCCTTGTTGAGCACAGATGGCGTTAAATGATTTAATGCCATTGATGTAAGAGTATTCTTTTATTTTGAATGTATTTGCATGTTTTTCCCAAAATTCGGCGGTGGTAAAAACAATTTCCGGTTGGAGGTCGTCTAGCAATTGGTGTTGTTGCAATTCCTCCAGAACAGAGTCAGGCTCAATAAAAATAAACCGCGAGCCAGTCGGTATGCCTTGTTGTTGGGCATATTTGGCTAACAAGCCGGAATCGCTACCGATGACGATGTTAAGTGTGTCCTCCAGCAGTAGTGATTTACCAAACTCAGAATCGAATATAGCTTGTGCGCCAACCTGGTCAAAGTTACTACGACAGAGGTTGTACAAATATCGGTCGCCGAAGGCATTGGTTTTTAGTGAACCTGCGACAGATGTTTGAGTAAAAATGGCTGTGGTCATGATAATCAGTATAAAGTTGCCAAATACACACTGCCTATGCATTGATGCGCTAAGCAGTGTCTGTGTTATTCATAAGAGTTTATGCTCAATAAGCACTGAGTGTGTTGTAGCACGTAATCCCTATGCGGCTCATGAAATATGTGGGCTGCCTCGAAACTTACATCAAGGATTGTTTCAGGCTCCACTGGGTGCATATTTGGTATATAACAAAAAATTATTTATTTCAATAGGTTATATCTAATTGTGCGTAAGCTTTATAGTATAGGCGTTATTGTAGTAATTTCAAAACAGACTGGGTGGATTGGTTAGCCTGCGCTAACATTGCGGTTCCCGCTTGCTGTAAAATCTGGCTGCGGCTTAACGCGGCGGTTTCCATCGCAAAATCAGTATCGGTGATTCGGGAGCGGGCGGCAGACTGGTTTTCGATAGAAGACTGCAAGTTACCGATGGTGGTTGTGAATCGATTTTGCACCGCACCCAATCCGGCCCTTGATGTATCAATAGAGGCAATTGCCGCATCCAAGGCATCAATCGCTGCCGAAGCGCCGCCTACCCCGGCATTACTGCCTATGCTGGCAACAGTAACGTTAGAGATGGTGATTGATAAATTGGGAATATCGATGGATATATGGTTGTCCGCAGTGGTGTTAGCGCCGACTTGGATAACTAGGCCTCCTGACAAAGAGCCGTTGATGATTTTTTTGCCGTTAAATTCGGTGTTGGAAATAATTCTAGCTAACTCATCGTTAAGCTGCTTGAATTCGGTTTGGATTTTTTCCCTATCCTTTGATGTTACGCCGGCATCGTTAGCCGATTGTACGGCTAAATCACGCATCCGTTGCATGGTGTCGGTCATGGTGCCCATTGCGGATTCAGCCGTTTGCGCCAAGGAAATACCATCATTTGCATTTCTGGTAGCAACAGTCATACCGCGTATCTGTGAGGTCATTTTATTGCTAATTGCCAGTCCTGCCGCATCGTCTTTTGCTGAGTTGACTCTCAAACCTGATGATAAACGCTCCATTGAAGTTGATAGATCTACACTGGTTTTGTTTAAGTTGCGCTGTGCGGTGAGTGCGGCAATATTTGTGTTAATTATGCTGGACATGGTTATCTCCTGGTTAAAAATAAAATAGTTGTCGAAAATTAATAAGCTATTTTTGTGCCAAGAGTAATGATTCTTGTAGTTTATTGAAAATTAAGGGATTAATTTTATATTGTATGGGGTAGTCGGTTTTTTGACGGGAGGTGTTTTAATAAGCGGCAGTTTTTTTCCTGCTGGGTGAGGTTTTTTTGACTAAAGGCCGATAGTTTTTTGTAGTCTAGTTTTTGGAGGTTTTTATGGTGGGTTCAGTCGTTGCTACAGGCAAGCCTGGATTGGCTGTGGCCTTTGTGAAAGAAGTGTCAGTAAAGCAAAATGTGGATGTGGCTGTCATTAAGGTGGCTCAGGATATTGAAAAGACTCAGGGGAGTCGGCCTTAACGCTAATTGCTTCGGCTTCCGGTGCTGCGGGTTGGTTTGGGGCGAATTGATGTGCGTGCGTAAACGAGGTTGTTGTAATTATCAAGTACGTAAAGTAAAGGGGGTTAGCGTGGCACGCTCGGAGCGAATTTGTTTGTAAGCATAATAATGATAAATTTGAATTAGAAAGTTTGTGGAATGATTAAGTTGGTAAAATTAAGAAATAGGCCGGAGTCGCGCTTTTTGTCAGGTCTTCTTTAAGATTAATTCAAGTACCAGCTTGCTGCCAAAATAAGCCAGCAGCAATAAAATAAATCCCGTCAAGGTCCAGCGGACTGCGGTTTTTCCTCGCCATCCGTAACGTAATCGACCTATCAATAAACCGGAAAAAATAATCCAGGCGATAATCGACAACACAGTCTTGTGTACTAAATGCTGCGCAAATAAATCTTCAATAAAAATAAAGCCGCTGACTAATGAAATGGTCAGGAAGAAAAGCCCTGTGCCAAGCATTTGAAATAACAAAGATTCCATGGTTTGCAAGGAAGGCAATGACTGGATCAAGCGTTTGGGCGGATGGCTTTTAAGTTGCTGGTCTTGAATGGCGAGCAACACGGCTTGCAGAGCGGCAATGTTCAGCAGACTGAAGGCGATTATCGAGGTTAATATATGGACGCTCATTTGCCAATTGTGGGTATGTAGTAGATGCGGTTTCTCGGGTAGATTCAGTTCCAGCGTCAGCATTATGGCGGAAATGGGAAAAATGACGATGCCTAGTTTTGCGACAGGTTTAGTTAGTGTCGCCATGAGCAGTAGCAGGGCGACAATCAGCGAAACCAGGGATGCGGTGCTGATAAAGCTAAAGTTGAAGCTGTTGTTTTGTTGGAAAGCGATAGCGGTATATAAAAGGTGTATGCATGCCGCTGTCCATGCCAAATAAAGCGGTGTGTGCTGTCTCTTGTTCTGATGAGTGTCTCGAGCAATAAGTAGTGTGCTTGCAAGATAAGTACAAATTGAAAAGGTAGCGAGGGTGGTGTTCATTAGGGCGTTTTATCGGTTTGTGATCAGTAGATAACGTGCGGACTTATTGCCTGCATGGATGAGGGTAGGTAGCGTCAGCTTTCGCATGAGGGTGATAAGTCGCTTGCTCGGCGCGCCACAAATTCCCTTGAGTTTAATGCAAAGGCCTTGATGGCTATGTTAATATATCCCGTTAAATAGTCCTAACGCATTTGTGTTAGTGAATGGTTTCCTTCAGATTTAATAAAGACACTGATATGTTTGATAATTTAACCGATCGATTAAGTAGCACGCTTAAAAAAATTAAAGGTCAGGGGCGCTTGACTGAAGACAATATCAAGGACACTCTGCGCGAAGTGCGCATGGCTTTACTTGAGGCTGATGTCGCTTTGCCGGTGGTTACCGATTTTATTGAGCGTATCAAAATAGGCGCATTAGGACAGGAGGTTCAGGCCAGTCTTTCGCCGGGTCAGTCACTGATTAAACTGGTTCAGGCTGAGCTGGTTGCCGTGATGGGCGAGGCAAACGAAAAGCTGAATCTTAATGCCGTGCCTCCGGCGATCATTTTAATGGCCGGTTTGCAGGGGGCGGGTAAAACCACAACGGTGGCTAAATTAGGTCGCTGGCTAAAAGAAAATCAAAAGAAAAAAGTCGGCGTAGTCAGTGCCGACGTTTATCGCCCTGCGGCTATTAAGCAGTTGCAGATGCTTGCAGATGAGCTTTCTTTAGAGTTTTTTGAAAGTGATATTTCACAAAAACCGGTTGATATTGCTAAAAATGCTATTGAAGCGGCGAAGAAAAAATTTCTTGATGTAATTATTATCGATACCGCCGGTCGTCTTCATGTTGATGATGAAATGATGGGCGAGATTAAAGCATTGCATGCGGCAATCAATCCTGTCGAGACCTTGTTTGTTGTTGACAGCATGACCGGGCAGGATGCCGCGATTACTGCAAAAGCTTTTAATGATGCCTTGCCGTTGACCGGGATTATCCTGACCAAGGCGGATGGCGATGCGCGAGGCGGTGCGGCGTTGTCTATACGTCACATTACAGGCAAACCGATCAAGTTTATCGGGATGGGTGAGAAAACCGATGCCTTGGAACCCTTCTATCCCGACCGTATCGCGTCCCGTATTTTGGGTATGGGCGATGTGCTGGGCTTGATTGAAGAGATTGAGCAGAGAGTTGACAAGGAAAAGGCCGAGAAGCTCGTCAAGAAATTGCAAAAAGGCAAGGCTTTTGATCTGGAAGATTTTCGTGAGCAATTGCAGCAAATGCAAAATATGGGCGGAGTCGGCTCTATGCTGGATAAATTGCCCGGTATGAGCAGCATCCCCCAGGAAATGAAAGATAAGGTTAATGATAAAGAATTATCGCGTCAGATTGCGGTGATTAATTCCATGACTATGAAAGAAAGGCGTTATCCTGATTTGATTAAAGGTAACCGGAAGAAGCGTATTGCAGACGGTTGCGGGCAGCAGTTATCGGATGTTAATCGCATCTTGAAGCAGTTTCTGATGATGCAGAAGATGATGAAACGCTTCAAAGCGGGCAATATGACGAATATGATGCGTGGCATAAAAAATAATGTGCGCGGCATGGGCGGTATGAGAAGGTAATTATTGTTGCGTTAATGACGGCGTATTCGATAACTAAAGTAAATGAACTTGATGAGATGTGCGTTGTTCTTTACTTATAGATAAAATCGAGTAGAATAAGTCGATTAAATTTTGACTAAATGTTTTTTGAGGAACTTAGATGGTAACTATTCGTCTTTCTAGAGGCGGCGCGAAAAATCGTCCTTTCTATCACGTTGTTGTAACCGATAGCAGAAGCGGCCGTGATGGTCGTTATATTGAACGTCTTGGTTTTTTTAACCCGTTGGCGCGCGGCAACGAAGAAAAATTGCGTTTAGATTGTGACCGCGTTGATCATTGGAAAGCCAATGGCGCACAGCCTTCTGATCGCGTTGCGAAATTGATTAAAGACGCACGCAAAGCGGCGGCATAAACTGAGTTGTCAGAGCAACAGCATATAAGCGTTGGAAAGATTTCCGGCGTTTTTGGTGTAAAAGGATGGGTTAAGGTATTTTCCTTTACTGATCCAAGGGAAAATATTTTAACCTATTCTCCTTGGTTGTTAAAAAAAGGCGACGAGACAAAAACAGTTAATATTGTTGATGGGCAGCTACAGGGTAAGACGATAGTCGCTCAGCTGACCGACGTTAATGATAGGGATCAAGCAGCAAGCCTGATGGGTTGGGATGTTTTTATAACCCAAGAGCAGTTGCCCAAAGCGGCTAAAGGTGAGTATTACTGGTCCGATTTGATCGGTTTGAGTGTTGAAACCATTGATGGTGTTCAGTTAGGCGTGGTTGATAGCCTTCTGGAAACAGGCGCTAATGATGTGATCATTGTTCAGGGCGAGCGAGAGCGGGTCATTCCGTTTTTACAGGGACAAACGATAATTAATGTTGATCTGGATGCCGGTAAAATTGTTGTCGATTGGGATCCTGAGTTTTAATTAACAGCATGCGTTTTGACGTTGTAACATTATTTCCGGAAATGGTAGCCGCGGCTGCGAGTTACGGTGTAACGGGAAGAGCAATCGAACGCAAGATAGTCAGTTTGTCGGTATGGAACCCCCGGGACTATAGCCTCGACAGACATCGGACTGTTGACGATCGTCCTTATGGCGGTGGCCCAGGCATGGTTATGAAGTATCAGCCGTTGCATGATGCGGTTAGTGATGCCAAGAAGGCAGGCGCTGGGACTAGCAAGGTGGTTTATTTGAGTCCGCAAGGCAAACCGATTACACAGGTTTTGTTAGCCGAAGCTTGTAAAGTATCGCAATTTATTTTAGTTGCGGGGCGTTACGAGGGCATTGATGAGCGCTTTGTAGAGTTGGATTGCGATGATGAATGGTCTATCGGTGACTATGTTATCAGTGGCGGCGAGCTTGCAGCATTGGTCGTCATTGATGCTGTGACCCGGTTGCTGCCGGGTGTACTTGGTGATGAGGATTCAGCCCGGCAGGACTCTCACAGCGATGGTTTGCTGGATTGCCCTCACTTTACCAGGCCTGAACAGATTGAAGGTCATTCGGTGCCGGAGGTTTTATTAGGCGGTAATCATGCGGATATAGACCGCTGGCGAATGAAGCAGGCTTTGGGAAGAACTTGGCAGAGACGACCGGATTTGTTGGAAAAAAAGAATTTGAGTACAGAGCAGGAAAATTTGCTTAGAGAATTTATTGTGGAGTTGGTTTAAATTAAGGTGTGGTAATGAGCAATATTATTGATGAAT
>Ga0207969_100811_pt1 | contig 11787 bp, 8 predicted proteins | sample LakWasMet25_LOW6_2_FD_183869 | JGI IMG/M metagenome (GOLD analysis project Ga0207969, IMG submission 183869) | Freshwater sediment methanotrophic microbial communities from Lake Washington under simulated oxygen tension - Sediment Metagenome... | ecosystem: Environmental > Aquatic > Freshwater >... | reverse complement strand
TCCGCCACGGCCCCGGCGTCGGGGGGAAGCGTCGCGGCCGATCGCACCGAGGGAGCGCGGCCCGTGCATCCCCCGCCCAGAGCCACGAACATCACCCACAGGATCGGAGTCTTCACGTCGGCAGGATCGTACAGAACCACCCGCGGGGCAGAGCCCAATCTCTACCGGCGCGGGGACCTTCGTGGCACCTTTGCCGCAGAACGCCGATCCCTGAATGTCCCTCCTTTCTCTTGCCCTTCGATGCGCCTCCGTCCTCGGCCTCGCCCTCGCGATGGGCTGCGAGCGGGACCCGGGGCGCGCAGACGTTCCATCCCCCGTCGATGTGTCGTCGGAGCTGATCGACGCCAGCGCGAGGGACACCCCTTTCGATCTCGTGGATTCAGGCGTCGCCGACCTGCCCTCCACGGACCTGGGCCGCCCCCTCCCTGACGGGGCGCTCGCCGACGTGCGCCTCGGTGACCTTCCCCCCTCCGTGGCGGACTGCGCGGTCCCCCTCGGGGACCCGCGACGAGAGCCCCTGGAGACGCTCTGCGACGGGATCGACAACGACTGCGACGGCCAGGTCGACCTGCTGCTCCCCACCGGTCCCAACGCCTGCTCCGTCGAGGCCCGGGGCGTCTGCTCGGCAGGCTGGGCGGGATGCGCGGAGGGAGCCCGACGCTGCTTCGCCCCCGGACCTTCGCCCGAGGTCTCCGACGGGCTCGACAACGACTGCGACGGGGTCGTCGACAACGCCAGGGCGGCGGCGCTGCGACCCCGGGTGCTCGTGCTCGCGCCTCGATACCTCTGGACCAAAGGGGGCGACGAGATCCGCGCCATCGCGTCGATCCTCGACCAGTGGGGCATCCCCTACGACCTGCCCACGCCCGACACGGAGTTCAGCGCCGCGCTGCGGGGATTGCTGGGGCGCTACTCCCTCGCCATCGTGCCCGGCTACCTCGAAGGCGAGGCCGTGGACACGATCGCCCGGCTCTACCTGGAGGAGTTCGCGACCGCGGGCGGCGTGGTGCTGCTCCACAAGCCCCTGACCTCTCCCTCGTCGGCGAACGTCCTCCGCCTCGCGGGGCTGCGCCGCACCACCCGACGCACCGACGTCACCTCCCTTCGCATCGGTGGCGCCGCCGTCCCTGCGGTGCGCTCGCTCGACACCGCCGAGGAGCGCGAGCTGCTGGTCACCGACGACCCCTCCGCCCGCCCGGTCGAGGCCTTCGTCCTCGAGCCCGACCCCGAGGCGTCCACGGTCGTCGCAGCGCGGGCCTTCGCGGGGTCGACGGAGCTCGGCGCCGTGCTCACCCGCAGGGGCGTGGGCCTCGGGGCGGTCTACACCCTGGGGCACGACCTCCACTCCTGGTCGCACTACCGCTGCTACGTGAACTGCTTCGAGCCCGCGGGCGACGTGCTGGGGCTGCTGATCCGCGACGCGCTGCGCGAGGGCGCCGCCGGGCACCTGGTGGTGAAGCACACCGTCCCTGGCGTGGAGGACGCGCTCCTCCTGTCGACGCACGACATCGACGCGACGGAGTCGGCGCGCTCGGGCCCGTGGGGGGCCGCCGGGGCGACGCAGATGGCCTCGGTGCTCCACGGCCGAGGGGCGATCGGCAGCTTCTTCTTCACCACCGACTACGTGAGCGGGTGGTGGGATCCGGCGACCGTCCGCTCGGTCTGCGCGCTGGGGATGTGTCCCGTCGGGGGGCACTCGGTGCGCCACTTCGCATCGCCGGCCTCGCAGCCCGTGGGCGACTGCTCCGAGCGCTTCCCCGGCTACGTCCCCACGACCCTCGCGGAGTCGACCCTCTGCGGCGAGGCGCGGGTCTCGCTGATGCTCGCGGGCGAGGCCGCCGGGAGCCCCGCCGTCGCCTGGAGGTCGCCCTTCCTCGACGTTCACCCGCGGCTCTTCGATGTGCTCTCCGAGCAGGGCGTGCGCGTGGACTCGAGCTTCGCCGTCGGCGACTTCAAGACCAACCTCCCGCTCGACCTCGCGTCCACCTTCCACCGCCAGGATCTCTTCCATCACCGCGGCCTCACCGAGCTGCCCGTGACGCTCGATGACGGCTTCGGCGCACGCGACGAGCACGGCACCCTGCGCACCGAGCTCCAGGCCTCCAACGCCTCGAGCTTCTTGAGCGCGTGGACCTCCGTGATGCTCCGCAACGCCGCGAACAACGCCCACACGACCCTGCTGCTCCACCCCTCCTTCGGGGTGGGCCACGGGCCTGAGAACCTCCAGGTGAAGCTCGCCGTCGTCGACCGGCTGCTGCAGCTCGCGTCCGCGGCGGGCCTTCGCACGGACGTCTCCGTCACGGCGCTCGACGCCTTCTGGAGGGCGCGTCGAGGGGCCCTGGTCGACGCCACCTACGACTCGACGCGCGGCTACCAGGGGACCATCACCGCGGGCCTGACCTCGGTCCCCGGGCTCACGCTGGAGTTCGGCGACGACCTCCGTCGCTTCGACTGCCCCGACTGCGGACCCACCCGCCTCGGTGGGCGCCGCGTGGTGCTGCTGGGCGCGCTGCCCCCGGGCCGCCGCGTGGAGTTCACGGCGCTACCCCGGTAGGGCCTCGCCGAGTGTGCGAACCGTGCACAGCGGCCACCCTTCGAACATGGAATAGAACGCCTCGTTCTACCGGCAATTCCTGTGACCCGATCGGCGCTTCGGGGATACCGTCGAGGCTTGTTGAGAGCTGCTCGTAGACCCCTGCTGCTGCCCTGGGCGCTCTCGCTCGCGACGGCCTCCTGCGCGCTGCAGAACCCCTCGACGCGCCTCGGAGCGGAGTCGGATGCACGCATCGTCGACACGGCCCTGGTCGACGCCACCGATGTGCTCGATGCCGCCGACGTCCTCGACGCATCGACGGACACCCCGACGGACGCCGTCGCCGTCGATGCGATGGACGCCGCGGTCGTCGATGCGAGCGATGCCTCCACGACCGACTCGCCCCCCTCGGACACTCCTGTCCTCGATGCTCCCGTCCTCGATGCTCCGACCATCGACCTTCAGATCATCGACTCCCCGATCATCGACTCCCCGACCATCGACTCCCCGACCGTCGACTCCCCCATCGTCGACGCCCCCATGGTCGACGCCCCCGATGGGCCGACCCCGCTCGACACCGGTCGACTCGATACAGGTCCCGGCAAGGACGTCGGCTCGATCGACACCGGCATGCTCGTGACGGGGCCTGTGTCCGGGGCCTGCGGTGGCAACGGCCAGGCCTGCTGCAACAACGGCCGCTGCGACACCGACCGGGTCTGCACGCCCCGCGCGGGGACGACCCCGTTCTGCCTCGACTGCGGCGGCAACGGGCAGCCCTGCTGCGACTTCGGCCGCTGTGACACCGGCGCAGCGTGCACCCCGCGCGTCGGGACGACGCCCATCTGCCTCGACTGCGGCGGCAACAACGAGGCCTGCTGCACCAACGGGAGGTGCGGCACCGGCCGGGTGTGCTCGCCGCGCGTCGGCGCCTGGGCCATCTGCCGGGACTGCGGCGGCAACGGGCAGCCCTGCTGCGAGTACGGCCGCTGCGACGGAGCTCGCGCCTGCGTGGTGCTCCCTGGGGCGCCTCCGATGTGCCTCGACTGCGGCGGCAACGGCCAGGTCTGCTGCGACCAGGGACGCTGCGACGTCGGCCGCACCTGCCTGCCGAGGGTGGGCACCGTCCCGTTCTGCCTCGACTGCGGCGGCAACGGGCAGCCCTGCTGCGGAGGCGTGAGCTGCACCGCCCCGCGCTCGTGCGCTCAGCGCGCTGGAGAGCTCTACCCCTACTGCCGCTGAAGCCCTCTCACCTCGCTTCGAGCAGCGCCGTCACCTGCTGCACGACCACCTCGGGCTCGACAGGCTTGGAGAGGAAGAGGTCGGCCCCGCACTCCATCGCCCAGAAGCGGTCCTCCGGCTCGGAGCGGGCGGTCAGCATCACCACGATGGGCGGGCGCTCCAGGCCCTTGAGCTCGCGGCAGAGCTGGTAGCCGTTCACCTCGGGCAGCAGCACCTCCAGGATCGCGAGGTCGGGCCGCTCTCGCCGCGCGGCCTCCAGCACCTGGGCGCCGTCGTGGAGCACCGTCGTGACATGGCCGAGCGCGCAGAGCCGCTGGTGGATGGGCTCGACCTCGGCGGGGTTGTCGTCGACCAGAAACACCCGCCTCCCGGGACTCACCACGACGGCACCTTCCTTCGACATCTCAGCTCCCGCCTGCAGAGAAGCCCTGCCTCGCGAACTTGTCCCAGCCCTTCTTGCCCTTCAAGAAATCCCATAGCCCGCGGAGCTGCCAGATGGCGAGGTACTGCCGGTACCCAAAGCTGGACACGAAGCCCATCGCGATGAGCAGCAGCACGTCGCGGGCGCGGCGATAGGGGAAGAGCGCCAAGCCCTCCGCGGAGCCGCCGTGGAGGCGCTCGGCGCGGATGCAGAGCAGCACCGCGAGGGTCGACAGGCAGAGGTTGACCGCCGTCGCGAAGGCGAGGAAGGCGAGGAAGGCCGTGAGCGACAGGAAGCCCAGCAGCGAGGACACGACGAGCAGCACGTAGCCCATGGTCTCCAGCACCGGCGCCATGGCCTCGAAGACGAGCTGGTAGGGCAGCGCGAAGAGCCCGATGCGCCCGAAGCGTCGGCGAAACATCATCGCCCGGTGGTAGTTGAGCACCTCGAGCAGACCGCGGTACCAGCGCGAGCGCTGCTTGCCGATGTCCCGGTAGTTCTCCGGCGCCTCGGTCCACGCGGTGGGGAAGGGGAGGGCCACGATGCGGCCGGGGAGGCCCTTGTCGAGCAGGTAGCGATGGAGCCGGACGACGATCTCCATGTCCTCGCAGACGGTGTGCGAGCCCGCCCCGCAGTACTCGATGCCAATGCGGCTGCGCATGTACTTGGTGAGAAAGCCGCCGATGGCGATGACGAGGTCGCGCCGCATCAGCGCGAAGACCCCCGAGAGGATCAGCACGGAGTTGAGCGCCGTCAGCGCCGTGCGGCCCTGGGCGAAGGAGCGCATGTACTCCACGATCTGGAAGCGGGCGATCCACGCCTCGGGGATGCGGGCCTCCACGATGCGTCCGCCCTCGATGCGTGAGCCGTTGGTGAGCCCCACCTGCACGCCCACCGCGACGACCTCCTTCGGCGCCGCCTGGATGGGCCTCGCGGCGAGCAGCAGCGCGTCGGGCACCAGCAGGCTGTCGGCGTCCATGCTGGTGACGAACTCGCCCCGGGAGACGTTGATCGCGGCGTTGAGGGCGTCGGCCTTGCCGCCGTTCTCCTTGTCGATGAGCACCAGCCGGCGCAGGCCCGGAGGCAGCGGGGCGCGCGACTCGTAGAAGGCCCTGATCGGCGCGGTGCCGAGGTGGTCGTCGTACTCGAACTCCGCGCGTACGAACTGAAACTCCTTGAGGAGCACCTGGACCGTGCGGTCCTTCGAGCCGTCGTTGCAGATCACGATCTCGTAGGCGGGGTAGGTGAGCCGCAGCAGCGAGCGCACGCTCTCCGCGATGGTGACCTCCTCGTTGTAGGCGGGCACCAGCAGCGTCACCAGCGGGAGGAAGCGCTCGTCGAGCGTGCTCGCCGCGGGCCGCACCTGCTCGGCCTGAAGCTCTCGGCGGATCGAGAAGTAGCTCAGCACCACGAAGCCGAGGTTGAACAGGAAGTAGGTGGTCACGTAGGCCACCACCACGCTGTCGAGGGCGATCAGCACGACCTGGAAGAAGCTCATCCCTGGCGCGGTCCGCCGAACACCACCGGACGGCGGTCGCGGCGCTCGATCTCGAGGAAGAGCAGCCACGCCGTGGGCGCCGCGGCGGCGAGGTCGGGGAAGTCCTCCGAGGCGGGCACCGCGTACACGACCCCGCCGTCGCCCTGGCGCTGCAGGGCGCGCAGCGAGCCGGAGATCTCCTCCGCCTCGCGGGTGCGGCCCGATCGAAGCAGCGCCATGGCGACGCCCGCGGTGCCTTCGGCGAAGAGGGTCTCGGAGAAGTCCTGACCGGGGTAGTCGGGCGCCGTCCCTGCGTAGGGCGCGTAGCCTCGGAGCCCCGATCCCCGGCGGGCGAAGGTGCGCAGGGTGTAGTCGAGCGAGCGCTCGGCCCGCGCCCGGTCTCCCCGGGCGAGGAGGAAGAGCGCTCCCCACGCGCCGGCGGCGTCGAGGGCGCGGTCGGTCACCACGCCGCGCTCGGTCACCGCGACCGCGAAGCGCCCCTCGGAGGGGAGCCACAGGGCCTCGACGATGCGCGCCCCGAGCTGGTCGGCGGCGGCCCGGTAGCGCCCGGTCGGATCGCTCCCGGCAAGCGCGTCGAGGAGGAAGTACGCGTCGATCTGGTGCTCCGTGGCGCAGTACGCGGCGACGTGAAGCGGATCGAAGCTGCGGTAGTGGTCGCGCCACGCGCCCCGGCCGCCAGGGACCAGGCCCGCGCGAGGGTCGCCCGCCGCGTCGACGCGGGAGGCCAGGAGCCGGTCGGCGATGCGCTGCGCGTAGGGGGTGAAGCGTCGCTCGTGGGTGAGGGCGTCGTAGAGGGCCAGCGCGTAGCCGGCCCAGGCCACGGTGCCCGCGCGCACATAGCGGACGTTGTAGAAGCTCGGCGACGCGAGGCTGAAGGAGAAGCCCAGCGTCGAGTCGGAGGTGAGCAGCGTGGTGAGGGTGTTGCCGATGGCGCGCGCCTCGTCGCGTCGGCCCACGAGCGAGAGGGCGATCATCGCGAGCGCGTCGTCGTAGACGAAGGAGCGATCGGCGAGGTACGGCTCCAGGGGATGACCCGGCGGGATGCGATAGCTCCTCACCGCGAGGCGCTCGCAGTCGCGAAAGCTACAGCGCCCCAAGGGGAAGGAGCGCCCGTCCTCGTCGTAGGCCCCGGTCGCCGCGAAGGCCACCGGCGTCAGGAATTGCCCCGCGCGCCGCATCGACTCGTCGACGGAGTAGGGGCGAGGGACGCAGGCGACGGACCCGACGAGCGCCGCGGCCACGACCCCGAGGCCCCTGCGCAGCCCGGCGCGGCAACGGTGCGGAGGCCGAGGCATGGGTCGATCTGTGGCGGGTTCGCGTGGGGCAGTCAAGGTACATGGGTGCTGCTGGCGCTGGCGCTGGGGGCCTGCCGGGCGACCGTGGCGGCGCCGTCCCCCGCGACGTACCTGACGCGCGACTCGCTGCTGTCCGAGGCGAGGCGGGCCGCGCGCTCTGGCTCCCGCGACCGCGCCCGCGACCTGCTGGAGCAGCGCCTTCGCGACTGGCCCGACGACGACGAGCTGCGGGCCGAGCTGGCGCGCGTCGACGCGTGGGACGGACGCTGGGCGGCGAGCGAGGCGGGCTACCGACGCGTGCTGGCGCGGCACCCCGACGACACCGAGGTGCGAGCGGGCCTGGTGGATGTCTTCCTCTGGCAGTCGCGCTGGGACGACGCGAGCCGGGAGATCGACCTCGGCCTCGCGCGCTCTCCAGGGAGCGCGATGATGCTGCTGCGTCGGGCGCGCCTGGCCCACTGGCAGGGCGACGCCACCGCCGCCGCGCGCTCCCTGGACGAGGCGCATCGGGCGAGCCCGGATGACGGCGAGGTGAGAGCGCTGCGAGACGTGGTCTTCCGGGGCGAGGCGAGGCTGGCGCTTCGGGACGACCTCTTCTTCGCGCGCGGCGGGCTCCGGGGCTATCCCGCGGCAGACCTCTCGGCGCTCCAGTCATGGAACACCCTGCGGCTCTCGGCGCGCACGGAGCAGTCGCTGCGCTTCGGCGTCGACGAGGGCTCCAAGAGCTACAACGGCCTTCACTTCCTGGGCGTCGCCTGGGTGCCGAGGGCGGGCTGGATGCTTCACCTGGAGCTGGGCGCGGGCGCCCCCGCCGTGGCGGTCCCCCGCTGGCTGGGACGCGTGGGGCTGAGCGCCCCGGTGGGAAGCCGTCTCACCGCCTCAGGGAGCTACTCCCACTGGCGCTACGACAGCGGCCAGGTGGTGCACCTCTTCAACCCCGCCCTCGGCGTCGCGGTCACCGACGCGCTGCGGCTGGAGGCCCGGTACTGGTTCGCCTGGGTGCTCGCCCCCGGGCCCTCGGGGGAGACCCTCGACGACGGCGTGTCATCCTTCGGGCTGCGGGCCTCGTGGCGCCCACACACCCGCTTCGAGCTGGGCGCGGAGTACACCTACGGCGTGCAGCTCGACCGGCTGCCGGTGGGGCTGCAGCTCGTGGCGATCCGGGCGCACATCGTCTCGCTCAGCGCCGACCTGCGCGTCGCCCACGCCTTCGGGCTGCGCCCCGCGATGCGCGTCGAGCTTCGCACCAGCCCCGGCGACCTGCTGCCCATCCTCGGACCCGAGCTGGGCTTCTACACCCGCTGGTGAGCGCCGCTCACTCCCAGCGGCGAAGCGCCCCGCCCGTCACCGTCGCCAGGGCGCGAGGGCTCCCCAGCACGTACGGCAGCGCCTCCCAGCCCGGAAGGTCGAGCACCGCGACGTCCGCCCTCGCGCCCACCGCGAGGCGCCCCCGATCGCCCAGCTCGAGGCAGCCCGCCGCAGTCGCCGTGACGGCGAACCACGCCTCCACCGTCGAGAGCCCCATCTGGCGCACCCCGAAGGCCGCCATCCAGGGCAGCGCGTCGCAGTGGCTCGTGCCCGGGTTGCAGTCCGTGGCAAGCGCCACCGCCACCCCCAGCGCCCTCATCCTCCGCGCGTCGGGCATCGGCTGCCCCAGCGAGAACGCCGCCCCGGGAAGGAGCACCGCCGTCACGCCCGCCGCGGCCATCGCGCGAAGCCCCTCGTCGCTCACATGCTCCAGGTGGTCGGCGCTCGCCGCGCCCAGAGAGGCCGCGAGCTGTGCCCCCCCGACGTCCTCGAACTGCCCCACGTGAAGCCTGGCCCGAAGACCCAGCGCCTTCGCCCGCTCCAGCGCCGGGGCGCACTCGGCCACGCTGAAGCCCGGCCCGTCGACGTAGGCGTCGATGAAGCGGGCGTCGCCGCCGGCCGCCACCGCATCGAGCATCCGCCCCGCCACCGTCGCGAGGTAGCGCGCCCGCCCGTCCTCGGTCCCCCGCAGCTCCGGCGGAACCGCGTGCAGCCCCAGGAAGGTCGGCACCACCCGATCGCCCATCGAGCGCGCCAGCTTGAGCGAGCGCAGCTCCTGGGCGGTCTCCAGCGCGTAGCCCGACTTCACCTCCACGGTGGTCGTCCCGAAGCGGGCCATCGCATCGAGCCGCCTCGCCAGCGCCGCTCTCAGCGCCTCGTCCGTCGCCCCTCGCAGCGCCTTCACGCTCGCCGCGATGCCGCCTCCCCTCGCGGCGATCTCTGCGTAGCCAGCTCCCTGCACCCGCAGCGAGAACTCCCCAGCGCGGCTCCCCACGAAGAGCGAGTGGGTGTGCGCGTCGACGAGCCCAGGCGTCAGCATGGCGTCGCCCACGTCGACCACCGTCGCGCCGGAGCTCAGCGACACCGAGCGCTCCACCTCGGCGGTGCGCCCCACGGCGACGATGCGGTCGTCGGCGATGGCCACCGCGCCGTCCTCGATGAGCCCGAGCGGCGCAGGGTCGAAGTCCGCCCTCGCGGCGCTGGTCGGGAGCTTACCCGAGCAGGTAAGCACCTCCCGGGCGTGGCGGAGCAGGAGGTTGGCGGCGACCCTCACCGGCTCATCCCACCCGGTGCGGAACCCGCACGCCCTGCTCCTCAGCGAACTCGATCGCCCGCTCGTAGCCGGCGTCGGCGTGGCGGATCACCCCCATCCCGGGGTCGCTGGTGAGCACCCGCTCCAGCCGCCGCGCGGCGCCCTCGGTGCCGTCGGCGACCACCACCATGCCCGCGTGCAGGCTGTTGCCGATGCCTACGCCGCCGCCGTGGTGGACGCTCACCCACGAGGCCCCCGCGGCGCAGTTGACCAGCGCGTTGAGGATGGGCCAGTCGGCGATGGCGTCCGAGCCGTCGAGCATCGCCTCGGTCTCGCGATGCGGCGAAGCGACCGAGCCGCAGTCGAGGTGGTCGCGCCCGATCACGATGGGCGCCTTCACCTTGCCGGTGCGCACCAGCTCGTTGAAGGCGAGGCCCACCCTCGCTCGCTCTCCGTAGCCCAGCCAGCAGATGCGCGCGGGGAGGCCCTGGTACGCGACCCGCTCGCTGGCGAGCTGTATCCACCGCCGCAGCGAGGGGTCGTCGGGCACGGCCTCGAGCACGGCGCGGTCGGTCGCGGCGATGTCCTCGGGGTCGCCGGAGAGCGCCACCCAGCGGAAGGGCCCGCGCCCCACGCAGAACTGCGGGCGGATGTACTGCGGGATGAACCCGGGGATCTCGAAGGCGTCGTGCGCCCCGGCGAGCTGGGCCTCCGCGCGGATGTTGTTGCCGTAGTCGCAGGCGACCACCCCGGCCCGCTGCATGTCGCGCATCGCGCGTATCTCCATCGCCATGCCCTCGCGCGCCCTGGTGACGTAGCCGTCGGGGTCGCTCACCCGCAGCGCCGCCGCGGCCTCCAGCGTCAGCCCCGGGGGGACATAGCCGTGGAGCGGATCGTGCGCCGAGGTCTGCTCGGTCACGAAGTCGGGCAGGGCGCCCCGGCGAACCAGCTCGGGGTACACGTCCGCGGCGTTGCCCACGAGCCCGACGGAGAGCACCTCGCCCTTCGCGCAGGCGTCGCGAATCCACCCGAGGGCCTCGTCGAGCGAGGCCGTCGCGCGGTCGACGTAGCGGGTCTCCAGCCGCCGCTGGACGCGGGCGGGGTCGACCTCCACCGCGAGGCAGCAGGCGTCGTTCATCGTGGCCGCGAGGGGCTGCGCGCCGCCCATTCCCCCGAGGCCCGCGGTGAGGATCCAGCGGCCCTTCCAGGAGTTGTCGAAGTGCTGCCGCGCGGCCTCGGCGAAGGTCTCGTAGGTGCCCTGGAGAATCCCCTGGGTGCCGATGTAGATCCAGCTCCCGGCGGTCATCTGGCCGTACATGGTGAGGCCCTGGGCCTCGAGCCTGCGGAAGTGCTCCCAGGTGGCCCACTTGGGGACGAGCAGCGAATTGGCGAGCAGCACCCTCGGCGCGTCCTCGTGCGTGCGGAAGCGCCCGACGGCCTTACCCGACTGGATAAGCAGGGTCTCGTCGCCCCCGAGGTCTCGCAGCTCGCGCACGATGACGTCGAAGGCGGCCCAGTTTCGCGCGGCCTTCCCGGTGCCGCCGTACACGACCAGGTCCGCCGGGCGCTCGGCCACGTCGGGGTCGAGGTTGTTCATCAGCATGCGAAGCGCGGCCTCCTGGGGCCATCCGCGGCAGGTGAGGGACGTGCCGCGAGGCGCGCGAACGGTGCGAGAACCAGTGGTGGCGTCCATGCGCCGGAACCTTAGGGGAGGGGCGCCGAGGGCGGCAACCGACGAACGCGTTGACCTGCACGGCGCGGCGCGTATCTTCCCGCCCGAGGAGATACCCCGTGAGTTTCCCTGGTTTCAGCGCGTCGGAGTTCGACGCCTACGCGCCCCCTAGGGCCAGCTCCAACACCTTCAACCGCCCGCGCCTGGAAGCGAGGGAGAAGGCCATGGCGCTCGGTCGCGTCATGCAGGCCGACGCCAACGCGCTCGGGCTCGCCCTCGAGCTGCGCGCCAGCGACGAGCACCCCTCCCTCTGGAACAAGCGCTCCGTCACCGCGCAGTGGGTCTTCCTCTGGCGCGACGCCGGGGCCCGTCGCGAGCTCGACGCGCTGCTCACCGACGGGCGCTCCCTCAAGGAGACGCTCTCCGACCCGACGCCGTTCTTCCGCCACGCCTTCCTCGCGCTTCACATCGACGCCGACGGGGTCGAGGTCTCGCTGCGCATCCACGGCGACGCCTGGGTCGACGCCCGCACGCTGCGCGCCCGCTGCGCCTCGCCCGAGGGCCGCGCC
>Ga0207969_100796_pt1 | contig 11933 bp, 12 predicted proteins | sample LakWasMet25_LOW6_2_FD_183869 | JGI IMG/M metagenome (GOLD analysis project Ga0207969, IMG submission 183869) | Freshwater sediment methanotrophic microbial communities from Lake Washington under simulated oxygen tension - Sediment Metagenome... | ecosystem: Environmental > Aquatic > Freshwater >... | reverse complement strand
CATGGCTTCGAGGCTTTCGCGAAAGACGACGATCAGGGCGTTCAGCATGTCAGCTCCTCAGTGGGCGACCAGCAGCATTTCCGAAGTGGCCGGGTGAAATTCGTCGATGAAGCGATACGTGCCCGGCGGCAGCGGATGGATCACGACGAAGGAGCTGGCCCCCGGCGACAGGACCTTTTCAACTCGCAGACCCAGGTTTTCGAACTCGCAAGCACCGGGCCCCTCGTTCTTGATGGAGAGCTTGATCTTGCGGCCGGCGGGAACTTCCAGCCGCGCCGGCAGGATGTGTCCATCCTTGATGACGACCGAGAACGTCGACAGTTCAGCCGACACCGTCTCCGCCCGGGGCTCCGCAGCCCAGCCGAGGCCGAACCAGAGTGCCGCGACGAAGGCGCCATGGTAAAAAGGTGCGCGCAGCATGCTCAGAACCCGACCTTCGCCCGCAGGCCCGCCACCTTGACCGTCGGCGCACCGGCGTTGCCGCCCGGCTGGCGGATCCATTGGAAGTCAGGCGTCAGTTCGACCTTGCCGTTGAGCTTGAAGCGGTAGTAAATCTCCATCTGCTTTTCGCTGCCGCCGGCCTGATAGCCGAAGTCGGGTGTCCCGTCGGCATTGGCATCCAGCGTCGGCGAGTCGTTGCGGAAGTCTGAACTGGTGCGCAGCGCACCGAAGGCCACGCCGAAGCCGTCGGCTGCGCGGGACCAGGAGCTGCCGGCGAGTTCGGCGCCGAGCGTCAGGGCGCGGTCGAAACGCACCTTGCCGCCGAGTTGGTGGCCGTAGCGGCCGAACAGGGTCACGTCGTCGCTCACCTTCTGGTCGGCCGAGACGCCGATGCCGGTGTGCCTGCGCTCGACGCCGTCATATCCGGCAGCGCGGCCGTTGCGCCACAGGTAGGCGCGGTAGTGGCCGGGCAGGTAGTCGAAGCGCACGGCGGTCTCGGCCTGGGCGATGACGAAGGGACCTGCCAGCGAGCCGCTGAAGTTGGCCGCCGGCCCGGAACCGAAGACGCCCAGCGACAGACTCCATTCCGAGCCCTTTTGCTTCTCGTTCACGTACTGGCCGATGATGCCGGGCGCGAAGCCGTAAGCGTCAGCTCGGGTGTCGCCGCCGGAATCCAGCAGCGGATTATGTACGAAGGCGTTATTCATGAACTTCGTCGATTCGTCGTCGGCTGCCGCGTTCTGGTCGAAGAAGACAAAGGGATCGATCTTGCCCGCAGTCAGGTGAAGATGCTCCCGCGCGTTGGCCTTCCTGCCATCGTCCATCAAGGGAATCTTGAGCTGGTACCAGGCCTGGGCCAGGATCGCGAAGGAATCGTCGGCCGGGGTGCTTGAGACTTCGAAGGCCGTGGTGTTGGCGGTACTGGTGTAGGTGGGGCGCAGGCCGATGCCGGTGCCCTGGCCGAAACGGACATGGGCAAAGATCTTGCCGTCGGCATTGCCCATTTCGCCACCGGGCAGGGTGACCGAGATGTCTCCGCGATAGTTGGCGCGCGATTCGCCGTTGCCTGTCGCCGTGCCGCCGGCGCCGACTTTCTGCGCCACGCCGGTCAGGCTGGCGCCGACTGTTATTCCTTCCAAAGCTTCGATCTGGCGCGCCTGCTTCTGCATGGAAAGGGTCTGGAACTCCACGGCCTTGAGGCGCGTGGCGATTTCCGGCTCCTTTTCGGACAGGCGCTCGCTGGCCAGGGATTTCTCCAGTGCCTTGTTCTGTTGTTCCAGTGCCTCTACGCGCGCGGCGAGACGTTTCATTTCGGCCAGTACGGCAGTCATGTCATCGGCGGCCAGGACGGGCGCGGCGAATCCCGCCGCCAGCAGGGCGGCGATCAGTCTGACGCGCATGATCAGTACCCGCCCTTCTTGCCGATGCCTGCATAGACGAACTCCCATTCCAGTTCGACGGGCTTGAACCAGGGGCGCACGCCGGTGGCGCGGTCGATGTGGCGGCCGAAGTGATTGCCGTGCGGGTTCTCCTTGGCGTTGGGCGGGTAGACAGTGAACTTGACCTTGTACTTGCCGGGGCCCTTGAGCTTCACGTTGTCGCCGTAATGCGGGCCGTCGCTGGCTACCATCGGCATCATGTCGCCCTTGATTACCTCGCCGCCCGGCAGCCTGGTGAGCTCGTATTTCACCAGCAGGTGCGGAATCCAGGAGCCTTCCGCGAAGCCGTTGGAATTATTGGCCAGGGCGTGGATGTCGGCTTCGAGATGAATGTCCGCCGCCGAGGCCTTGGTCATATGGCCTTCCGGCTCCATTTCGACGGCCTGCAAATAGACGGCGCCGACTTCCATGCCGGATACGTTCTGCGGCGAGCCGATGGGATATTCCAGCGCGGCGGCGGCCAGCGAAAAGCCGGCGCCGGCAATCAGCAACAGGGATCGGACGAATGAACGGGACATGGCAAACCTCCAAAGGGAATCATCAATCAGACTTTGGCTGGCTTGCCGATGGTCCGGCTGGCTGGCTGGGTTGGGCAGCGCGCAATTCGCGGCTGCGGGAAGCGAAGTCAGGAACTGGACGGCGCGCCCATTTGCGTCTGCAGGTAGTTCTGCACGCCGACTTTCTCGATCAGTTCAAGCTGGGTTTCAAGATAGTCGATGTGCTCTTCGGTGTCTTCCAGGATTTCCTGCAGCAGATCGCGCGAAACGTAGTCGTTGACGCTTTCGCAGTAGGTCATGGCGGCTCTGGTATCGGCGTGCGCGCCTTGCTCGAGCTTGAGGTCGCCGGCGAGGCATTCGGGCACGTTCTCGCCGATCAGCAGTTTGTTCAGGGCCTGCAGGTTGGGCAAGCCTTCGAGGAACAGCACGCGTTCGATCAGGCTGTCGGCGTGATGCATTTCCTCGATCGATTCTTCATATTCATGCTTGCCCAGTGCGGCGAAGCCCCAGTTCTTGTACATGCGCGCATGCAGGAAATACTGGTTGATGGCGGTCAACTCGTTGACCAGGCACTTGTTCAACAGCTGGATGACTTTCTTGTCGCCTTTCACGGATATCTCCTTGGTTTTGCCTACGCCGCCGCGAGTTGGGGTCTTGCGGCGGATCGATGGGACGCGTGCGCCTGCAGCGTTTCCTGCAGGACGTCGCGCGCGCAGTCGCGACAGCGGCCGCAGCAAGCGCCGACGCCGAGTTGGTCGCGCAATTCCTGAAGGCTGCGGCATCCTTCGGCAACCGCGGAGCCGATATCCCGGTCGGTAACGGCGTTGCAGACGCAGACGAACATGATGGCTCCCCGTTTACTTGGTCAGAATCAGCTTGCCTTGGCGCGTGCGCCGCAAGCGATAGGTCTCGCCCTGATGGATGATCTCGACTTCACCTTGGGTGCCGAGCAGGGCGGAGCTGTCCAGCGGTACTTGCGGCGGCGCAGTGCGGAGCGGCCTCTCGGCGTTCTTTGTCGGCTCCTGGGTTTCAGTTTTCATGTCGGTTCATCTAATGCGAATTCGAATGAGAACGATTCTCATCTATTCGAGTTGATTTGTCAACGGGAAATTTCGGGTTGGTGGCCGGGCAACGGTTGTTCCGGCTTCGGCACCTGTCAGGAGGGCGAAATCCTTGGGGCGGTATAATTCGCGTTTTCGCAAAAAGGAGCCAGCCGTGGGCTTGGATCGCGTTCCCTCAGGCAAGGATTTGCCGAACGATTTCAATGTGGTTATCGAGATTTCGATGCACTCCGAGCCGATCAAGTACGAAGTGGACAAGGAGTCGGGTGCGATATTCGTCGATCGCTTCATGTCAACGGCCATGCACTATCCATGCAACTACGGCTACATCCCGCACACGATCGCGGGCGACGGCGATCCCGTGGATGTCCTTGTGCTGTCCCAGTTTGCCCTGCCGCCGGGCGTCGTGGTTCGCTGCCGGCCGATCGGCATGTTGAAAATGACCGATGAGGCCGGACAAGACGCCAAACTGCTGGCGGTTCCCGTGGACAAGTTGACCCCGATGTATCGCGACATCGAAAGTCCGCGCGATCTGCCGCAGATCGTGCTCGATCAGATCTCGCATTTCTTCGAGCATTACAAGGATCTGGAGCCTGGCAAGTACGTCAAGGTGGAGGGTTGGCTCGGCATGGAAGATGCCAAGAAGGAAATCATGGAGGGCGTTGCCGCATACGAGAGCGCCAAGGAAAAGCCGGCGTTTTGAGCGCGACCAAGCGCTGCCGCGCCATTCACCGCTAGTGCCATGAGCCGCCTGCGCGTAGCCATTGCCCAATTCAACGCCCTTGTCGGTGACCTTGCCGGCAATGGCGCACGCATTGTCGAATTGGCGGCGCGCGCCCGCGAGGGTGGGGCGGACGTGCTGCTGACGCCGGAACTGGCGCTCAGCGGCTACCCGCCCGAAGACCTCCTGATGCGGCCGGACTTCTATCGCGCCTGCGCCGTGCAACTTGACGCCGTGGCGCGCGCGGCGACATTGCCGATCGTCATCGGCCATCCGGAGGAATCAGGCGGAAAGCGCTACAACGCCGCGTCCCTGGTGGCGGATGGCCGGATCGCCGCGACCTACCGCAAGCATCGGCTGCCCAATTACGAAGTCTTCGACGAAGAGCGCTACTTCGCGGCGGGGCACGCGCCCTGCGTGATAGAACTCAAGGGCGTGCGTTGCGGCCTGGCGATCTGCGCCGACGTCTGGGAATCGGGTGCGGCCGAACTTGCAGTGGTGGCCGGGGCGGAACTGATGCTGACGCTCAATGCATCACCGTTTCACATGAACAAGCAGGCGCGCCGCTATGACGTCTTGCGCGACCGCGTGGCAGCGACCGGTACGCCGGTCATCTACGCCAACCTGGTGGGCGGCCAGGACGAACTGGTATTCGACGGGGCGTCGTTTGCGCTCGACGGTCAGGGCCGTCTGACGCATCAACTACCCGCCTTTGTCGAAGCTCTGGAGTACATCGATTACGCTGACGGCCGTCTGTTGCCCGGGCAAATCGCCGAGCCGCCGGCGCGCGAGGCCGAAGTCTACGCCGCGCTGAAACTCGGCGTCGCGGATTACCTCGGCAAGAACGGTTTTCCCGGGGCGATCATCGGTCTTTCCGGCGGCATCGATTCGGCGCTGACCCTGGCCATCGCGGTCGATGCGCTGGGTGCCGACAAGGTGCGTGCAGTGATGATGCCGTCGCCATGGACCGCGCAAATGAGTCTCGATGACTCGCGCGAGATGGTGCGGCGTCTGGGCGTGCAGTATGACGAGATCCCGATTGCTGCGGCGATGGACCAGTTCGCCGTGTTGCTGGCGCCGACTATGGCACAACTGGGGCCGAAGCCGGCGTGGGACACCACGGACGAGAACCTGCAGGCACGCATTCGCGGAATGCTGCTGATGGCGCTGTCCAATCGCACCGGGCGCATCGTGCTCACCACCGGCAACAAGAGCGAAATGGCAGTCGGCTACGCCACGCTCTACGGGGACATGGCCGGAGGCTTCGCGGTGATCAAGGACGTGGCGAAGACCTTCGTCTATCGCCTGGCCCGCTGGCGCAACCAGGTTTCCGAGGTGATTCCGCAAAACATCATTACGCGTGCACCTTCGGCCGAACTCAAGGCGGGCCAGACCGATCAGGACACGCTGCCGCCCTATGAAGTGCTCGACGCGATCATCGAAGCCTACATGGAGCGCGATGAAAGTCCGCGCCATATCATTGCCTCCGGCTACAGCGAGGCCGATGTACGCAAGGTGGTCGGCATGCTCAAGCGAAGCGAATACAAGCGTCGCCAGGCGCCGGTCGGTATCCGGGTCACGCAGCGCGGATTCGGCAAGGATTGGCGCTATCCGATAACATCACGTTATCCAGACGAGTACTGAATCAGGGGAAACCAGACATGAAGAAAATCGAAGCCGTGATCAAGCCGTTCAAGCTCGACGAGGTTCGCGAAGCCCTCTCGGATGTTGGCGTGACCGGTCTGACCGTGACCGAGGTCAAGGGTTTCGGCCGGCAAAAGGGACATACCGAGCTCTATCGCGGTGCCGAGTATGTGGTCGACTTCCTGCCCAAGATCAAGATCGAGATTGTCGTTGCGGATGAGACCGTCGAGCCGGCGATCGAGGCCATCATCAAGGCGGCCCGCACCGGCAAGATCGGGGATGGCAAGATTTTCGTCTCCGCGGTAGAGCAAGTGGTTCGCATCCGCACCGGAGAAGCCAACGAGGCGGCAATCTGACCGGTCTGCGGGCCAGGCCGGATCGCCGCCTGGCGGCAAATTGGTGGGCCCATCTAGCAATCCGTGCGCGCGGGAAGGGACGATCGAGTTAGCGCTTCGCGCATCTATTTCTTGGCGGCGAGCAGCACCACCACCGCGCCCGCGCCGCCTTCGGCCGCTCGCGCCTGACAGAAGGCCAGCACTTCGCGGCGCTGACTGAGCCAGCCCAGCACCAGCCGTTTCAGGACCGGCTCGCGGCCGGGCGAGCTTAGACCCTTGCCGTGTACGATGCGCACGCATCGGTAGCCGAAGTTCCGGGATTCGGCAAGAAACGTGACGACAGCCATTCGCGCCTGATCGCGATTCATGCCATGCAAATCGAGTTTGCTCTGCGTTACCCAGCGGCCGCGCCGCAAATCACGGAGCCAGGTCTTCGGCAGGCTGTCACGCCGCCATGCGGCTTCGTCGCCGCCTTCCAGATAAAGGTCGATCAGCGCCGGACCGTGCAGTGACTCGTCGAGGGCGGCGGCTTCGTCGTGCAGATGGTGGCGCGGAATGGCCGGCGGCAGCGGGGGTTCGTGATGGACGCGGTCCCATTGCAACGGTTGGACGTCGGCCACCGCTTCCTGAAATACGGCGCGCTCCTCCGGCGACGGTGCTGCGCGCTTGGGCACGATTCCCTGATCCGCAGGATGAGACCAATGTTTCCCGAACCGCGATTGACGCCGGATTATTCCATGCTGTCGAGGTAGCGCTCGGCATCGAGCGCGGCCTGGCAACCGGTGGCGGCGCTGGTCACGGCCTGTTTGTAAATATGGTCCTGCACGTCGCCGGCGGCAAACACGCCGGGAATGTTGGTCGCCGTCGCGTTGCCGTTGCGTCCGGCCTGGGTGACGATATAGCCGCCCTCCATGTCCAGTTGGCCGACAAACAGGTCGGTGTTGGGCTTGTGGCCGATGGCGATGAACACGCCCATCAGGGCAATTTCTTCCGTCGCACCGGTCTTCACATGCTTGATGCGCATGCCGGTGACGCCCGACTTGTCGCCGAGCACCTCGTCCAGCGTGTGGTCCCACTTGATCGTGACCTTGCCGGCTTTCTCTTTCTCGAACAGTTTGTCCTGAAGAATCTTTTCGCCGCGAAACTTGTTGCGCCGGTGCACAACCGTGACATGGCTGGCAATGTTCGACAGGTACAGGGCTTCTTCGACCGCCGTGTTGCCGCCGCCGATGACCGCGACCTTCTGGTTCTTATAGAAGAATCCGTCGCAGGTAGCGCAGGCGGAAACGCCTTTGCCGGAAAAGGCTTCCTCGGAAGGCAGGCCGAGATACTGGGCCGATGCGCCGGTGGCGATAATCAATGCGTCACAGGTGTATTCGCCCGAGTCGCCGATCAGGCGAATCGGTTTCTCCCTCAGCGAGGCAGTGTGAATGTGGTCGAAAATGATTTCGGTCTGGAAGCGCGCGGCATGCTTCTCGAACCGGGCCATCAAGTCGGGTCCCTGCACGCCGTCAGCGTCGGCAGGCCAGTTATCGACGTCCGTTGTGGTCATCAATTGCCCGCCCTGCGCCATTCCGGTAATCAGTACCGGCTTCAGGTTGGCGCGCGCGGCGTAGACTGCGGCGGTATAGCCGGCGGGGCCGGAACCGAGGATAAGCAGGCGGGCATGGCGGGTGCTCATGGTGGGGAACTTCCTTAGGTAGGCAATTGGTGGAATTATATCGGGCGCGAGCCCAGGCCACCTTCAGATCAAAACTATCCACAGGGATGTGCCAAATCTTGCACACTCACAAGTACTTAAGCACATTTGCCAAGCGTTCGACATGTTAGACTTCAATCGATGGAATAGATTGGGGAAATGTGTGCTGCTTTCGGACGCAAGAGGTGGTTTTACCTTGGATTTTTCTGCTATGGCAGCCGGCGGGTGTTTCGCGATGGTGGCTCTGGTCGCGCTGGCTCCATTGAGTCTGGCATGGGCGCAGCCGGCGCAGGTGTCGGAACGTGAAACCTTGCGCCTGGAGCGAAAGACCAATCTGAACAGCCTGGCCCGCGCCCGGTATCCAGGAAGTCAGGCTACGCGGGATCAGTTTCGTCGCCTGATGGTGCAGGCCAACCCTTCTCTGTTCAAAGCCGGCACGTCGCCCGGCACTACACCATTGCCGGCAGGGACACTGCTGGTCATGCCCGCCAACCTGCCACCACTGGAGAGCCCACCGCAGAAAGCGGCGGAGAGGAGTTCTGCTGCGATGGCTGAGCCAAGCCCGAAGACAACTCCCGTCGCGGCTGAGTCACCCGTTGCAAGCGCTTCCGGCAATCCGACTCCGCCAGCAAACGGGGGAGGGTCGCTGTTGTTCGATATCACTCACTACGTTGCGCACGGCAATACGATCCTTTCGCAGGAGGTGCTGGACGGGGTGCTGGCGCCCTACACCGGACCGGGACGTGATTTCGGAACCGTGCAGCAGGCCTTGGAGGCGCTCGAGAAGGAGTATGCGGCAAGGGGTTTCAACGCCATCCAGGTGCTTCTGCCCGAGCAGACACTCGAGTCCGGTGCGGTTCATTTCATGGTTGTCGAAAGCCGCCTGGCGAACATCAAGGTCGAGGGCAACCGGCATTTCAGCAGCGAGAACTATCAGCGCTCGCTGGTATCCCTGGAGCCCGGAAAAACGCCGAACTTCGATCAGATGGTCGATAATCTGCGGCTGGCAAACGAGAACCCGGCCAAACAGGTGAGCGTCGTGATGCGCGCTGGCGAGACTGAAGGCGCGGTGGACGCGGTAGTGCGAGCAAGCGATCAAGCGCCGATTCGCTATGCCGTGACCTTCGACAACACCGGAAACGAACAGACCGGACCTTTTCGGCTCGGGGCAGCGGTGCAGCACGCCAATCTATTCGATCGTGACCAGGTCATAAGTTTTCAGGCGATCACCTCGCCCTTGCGGGCACGGCAGGTGCGAATCTACGGCCTTGGCTACCAGGCCCCCATTTATTCGATGGGCGGCAGCTTCGGCATGTTTCTCGGCTATTCAAATGTCAATTCAGGAACGGTCAATACCGTTGGCGGCAATTTCAACATCGCCGGCAGCGGGATCATCCTTGGCCTGCGCTACACGCACATCGTTCCCAAGCGAAGCGACTGGGAGCACAAGCTTTCCTTTGGCTGGGATTGGCGGGCCTATCAGAGCAACGTGACCGTCGTCGGCGGTACCGCCAAACTGGTGCCCGATGTAACGGTGCAACCGCTCAGCATTACATGGCAGGGCGCGCTGAAGAAGCCCGATTCGGAACTGTCGACCTACGTGAGTCTGGTGCAAAACCTGCCGGGTGGAAACGACGCAAACGATACGCAATTCCAGAGGATCGGTGCCCGTCCCGGCGCCAATGCCCAGTACCAGATATGGCGCTATGGCTTCAACTATCAAAAAGCGCTCGGCGCCGACTGGACGGTGCGCGCCAACCTGACCGGCCAGCATACCCGCCAGAGCCTGGTGACGGGAGAGATGTTCGGAATCGGCGGTGCCGACTCGGTGCGAGGCTTCCTCGAACGCGAACACTCGAACGACAAGGGGCATCGAGGCAGCCTTGAACTGTATTCGCCGGATCTCGGGCAGCGGATGTACGATGGCCTCAGGCTCAGACTTCTGGGTTTCTATGACTTCGGCTGGGTCAAGCGTGTGCATCCGACTGCGCAGGAGGTCTACTCGACAGGCATCGCCAGCACGGGATTCGGCGTTCGGGCCGGCTTGGGCAAAACGACGACGATGCGTCTCGACTACGCCAAGGTAGTCGATAATTCGCATACTTCACGAGGCATGCGTCTGCATGGCACCTTGTCCTATGTCTTCTGAATACGCCCCAATGACTGATGCGCGGAGCCGACACCAGGAGATCCCCTGCGGTTTCGGGGCTGCCGCCCGGAATCCCGGCTTCCGCCTGAAGCGACTTTCCGTGGCGCTGGCCGCCGGATTTTCATCCCTGGTGCTGGCCAACCCGATCGATCCGACCGTGGTTGCGGGCAGCGCTGCATTCCAGAGCGCAGGCAATGCGCTCACCGTCACCAATACGAATGGCACGGTGATCGACTGGAAGGGGTTCTCAATCGGGCAGGGCGAGATCACCCGCTTCATCCAGCCCAACGCCGCAAGCCAGGTGATGAATCGCGTCACCAGTGGCGTTCCCAGCGAGATCTTCGGCGCTCTGCAATCAAACGGACGTGTCTTTCTCATCAATCAAAATGGCATCGCCTTCGGGCCGAATGCGCAAATCGATGTGGGTGGGCTGGTGGTGTCCTCCCTCGGGCTGTCGAACGCCGATTTCCTCGCCGGCAGACTCAGCTTCACGGGGCAGGCCGGGGCCGGCAGCATCGTCAACCAAGGGGTGATTCGAACGGCGACCGGTGGCTTGGTGGTCCTCATCGCTCCGAGCATCGAGAATAATGGCGTCATCCTGGCACCGAATGGCGATGTAATCCTCGCCGCCGGAAAGACCGCGAATCTCGTCGATTTGCAGCGCCCCGAAATTCAGGTCGAGATCAATGCGGCCGCCAATCAGGCACTCAATGTCGGGCAACTGGTGGGCCGCAGCATCGGCATCTATGCCGGCGCCATCAAGCATTCCGGTGTGGCCAGCGCCAACACCGCGGTACGGGACGAGGAAGGGCGTGTCGTCTTCAAGGCGGCTGGAGACACGCTGGTATCGGGAAGCATCTCCGCACGAAATGAAGCCGGGCAGGGCGGGCGCATTGAGGTGCTTGGCAATCGCGTCGGTTTGCTTGCGGGTGCCGAGCTGGATGCGTCCGGGAAGACCGGCGGTGGCGCGGTGCTGGTCGGTGGCGACTTCCAGGGCAAGAACCCGGAGGTACAGAACTCCCGCCAGACCTACGTCGCATCCACAGCAAGGATCAGCGCCGATGCGATCGAAAACGGCGATGGTGGCAAGGTGGTGGTGTGGGCCGACGGAAGGACGGAGTATCGCGGAAGCATTTCCGCGAAAGGCGGCACCCTGGGCGGCGATGGCGGGAATGTGGAAGTATCCGGCAAGGAGCAATTGGCCTTTGCCGGAAAGGTGGATACCACGGCACCGCAGGGCAGGATCGGTAGCCTGTTGCTCGATCCCGCCGACGTCGACATCGTCACAGGCGGGACGGAAGATCTCATTGGTACGTCCAATACCGATGGGAATGCGAATACCTATGCCTTCACCGAAAGCGATGGTGTCAATCCGAGCAACATAAGTCCGGCAACGATCGTTGGGCTGTTGAACAGCAACGACGTAACGATACAGGCCACCAACAACATCACCGTTTCCAACGATATCGACGCAAGTGCCAACGCGGCGAGCAAGGGGCTGACGCTTACTGCCAACAACACAATCCTTTTGAACGCAAACATCACGCTGAAGCAGGGCGCAACCTCCTTCCTCACCCTTACCAGCGATGCCGACGCCGTCGGTGGAGGAACCATAGCGGTTGGTGGTGCCAGAGCCCTCACTGTGCTCGACGGAACGATCAATATTGCCGGCATCACGCAGGGCTCGACCGGTGCGACAGCAGAGAGTCTGACCTTGAATGCGGGTACGGGCAGCATAAATGTGGCGGCCATTTATGGAGCAGGTGGGCTGGCAGACGCTACGGGTCTGACGGATGTGACGATCACCGACGCCGGGACTACCAACTTCAACGGTCCGATCGCCATCACCGGCGCCCTGACGCAGACCAACGCGGCGACGGGGACGACGACGTTCGGCAACACGGTGAGCGTGGGCAGCGCGAGCCTCAAGGGCACGGCCTACGCCAT
>Ga0207969_100790_pt1 | contig 11989 bp, 16 predicted proteins | sample LakWasMet25_LOW6_2_FD_183869 | JGI IMG/M metagenome (GOLD analysis project Ga0207969, IMG submission 183869) | Freshwater sediment methanotrophic microbial communities from Lake Washington under simulated oxygen tension - Sediment Metagenome... | ecosystem: Environmental > Aquatic > Freshwater >... | reverse complement strand
ACTCTCGCCTTTTATGGCGATCTCATGCTCAATGAAGGTGAGTGCCTCGGCGAGGCGATGCGACTCCCCAAGCAAGGAGGCCAGTCCTATATGGGCCTCGGAACATGCCGGATCGCACTCGATGGCTTTGCGGAATGCCTTGATGGCAAGGCGTGCCTTCCCCGTATGGAACAGCACATTGCCCAGGTTGACGTGCAGTGCAGCCTGGTCGGGATGGGCCTCGATCGCTTGCCGCGCGGCCGACTCCGCATCACCGAATCGCCCCAGTTCGTAGAGCACGGCAACACGGTTATTCAGGGCTTCGATCAGACCCGGGTCGAAGACCAATGCGCGCTCGAAGCGGTCCAGCGCAGCAGGAAGATCGCCCTTCACCAGCCACCATTCGCCGAGGTTGCACCAGGCCTCGGCATAGCGCGGAGCGAGTGCGATGGATTTTTCGTAGGATTCCCGCGCAGCGTCCATCTGCGCGAGCCGCCTTTGTGCCGCGCCCAAGGCGCACCAGAGTCGGGCATGTCCGGAGCCGGCACGCAGCGCCTGCTCGCAGGTCGACGCCGCCTCTCGATTTCGCCCCTGTCCCAACAACTGCTGGCTTAGCCGGAATGCTGCCTCAAGCGCATGCTCGCCATTGCCACCGGCGCCATTCCGGTAGCAGGTCTCGGCAAGGACGGCCATGCCCTTTTGTTCCAACCAGTAACCCAAATGCAGCCACAGCCAGCAACTGATCCGGTTGAATGAAGCGCCGGACCCCTTCATTGAGGCAAATGAATGGACACCAGACCCTGCATCTCCGGTTCGCTCAGCAGTTGCTTCGAAGCGACCACCCACAAGTCAAAATAAGCATCCCTCCGTTTGCCCGCAACCGAACGAAAACCGGCGGCCCGGGTAGCGTCTACCAGAGTCCGCAGGGTGAACCCGGTGTGGTGCGCCATGAATAGGTTGCCCTCGGCGAGTTGGGGACGATGGCCATAGAGCACGTCGAGCGGCGCAATCGGGCCCGCGGGCGACATGTAGGCAGGCTGATCCAGCCGGTCTTCGACGATCAGGCGGGACAGCGATTGCAGGTCCGGGCACGCCAGTACAAGCAGGCCATCCGGCTTGAGCACACGAAAGAACTCGGCCAGCGCAAGCGGCACCTCATGGGGATAGAGATGCTCGATGTTGTGCGACGAATATACGGCATCGACCGCGGCGCTCGGCACCAGGGGCATGTCCAGCATGCTCGACACGATATCGGGAGACGCCGCGGGGTCGATATCGAGGCGAATCTCGCTCCACTCGCCCGATCGAAAACCGGGACCCACGTCCGGAATTCGCGATTCGCCACAACCCACGTGCAGGAATTTCTTCCCGGGATGTCGAAAGATATCCAGGCTCTCCGCAACGGCTTCCGCGGCCCGAGACGCGCCCAATCCACGCGCAGACATCCAGGAAAACAGCATCCGCCCGAGCATGGCAGCGAAATGTTTCATCGCGAGGAGACTATTGCTTATCGCCGATAAAGGCAGACGTCAGCATGGCAAACAGTACCTGCTTTACCAAGGACGAAGGGTAGCCGGCCTGCAACAGCCGTTGCTGAACTCCGAAAGCAACCCTGGCACGCGCGATGACGCCGAGACGGTGACGCAACCTTTCCTTCTTCGCCGTTTCATAGAATTTCTGCAACGCAAGCTCGGACGAAGCCTTGAGTGCGCTTTCCGACGGCTTCTTCGCCCGACTGGAAGCGACAGGATTGAGCGGAACCATGCGAAAGAATTCCTGACTCAGTTGTTCGCAGATATCCTGAATCCGCCCTCCCGTTGTTGCCATGAATCGTCCAGTCCAAAAAGAAAAGGCAGGCCTCGAAGCGGCCTGCCCAGCGAACCTGCCAGAAAGTGATCAGCCGGTGCAGATAAGAGTAGCAGCTGCCGTCTGATTGCCGGCCGAGTGGGCCGAATTCGAAACTGTTATGGGAATCGCGAGAGCGGCAGTAGTGCCACACGTCACGTTTGCTCCAGCGGCAGTCATAGAAAAACCGGCCGGCATCCCGCCTGCCATGATGCTGCTGCCGAATGCGGCAGCAGTCAAAGTTACCGTGCCGGAGATTCGGTTGCCCTTTGTGGAGTTCACGGCATAAGCGCCATAGTTGACCGCGAACGCCGAATTCACGGCACCCGCAACGCCCTTTACCGCGGCGAGTTCAGCATCGGATTTCAAATCGATGAATTTCGGCAACGCCGTCGCGGCAAGAATGCCGAGAATGACGATCACCACCACCAACTCAATCAGCGTAAAACCTTTTTCGTTCATAACCATCTCCCTCTTCTGATCCGAATACTGTCCAGTACTTTTGGGGTATATCTTAACTCTAACAGCCCGAGCTTACTACTGAAATCACCGGCGCGACAATCACTGTGCCGCTGAGCGTCGCCTCCTGGTAGCTGATGCGGCAGTTCGGCACCGTGCCGCCTGCTATATCGAAAGTGCGCGTAATCCCCGTCCCGCCCGGCGTCAAGCCGTCCGCCGTAAGGTTTAGAGCGGCGGCGACGTCAATGCCGGCGGCAGTTGCCGCGGGATGGCGATTCACGATGTCCACCATGGTGCCATCCATGTTGACCTTGGGCGGCGTCGACGCGCAATTGATCGCAGTAACGCTGGGCGCCGTACCGGCCAGATCCAGCTCGCAACGCGAGCGCGCCAACCCTACTGCGGAACGGATCGAACCGTATATCGCATTGGCCTTGGCGACACGAGCGTCGCGCTGGGCGTCGATCAGACGGGGCAAGGCCACGGCTGCAAGAATGCCGATGATCGTAATCACGATCACCAGTTCGATAAGCGTAAAGCCCCTCCCATACGGCGGAGTGCGACCGGATTTCATTGCCATGAAAACTTTCCGTTCATTGACCGGCAAAAAATAGCAGCTATGCGTAGAGCCATTCAAGCGATTATCGGCATTGAAGGTCTTCAGTTTAACCTTACCAAGGCGGCGCCGACCGCATTTCCGGACGAATCGAGTCGGGCGACGTAGCGCCAGCGTAACTCGTCGACGCCATCGAATGCCTGCGGCAAGCGCGGCTGATAGGCAAGTTCGCGGCGAAGCGGATCGTAGGTCCACTGCCCTGGCCCCTCCGGCATTCTTGCGCTCTCGTTGAAACCGCGCGGCCGATTCCCGAGAAAGTCGATCGGACTTGCCTGCGCCACTTCGCTGATGCGTTCTTCCTGGCCGCGCATGATGCGTTCGCCGATCGCCAGCTGGATGCCGACGCGCATGTTGCGCAACGTGAGATCGACTTCGGTGCGCTCCGCCTCGGCCTCGATGGCGTTCAATCGCACCAGCAGAACAGCAGCGAGAAAACACAGGATTGCCACGGTCACGGCGAACTCGAACTTGCTGGCACCCCGTTGGCGCTTCATGTCATTTCTTCATGGCCACTTTGCCCAAGTCCCACAGTGGCAGGAAGATACCCAGCGCGAGGATCAGGACCATGATGCCCAGCGACATGATCAGGATCGGCTCGATCTGCTGCGCCAGCGTCTTGAGTTCGTACTCGACCTCGCTCTGATACATGTCGGCCACTTCCTTCATCATGTCGTCCAGCGCGCCCGACTCCTCACCCACGGCAATCATCTGCAGTACGACCGGAGTGAATACCCCGGCCGCGATCGAGGTGCGCAGAATGCTCTCGCCTCGCTCGACCCCATCGCGCATCTTTTCGACCTTGTCCGCGATGTAGGCGTTATTTACCGTCTCCGCGACATTGGTCAGGGCCTGAATGATCGGCACGCCGCTGCGTGAGGCCAGGGCAAAACTGGCCGCGAAACGGGCCAGCGTGGCTTTGCGGACGATTTTCCCGGCAATCGGAATCTGCAGCTTGAGCCGATCCCAGGTGTAGCGTCCATTGGAAGTCTTCAGCCATGCCTTGAATGCGAAAATGGCACCGATGCCGCCTGCCAGCAACGCGGGCCACCACGCCAGCATGAAGTCCGAAAAACCGATCAGCATGCGTGTCATCAATGGCAGCTCGGCGCCGAACCCCTTGAACACCTTGGCGAAAGCAGGAATGACAAAAATATTGACGATGACGATGGCGATGCCCATGGCAGCGACGACAAATGACGGGTAGCGCAGCGCCGACTTGACCTGATCCTGCATGAAGCGCTCGAACGCCAGATGGTCGAACAGGCGAATGAAGACTTCCTCGAGCCTGCCGGTCATTTCGCCGACACGAACCATGGACAGATAGAAGGGCGAGAAGACCTTGGGATGGCGTCCCAGCGACATCGACAATTCGCGGCCGGAATCCAGGCTTTCGCGCACGTCCTGCAGGACCGTCCTCATCGCCGGATTGACGCTTGAGTCCTGCAAGCCGGCCAGCGCACGCATGATCGGAACCCCGGCGCGCAATAGAGTGTGGATCTGCCGCGAAAACAGCAGCACGTCGAGATGTTCGACCTTTGCCTTGCCCAGCTGAATGTTGAAGCCGGAGCCCCTGCCGGCCTTGTCCGCAGCGGCCGCGGCAGGCTTGATCTCCATCGGCGTCACGCCGCGACCGAAGAGCAGGTCGGCCACGGCGCCCGCCGTCGCGCCTTCCAGGGTTCCCTGCACGATCTCCCCGGATCCGTTGCGGCCGCGATAGGCGAAGTTGGCCATCAGCTGCCTATTCCTCTAGCTGCGTACTGACGCGCATGGCTTCCTCGACGGTGGTACGCCCGCTCACCACCAGCCGCACGGCGTCCCGGCGAAGCGTATTGCCGCCCATCTGCTCGCGACCGATCTGCATGAACTCGTTGGGGTCGCCCCGGTTCACGGCCTCGACCAGCGCATTGTTCATGTCGAGAATTTCATAGACAGCCTGGCGGCCCTGGTAGCCCGTGTTGGCGCAGTGGCTGCAACCCTGCCCGTGCTTGTACTGGAAGCTGTCCACCCGGTCTCCGAGTTCGGCCTTGAGCCACAAGTGCTCGTGCGGCGTCGGCGTGTAGGGCGCGGAACAGTTTTCACAGGTAACGCGCACCAGGCGCTGCGCCAGCACCATCTGGATCGACATGGCGACCATGTAGCGCGGCACCCCCATGTCGAGCAAACGGATCGGCGTCGACAGCGCGTCGTTGGTGTGCAGCGTCGACAAGACCAGGTGGCCTGTCATGGCAGCGCGCATGCCGATTTCCGCCGTTTCCTGGTCGCGCATTTCGCCCAGCAGGATGATGTCCGGGTCCTGCCGCAAGGCCGTGCGCAGCACGCGACTGAAGGACAGATCGATCTTCTCGTGCACCTGCACCTGATTGAGGCCGGGCAGGCGATACTCGACCGGATCTTCGACGGTGATGATCTTCTTTTCCGGCGTGTTCAGCTCGTTGAGCGCAGCGTAGAGCGTGGTGGTCTTGCCCGATCCGGTGGGGCCCGTCACCAGCACGATGCCCGACGGCCGCCCGATGGAATGACGAAAGCGCTCCAGGATGCGCGGCGGCATGTACAGCTTGTCGAGTTGCAGCAGGCCGGTGTTCTGCGCCAGCAGTCGCATCACGACGGATTCGCCGTGCTGGGTCGGCATCGACGAGATACGGATGTCGATTGCCGTATTGCGCAACTTGATATTGAAGCGGCCGTCCTGCGGCAGGCGCTTTTCGGAAATGTCCAAGCCTGACATCAGCTTCAGACGCAGCACCACGGCGGTCGAAATCTTCGAGTCGGCTTCGGTCTGCACACGCAGCACGCCGTCGATACGAAAGCGGATCAGCAGCGAGCTTTCCTGCGGCTCGATATGAATGTCCGAAGCGCGCATCTTGAGCGCTTCCTCGAACACCGTGTTGAGCAGCTTCACCACCGGCGCATCCTCGGCGCCAGCAGTCAAACCCAGAATATTGCCGAACTCGGTCGATACATCCCCCATGTCGGCCGTGAGTTCCCTGGCCAGACCGCTGATTTCGGCAGCGCGACTGTAGACGCGATCGATGGCCGAGAGCAGCTGGCTCTCGGTCACCACGGCAAGATCGATCTCGCGTTTGATGACGCGCGCGAGTTCGTCGAACGCCACGAGGTCGGTCGGATCGGCCATGCCGACGACGAGCATGCCGGCACGCTCATCCAGCACTAGGGCACGCAGCCTGCGCGCCTGGGCTTCGGGCAACAGCTTGATCAGTTCAGGACGCAGCTTGAAGGTCTTGAGATCGACAAAGTCAGCCCCGAGCTGGCGCGACAGACCGATCGAAATGCCGTCTTCGGTGACGTAGCCCCGTTCCACCAGAATCCGGCCGAGCTTGCGGCCCGAGCGCTTCTGTTCTTCGAGCGAGAGCTTGAGTTGCTCCCCCGTAACGAGGTTTTGCTGCAACAGCATGTCGCCAAGTCGGATTTTTTCCGGACGTGCCATCAGACGAACTCCAACGCAAGCTTAGAATCGGGATCCCTGCAAATGTGATTTTGCACGAAAGTCATCGCCTAATCATCTGATTTTTCAGAAACTGCCGCTTTTGGAGGCTGCAAGTGTTCCAGGTTGTTCTCGTGGCGCCGGAGATTCCGCCCAACACGGGCAATGTGATCCGCCTTTGCGCCAATACCGGGGCCAGGCTGCATCTGGTCGAACCCCTCGGCTTCGACCTTTCTGCCGCGCAACTGCGCCGGGCGGGAATGGACTACGCCGAACTGGTGAACGTCTCGGTGCATGCGGATTGGGCAACGTGCCGGGCCGTGCTGGGCGCTGCGCGGCTGTTCGCGCTGACGACGAAGGCGGATCGCCGTCACACCAGCGCCGACTTTCATCCCGGCGATGCGTTCGTCTTCGGCGGTGAATCGCGTGGACTGCCGCCGGAAGTTCTGGCCGACATCGACGAGAGCCACCGCCTGCGACTGCCCCTGATGCCGGGCAACCGCAGCCTGAACCTCTCGAACACGGTGGCGGTGATGGTTTATGAGGCGTGGCGGCAACAGGGATTCGCCGGCGGCGAGTAGCGCTCTATTCGTGTTTCGGATCGCGCGCCATCAACTGCTCGACGACGGCACGCGGAGTGATGCGGCCGTCGAGCACGGCGGTCACCGCGCGCGTGATGGGCATCTCGATGCCAAGTCCGGCGGCACGGCGGGCTACTTCGCGTGCCGCTGGCACGCCTTCCGCAACATGACCGAGTTCGCGGGTGATGTCGGATAGCGCCTTGCCCTCCGCGAGCAGCAGGCCGACGCGACGATTGCGCGAGAGTTCGCCGGTGCAGGTAAGGATCAGGTCGCCCATCCCGGCCAGCCCCATGAAGGTTTCGCGGCTCGCGCCGAGCGCCTCGCCAAAGCGGGTGATTTCCACGAGGCCGCGCGTGATCAGGGCAGCCCGGGCATTGAGGCCGAGACCGAGACCGTCACAAATTCCGGTGGCAATGGCCAGTACGTTTTTCACCGCACCGCCCACCTCGGCGCCGACCAGATCTTCGGTGACATAGATGCGCAAGTTGCCGCCGTGAAGACTTTGCGCGGTGGCCGCGGCAAAGCCGGCATCCGTCGCCGCCAGCGTGATGGCAGTGGGCAGGCCGCGCGCCACCTCGAGCGCGAAACTCGGCCCGGTCAATACGCCGCAGACGGCATCGCCCATCACTTCGGCCACCACCTGATGCGGCAGCAGGCCGCTGCCGGCCTCCAGGCCCTTGCATACCCAAAGGAAGGGCACCGCAGGGGCGATGGCCTTGAACTGCCCGAGCAAGGGCCGCAGGCCGGCCAGGGGTGCGGCAAGAATCGCCAGATCGGCGCCGTCCAGCGCGGCCTTCAGATCGCCGGTGACGCGCAAGGTATCGGGAAAACGGCAAGCCGGAAGGTAGCGCGAGTTTTCGCGCTGGCTCGACATCTCTGCGACGCGCGCAGCATCGCGCGCCCAAAGGCTGACCTCATGCCGGCCGGCAAACGCAATCGCCAGCGCGGTACCCCAGGCTCCCGCTCCAAGCACCGCTATCCGCATCGCGCACACTCCATCGGCCTCCGGTTCATGGCGTGCCCGCGGTGGCGACTCTATAGGCCCCAGACTTGGGAGGCCTTGAGAAAGCCGTCTTGGCCGTCGCGATGCTTGACCCTGACCCAACCGCCGGGAACCGCCTCAAGGAGTTCCAGCACCACGTCGCGTTCGGCTTCGAATACCAGCGCGGACTTGTCGTCGGCCGCGGCACGAACCTGGGCGCGGTCCTGGCGCACGATGACAGTGCGCTTCTCGGTCAGATGCTTCTTTTCGATCCAGGTCAGGTCACCCCGGCTGTCGCGCACCTTGGACCAGCCTTCGAGGCTGACCACGAGCTCCACGGGGGTGCCGGCGAGCACCACGAACAGGGGTTTCGATTTGGCCGAGGGCGCGTCATAAACCGGCGCCGCCTCGGTGACGGAACGGTACTCCAGGGCCAATGCCGGCCATGCGGCCGTCAGCGCGGCCAAGCCCAGTACAAAAGCGGAAAATCGCCGTAGCGCCATCGCCGACTATTGCAGCTGGATCTTGCTTTCGGCCTGTTGCTGTTCCATCAGGCGCTGCTGGTAGAGCGATTCGAAGTTGACGGGCGCAAGTATGACTGGCGGAAAGCCGGCCCGATTGATCGCATCGGACACCGTCTCGCGTGCATACGGGAAAAGGATGTTCGGGCAGGCCACGGCAAGGATCGGCTCCAGATCCTGCTCGGGCACGTTGCGAATCTGGAAAATGCCGGCCTTCACCACCTCGACCAGGAAGAAGGCCTTTTCGCCTTCCTTCGCGCTCACAGTTACGGTCAGCGCCACTTCATACATGCCCTCGCCGATCGTGTTGGCCGTGCTTTGAATCTGCACTTCGATGCTCGGCGTTTCGCGTTCCAGAAAGATCTGAGGGGCATTGGGCACCTCGATGGAGAGATCCTTGACGTAAATCTTTTCGATGCTGAAAACGGGCTGCTCTTCGCTCATGATGAAGTCGTGGGTTAGGTGAAAGGGAATGATTCTACGCGGCCAGCAGCGAATCGAGTTTGCCCTGGTGCTCCAGTTCGTAGAGATCATCGCAACCGCCGACATGCGTTTCGCCGATAAAAATCTGCGGCACGGTGCGGCGCCCCGTCCTCTGCATCATTTCCTCGCGCCGCTCGGGATCCAGATCCACGCGCACCTTTTCGATGTCCGTGACGCCCTTGCGCGTCAGCAGTTGCTCGGCGCGCACGCAGTAGGGGCAAACGGCCGTGGAGTACATCAGAACCTTGGACATGTTGAGCAGCTCCGGACTCAGGACTTGGTGGTAAGGGGAAGATTGGCCCCCAGCCAGGCCGAGATTCCGCCGCTGAGGTTGAATACCTTCTCGAAGCCGCCCTTCTTCAATCGCCCGCAGGCAGACGACGAGCGATTTCCCGAGGCGCAGCAGATGATGATCGGCCGATCCTTGAACTTCTCGATCTCGGACATCCGCTTGTCGAGTTGCGCCAGCGTGATGTGGCGCGCCCCCGGAATGTGGCCGGTGCTCCATTCGCCGCTTTCCCTCACGTCCAGCACCAGGGCATCCTCGCGATTCATCAGCAGCGTTGCCTCGGCCGGACTCAGGTTTTGCGAACCTCCGCCGGAAATCATCGGCCACAGCAGCATGCCGCCGCTGACGGCGGCGAGGCCAACCCACATAATGTTCTGTTGCACGAATTCGATCATTCCTGTCTATTCCCTGTGTGCGGTAACGCCGCAGAACACCTCGCGCATCAAGGCGATGAGCTGAAGGGTGCGCTGGTCGACGATCCGATAAAAAACCCGATTGGCGTCCTTGCGGGTCTGCAAGACGCCCTTGTCGCGCAAAATGGCGAGGTGTTGCGAAATATTGCTCTGTGACGTGCCGACGGCTTCGACGATATCCTGCACGCAGGTTTCCTGATCGCCCACGACACACAGAATCTTCAGGCGCAAGGGATGCGAAATCGCCTTCAATGCGCGTGCCGCGGTTTCTATGTGCTCCTGTTTGCCGATAAGTTCGTTGATCGCTGGATCCATGTTGGTGCTGGCCTGTGATTTAGGTATTTTGTAACGGCGGCAATTTTGAATATTATAGAATACTGCTATTGCTCTTAGTTAAGGCTTTGACCATGTACAAGATTGTTCTGCTTCGCCACGGCGAATCGACTTGGAACCAGGAAAACCGTTTCACGGGCTGGACCGATGTCGGCCTCACCGAAAAGGGCATGGCCGAGGCGGTCGCCGCCGGGCAATTGCTGAAACAAGAGGGCTACGCCTTCGACATCGCGTATACCTCGGTGCTGCGCCGCGCAATCAAGACGCTCTGGACGGTGCTCGAAGAAATGGACCGCATGTGGATCCCGGTGCAGCACTCGTGGCGGCTGAATGAACGCCACTACGGCGCCTTGCAGGGCCTCAACAAGGCCGAAACCGCAGCCAAGTTCGGCGACGAGCAGGTGCTGATCTGGCGCCGCGCCTACGACACGCCGCCGCCACCGCTGGCGGAAGACGATCCGCGCCTGGAAACCGGCAATCCGCGCTATGCAGACCTTCCCGCTGCCCAGTTCCCGCGTACGGAGTGCCTCAAGGACACCGTCGAGCGTTTTCTGCCCTACTGGCACGAGACCATCGCACCGATGGTGAAGTCGGGCAAGAAGGTGATCATTGCGGCCCACGGCAACAGTCTGCGGGCGCTGATCAAGTATCTCGACAAGGTGTCGGACGCCGACATCGTCGGCCTCAATATTCCCACCGCACAGCCGCTGGTCTATGAACTCGATGCAGACCTGAAGCCCATCCGCAACTACTATCTCGGGAATCAGGAAGCCATCAAGGCGGCCATGCAGGCGGTGGCGAACCAGGGCAAAGCCAAGACGTGATTTCCGGACGCAGTCTCTGCGTCAAAGCCCTTTGCCTTGTCTCCCTTCTGGCGTCGCCCGCCTTCGCGGCGACGGTCGATGCGAAGAAGGGGGAACTGCAGGACCTGAAAGGCCGCATTGAAACCCTGCGCCGCGAGATTGCCGCCGCCGAGGAATCGAAGACCTATGCGGCCGACCAGTTGCGTGAGACCGAGTCGGCGATCTCGAACGCGAACCGGCACCTTCATGAACTCGGCGGCGAACGCGCCGAGCTGACCAGCCAGCTCGCCGACCTCGAGGCGCAAGGCCGGCGCATCGACCACCAGACAGGCTCGCAGCAAAACCAGCTCGCGCGCCTGCTGAACCGCCAGTTCGTCGGCGGCGACTCGGATGCGCTGAAGCTCCTGCTCTCCGGCCACGACCCAAACCAGTCGGCGCGCGACAAATATTTCCTGACCGAGCTCTCGCGCGCCAAGGCAGATCTGATCCAGCAATTGCGCGCGGTCGCCGCGGAGAAGAGCCGCCTCGCCGATGCCGTGCGCGACCGGCAGACGCAACTGGCCGGGATCGAACGGCGGCAACAGGAAAGCCGAGCACAATTGCTCGAGCGCAAGAAGCAGCGACTGACGACCCTGGCCGCAATTGCCGGCCGCCTCAAGGCGCAACGCCGTGAAATCGATACCCTGAAACGGGACGAACAGCGGCTGTCCAAACTGATCGAAGGCCTGGCCCGCATCGCGGCGACCCGGAAAGCGGCGCCTGGAGCCATTCCCAAAGGCGTCACCGGCGGCAGGGCGACCGCCCCGCGAGTAAAGAACTACGATCCGGGCAATGTCGGCGGCGCCTTTGCCGCCTTGCGCGGCCAGCTCCGTCTACCGGTCAAGGGAACCATTGCCGGCCGCTTCGGCAGCCCGCGCGCAGAAGGGGGCGGAAGCTGGAAGGGCGTCTTCATCCGCGCCGCCGAAGGTGCCGAGGTCAAGGCTGTGGCCGCCGGCGCCGTGGTCTTCTCCGACTGGCTGCGCGGCTTCGGCAACCTGCTGATCATCGACCACGGCAACGACTTTCTCTCCGTCTACGGCAACAACGAATCCCTGCTGGTTGCCGTGGGCGCCAACGTCAAGGGCGGCGAATCCGTCGCCACGGTGGGAAACAGCGGCGGCAACCCTGAGTCGGGTTTATACTTTGAACTCAGGCATCGAGGCCAGCCGTTCGATCCCCTGAAATGGGCCAGCAATCGCTAAGG
>Ga0207969_100782_pt1 | contig 12110 bp, 11 predicted proteins | sample LakWasMet25_LOW6_2_FD_183869 | JGI IMG/M metagenome (GOLD analysis project Ga0207969, IMG submission 183869) | Freshwater sediment methanotrophic microbial communities from Lake Washington under simulated oxygen tension - Sediment Metagenome... | ecosystem: Environmental > Aquatic > Freshwater >... | reverse complement strand
GTGAGGGCCCTGAGGGCCCGCATCGCGGTCCCGGAGAGCCCGCCGCCCGCTGAGGACCTCGCGGCACTGCTCGCCGAGGTGCGCGCCCGCGGCGGTCGAAGGACCAGGGTGTTCCGCGACCCGACGCGCTGACGCAGGGCATTGGCCGTAGCGGGGGTTGTCGGCTAGAGGGAGCCGCGACCCCATGAGAATCCCTTCGCTCCCCACCCTCGCGCTCTCGCTTTCGCTGCTCGGCTGCGGCGCCTCCGTGTCGCGCATCGAGGGCGATGTCCCCCCGAGCACGACCGACGCGGCCGTGCCGGTCGACGCGCCCATCGCGCTCGATGCCCCGGCGAGGGTCGACGTCCCGGTCGCGGTCGACGTCCCGGTCGCGGTCGACGTCCCCACGAGGGTCGACGTCCCCACGAGGCCCGATGTGAACACCATGCCCATGTGCCCCCTCCAGGCGACCACCTGGGACGTGGACGTGGAGGGGATGCGCGCGGTCTTCGAGTTCACCATGGACGACCGCTGGATCGTCAGCGTCGGCGACAGCGTCGTGGCCTCCGGGGTCTACGAGCTGATGGGCGACCAGGTCACGATCCTGGGCGAGATGAGCGACGAGGGCTGCTCCCCCTCCGACCGCGGAACCTTCCAGCTGCGCTTCACCCCAGACTGCACCCGGCTCACCCTCGGCCTGGTGCATGACGACTGCGCCGAGCGGGGCGACGGGCTCGAGCGCTTCAGCTTCACCCGCCGCTGATCGCCCCTCCGTCCAGAGGGTACTTTCATGTAGGTGTAGGTGGTGGTAGAGCGCGCCCGGGCTCAAAACACTTCTCCCCTTCTCTCGGAGGTCTCTCCCTCATGCTGCGCTCTACTTTCGCTGGTTTCTCGGGTCTCCTGGTGGTCGCTGCCCTCTCCTCGGGCTGTCTCGGCGGCGCTGGCGCCACGGTCGACGAGACCGACCTCACCGCCGACGAGCTCAGCCTCCGCGCCTGGGACGGCCTCACCGGCGCCTGGGTCGCCTCGAGCGGATCGTTTCAGGGCCTGGTGATCACCCGCACCCCGGTCGGCCAGGGGCGGCAGTTCTTCGCCGACGTCGACACCGGCATCCGCTGCATCACCACCCCGTGCCCCTCTTCGGCGCACCTCGAGGGCCGCGTCACCGCGGGCACCCGCAACCTCACGCTCCGCTACGCCGACCGCCCCTCCGCCGAGGCGGCCCCGTTCTACGGCACCTACGCGTACACCCTCAGCGGCTCGACGCTCACCCTCTCGCAGCGCGGCCGCGTCGTGGCCCGCCTTCGCAAGGCCACCTCGTACTGCTCCGACGCCGACCAGTGCGCCGAGCAGAACCTCGTCACCCCGCGCTGCGTCGGCCGCTTCGAGTGCGAGTCCAACGCCTGCGCCTACCGCTGCGGCGCGCCCGCGCCGGTCACCTGCGCCACCGTTCGCTGCGCCGCCGGGACCATCTGCGTCGAGGGCGACACTGGCGCCCAGTGCATCACCGCCTGCGCCACCGTGCGCTGCACCTCGGGCACCCACTGCGTCGCCGACGCCAGCGGCGCCCGCTGCGTGGCCGACGAGGGCGTCCGCTGCGGCGACGTCACCTGCGGCGCCGGGCTCGTGTGCTGCAACCCCCTGCGCGGCATCTGCACCCGCCCGGGGATGCTCTGCATCCAGTGATCGCTCGGGCCCGCTCTCAGGGCCTTTGATCCCATCCCGTCGGTGCTGATATCCCTCCCGCTGCCGCCGTCCGGCGCAGAGGAGCATCGATGTACCGCAACGCCCAGCAACGCTTCGCCACCACCCTCGACGAGATCCGCGCCGCGGGGCTCTTCAAGACCGAGCGCGTGATCGTCAGCCCGCAGGGCGCCCACATCGGGGTGATCCCTCCGGGGGCCTCGGCGCCGCGCGAGGTGCTGAACTTCTGCGCCAACAACTACCTCGGGCTGAGCGCCCACCCGGAGGTCATCGCCGCCGCCCACGCGGCCATCGACACGCACGGCTTTGGCCTCTCCTCGGTGCGCTTCATCTGCGGCACGCAGGACATCCACAAGACCCTTGAGCGCCGCATCGCGGACTTCCTCGGCACCGAGGACGCCATCCTCTACGGCTCGGCCTTCGACGCCAACGGCGGGCTCTTCGAGACCATCCTCGGCGAGGAGGACGCGGTCATCTCCGACGCCCTCAACCACGCCTCGATCATCGACGGCATCCGGCTCTCCAAGGCCGAGCGGCACCGCTACCCCAACGGCGACATGGCCGCGCTGGAGGAGATCCTCAAGGCGACGCAGGGCAAGCGCACCCGGCTCATCGCCACCGACGGCGCCTTCTCCATGGACGGCTACCTCGCGAAGCTCGACGCCATCTGCGACCTCGCCGACCGCTACGACGCGCTGGTGATGATCGACGAGTGCCACGCCACCGGCTTCATCGGCGCGACCGGCCGCGGCACCCCGGAGCACTTCGGCGTCATGGGCCGCGTGGACATCATCACCGGCACCCTCGGCAAGGCCCTCGGCGGAGCCTCCGGCGGCTTTACCGCGTCTCGTAAGGAGGTGGTCGAGCTGCTGCGCCAGCGGTCGCGGCCGTACCTCTTCTCCAACACCGTGGCGCCGGCCATCGTGGGCGCGTCCATCGCCGTGCTCGACCTGCTCACGAGGAGCACCGCGCTGCGCGACAAGGTGATGGAGAACGCCCGGTACTTCCGCGAGGGAATGACCCGCGCGGGCTTCACCCTGAAGCCGGGCTTCCACCCGATCGTGCCGGTGATGCTGGGCGACGCCAGGCTGGCGCAGGACTTCGCCACGGCGCTGCTCGCCGAGGGCATCTACGTCATCGGGTTCTTCTTCCCGGTGGTGCCGAAGGGCGAGGCGCGCATCCGGGTGCAGCTCTCGGCGGTGCACGAGCGCGAGGACCTCGACCACGCCATCGCGGCCTTCACCGCGATCGGCAAGCGCCTCGGGGTCATCCCGGGCTGATCCGTGGACCCGGCCGGGAGCGCCCACGTCGAGTGCGGCCGGTGCGGCGCGTCGATGCAGCTGCCGTCGACGGCGCGCACGGCGGTGTGCCCGTACTGCGCCGCCCCGGCGATCGTCGAGCGCCCCCGGAGCGCGGCGAGCGTCGACCCGGCCTTCACCATGGGCTTCGTCTTCGAGGCCCCGAGGGCGAGCGAGCTGGTGCGCCGCTGGGCCCGGGCGCAGGGCTTCTTCCGCGAGCCCGGGGTGCGCCTCGCGAAGGTGGAGGACCTCCGCGGCGTCTACCTCCCGGCCTACCTGTACAGTGCCGTGGCGCGCTCGCGGTACAGCGCCCTCATCGGCGAGGACTACACCGAGACCGAGACCTACACGACGACCGACGCGCAGGGGAAGACCGAGACGCGCACCCGCACGGTCACCCGCACCGAGCACCGCCCGCTGCACGGCGAGCACGCGGCCTACGTGGCGGACGTGCTGGTGACCGCGTCGAGGGCGCTGGGCAACGCGGAGCTCGAGGCGGTGGAGCCCTTCGACCTGAGGGCGATCCGGAGGTACGACCCGTCGCTGGTGGCGGGCTGGATCGCCGAGGACCCCTCGATGACCGCGGCGGAGTGCTACGAGCTGGCGCGCCGGGAGGCCGTGGAGAAGGTGGGCGCGTCGCTACACGGGTTCATGCCCGGGGACAGCCACCGTGACCTCGTGCACCAGACCTGGCTGGAGCAGGAGTCGCTCGACCTGGTGCTGGTCCCGGTGTGGGTGCTGGCGCTGCGGTACCGCGAGGACCGCGGGCTGCTGCGGGTGCTGGTCAACGGGCAGACGGGCAGGGTGGCGGGGGCCGTCCCGTGGTCGCGGCTGCGCATCGCGCTGGCGGTGGGGGCGGCGCTGCTGGCGGTGGCCGCGGTGGTCGCGGCGTTCATCCTGCTGGAGCCCGCGTGATGGCCGCCGCCTGCGGACGATGCCAGGGTGCGCTCGACCCGGAGGACCTGCGCTGCGCCCTCTGCGGCCTGTCGGTCCCGTCGGGAGAGCTCCCGGCGAGGGCTCCCGATGTGGCGAGGGCGGAGATCGTGCGCTGCGTGACCTGCGGCGCGGCGATGGCCTACGACGCGAGGGTGCAGGCGCCGGCGTGCGCGTTCTGCGGCTCGGTGACGCGCAGCGAGCGGGTCGACGACCCGATGGAGCAGGCGGGCCACGCGCTCGCCTTCACGGTGGGCCCCGAGCGGGCGAGGGAGGTGCTCCGGGCGTGGCTCTCCGGCCGGGGGATCTTCGCTCCGGCGGACCTCGCCACCAACGCCACGGTCGACCACCTCCGCCCCCTCTGGTGGCCCGCGTGGATCTTCTCCGCGCTCGCCGACGTCTGGTGGACCGCCGACTCCGACCACGGCGCCGACCGCTCCGCGTGGGCTCCGCAGAACGGGCGCGCGGCGATGCGCTTCGAGCACCTGCTGGTGTCGGCCTCGCGGGGCCTGTCCTACGAGGAGTGCGCGCGGCTCGCGCCGGGCTACGACCTGCAGCGCGCCGCGCCCGCGGAGGGGCTGCTCTCGGCGACCCCGCCGGGCGGAGTCGTGGAGCGCTTCGACGTGCAGCGCTCGGCGGCGCGGCGGCGCATCCTCGACGCGCTCACCACCGTGGCCGGCGCGGAGGTCGGGTCGCGCTACGTTCCAGGGAGCCGAGTGCGCAACGTGCGGGTGTCGCTGCTGCTGCAGTCGCTGTCGACGCGGCGCTTCGCGCTCCCGGCCTACGTGCTGGCCTACCGCTACGAGGGACGGCTCTACCGCGCGGTGGTACATGGTCAGGACGAGCGCGTGGTGCTGGGTGAGTCGCCCACCTCGGTGTGGCGGGTGCTCGGCGTGGTCGCGGCGGTGCTGCTCGCGGTGATCCTCATCGCGTGGATCCTGTCGCTCGCGAGCGGTTGAGGGGAGCGATGAACCGATGATGATCACCGAGGGCGAGTGCAGGCTGTTCACCTTCAAGGAGGGCGCGCTCTCGGCGCTGGGGCACGACCTGGTGCTGCGCGCGGAGCGCTGGAGCGTCGACCTGCGGCGCGAGTCGAGGACGGTCACCGCGAGGGTCGAGGCGGCGTCGGTGGCGGTGGTGTGCGCGAGGCGCCACGGGGCCGACGACCCCGATGCGCTGTCGTCCGGCGACCGCGCGAAGATCGAGCGGACGGCGCGCTCGGAGGTGCTGCGGGCCGAGCGCTTCCCGGAGGTGGTGTTCGAGGGCCGCTGGGAGGGCGATGAGCCGTCGGTGGTCGGAGGGTCGCTCACGCTCTGCGGGGTGACCCGGCCGATCGAGGCGCGGGTGTCGAGGGCCGACGGGCGGCTCGTGTGCAGGGCGACGGTGCACCAGCCGAACTGGGGCATCACGCCCTACCATGCGATGCTCGGCGCCCTGCGGGTGCAGGCCGACGTGCAGGTGGAGTGGTCGCTGGTGGGGGCGTAGCGGGCCCGAGAGGGCCTCCGCTTCGGAGGGGAGAGAGGGAGTTGGTCAGTAGCCGAGGCCGGTGTTGTCGACTACGGGCGCGGCAGGCGCGGTGGTGGCGCGGGGGCGCCGACGGCCGGTGCGAGGGGTGGTCGTCGTCGTGGGCGTCGCGGCGGCGGCAGGAGCCGCCGTGGGGGCGGCCGCGGGCGCTTCGGTCGGCTCGGTGCGACGGCGCGGGTGGCGGTGGCGGTCGCTGTCTGCGTTGGCGGCAGCGGCCGTCGGAGCCGCCGGGGTCGGCGCAGCCGCGGCGGGCGCAGGATCGACCGCGGCGGGCGTAGGAGCGGGCGTGGGAGCCGCGACGGGCGCGGCGACCACCGGAGCGGCGGGAGCCGGGGTCGGGGCGGCGACCGGATCGGGGGTCGGGGCCGCGACCGGAGCGGGGGTCGGAGCGGCGACCGGAGCGGGCCTCGCGGCGGGGCGCACCGGCACCCGGTGGGTGATGGTGGCGGTCGACGGCGCGGGGTCGCTCGACATCATCGAGCTGGCCACGGCCGCGCCGCCGCCGAGGACCACCAGCGCGGCGAGCGCGCCGAAGATCATGCGGTTATTGCGGGGCTTCGGGGCCGGGGTGTCGCTCGTCGGCGGCGCGGCCCAGGCCATGTTGGTGTTGACCCCGGGGCGCTGGCCGCTGGAGGTGCCGACGTCGGGCGGCGGGAAGTTGATGCCGCTGTTGGTGCCGGGGAAGGGCTGCATCCCGGAGGTCGAGCCGGGCGGGGCCTGCCCCGGCTGGCTGGAGAACCCGGGGAAGGAGTCGTGCGGCCCGGAGCTCGACGAGGAGGGCACCGGGAAGGCTTCCATCGCCTGCGTGGCCGGGAGCGACGGAGCGGACGTGGAGGAAGGGCGCGTGGGAGGAGCGCCGATGGGAGGGGCTCCGATGGCTCCGCCGGTGGTGGCGCGGAAGGGCGCTCCCATCGGGGCCATGGTGGCCTGGCGCATCTTGCTGCCCGGGATGTCGGTGCCTGTGACCGGGGGAGCGACGCCCTGACGGTTCTGCCCGGCGCCCACGGGGGCGCGCGGCGCCGAGGTGCTGGCGGGCCCGGCCTTGAGGGCGGGGGCGACCTGGGTCGCGCCCTCCTCCTCGTCGTCGACGAAGGTCGGGAGCACCTTGGGCTTCTTGCCCCCCTCGAGCTCGGCGATGACCTCTCGCACCGCGGCGAGCATGTCGAAGGCGTCGGTGTAGCGCTCGGCGATGTTGTAGAGCAGCGCCTTGTCGATGACCTCGGCCACGCGGGCGTTGACCTCGGGGAAGACCGCCGAGAGCTTGCGCGCCTGCTGCGTGGCGACGAGGACGATCATCTCCTGCGTCGACTCGCCGGCGTGCGGCGTGGTGCCCGAGATGAGCGCGAACATCGTGGCGCCGACGGCGTAGACGTCCGTCTGCGGGCCCACGGAGTTCATCTTCCCGAGGGCCTGCTCGGGGGACATGTACGCGGGCGAGCCCACCACCATGCCGGTGCGGGTCGCGGTGACGTTGGAGCTGTCGCTGACGCGAGCGATGCCGAAGTCGAGGACGCGCACCTGGCCGTCGGGCTGGACGAAGAGGTTCTCGGGCTTGATGTCGCGGTGGATGATGCCGTGCTGGTGCGCGTTGCCCAGGCACTCGAGCACCGGGGCGAGCATCTTGAGCGTCTCGAGCTCGTTGAAGCGCTTCTTGGTGCGGCGGTACTGCGAGAGGGTCTGCCCCGGGAGCAGCTCCATCACCAGGAAGACCGAGCCGTCGGTCTCGTCGGTGTCGTCGTCGTAGACCTTCACCGCCGCGGGGTGGTTGATCTTGTTGGCGACGTAGCCTTCCTGCACCAGCCGCTGCGCGAAGTTGGTCTCGAACATCAGGTTCGGGTGCAGCATCTTGATGGCCACCTTGGAGCCATTGCGGTGCGTGCACTCGTAGACCGCCGCCATGCCGCCGACCCCGAGCAGCTTGTCGAGCGTCCACTTGTTGCGGAGCGTTCGTCCGATGCGGGTTCGTGCGTGAGTTACTAAGGGATCTTCAGCCATCTTTTGGTCACCCCGTTGCGCGGATGAGACACCGTAAGCGGCATCGACCTTAGCACGCTGAATCAAGGCTCCGACAACACGCCGACACGGAAATCGTGGGCCTACACCGCCTCACGATGACGTAGCGCGGAGCCCCCACGCCGTTACCGGTGGATGGATTCTCCGCGCTTCGGTCAGCGTCGCCAGCGGTGACGCGGATCAGCCGTCTGCGGGGATGAGGGAGAAGGGGTAGGTGACCGTGATGGCGCCGCTGTCCGGGGGGACCGGGAAGTTCCAGCGCTGCACCGCGCCGGCGATGCACGCGGAGACCGAGGGCATCCCGAGGGTGTCGCTCGTCGGGGCGGCGGTGATCACCGAGCCGCTGGAGCCGATGACGAAGCGCACCGCGACCCGGCCCGCGAGCCCGGGGTTGCTGGCGAGGCCCTGCTCGTAGCACCGGTTGACCTGGCCGAGGTTGCGCAGCACCACGCGGCGGATCACGTCGGCGGGGATGCCCACCACCGTCGGCGCCTGGGTCGTGATGCGCGGCGGCGCGTGCGTAGCCCGCCCATTGCTACGGATGGTCCCTCGGGTCTGGCCGTAGCGGCAGTCCTCGCCCTCGTCGCAGCCCGCGCTGCGGCCCAGGGTGTTGAGCCGACCCGTTCCGATGGCCTGCTCGTTGTGGCCGCCTCCGCCCCATCCGGGCCCCGCGCCGTCGAGGCCCGCGAAGCCGCCGGAGTCGCCCGCGAGGTCGCCCGTGAGGTTGCCGTGGTGCGACTCGTCGGCGTCGCCCGCCTCGGTCATCTGCCCGAAGGGATCGACGATCCCGCTGCCGCCGTGGGCGGCCATCGCCGTCGCTCCGCCCAGCGCCGCGAACACCCCGCGGTTGGACACCTGCTGCTGCGCCGTCTGGTTGGTCAGGTGGGCGGGCTCGCCGGTGCGACGGATCACGTACCTGCGGTTGGTGGGCGCCGTGTTGGGCCGGCCCATCGCGCCGGCGGGGCCCGCGTGCGCCGCGCCGTCCTGCCCGCCGCGGTCGGCGGTCGCCGCGCCCTCCCGGGGCGTCGGGGCCTCGACCTGCTCGGCGTGGCGCGCGAGGAAGTTCCGCAGCTCGGCGAGCCGGTCGTCGCGGTCTCCCTCGGAGAGCATTCCCCCCTCGTCGTGCGCCGCGAAGTGCATCGCGCCGAGCATCGCCGCAACCGCCGCCAGCGCGCCGAGGGTCGCGCCCCGCAGCGCCCGGTTGGACCCTGTCGCCGCGAGCGTCTTCCGGCCGGCGCGCACCGCCTTGGCCACGATGCTGAGCCCGCTCATCTCCATGCGGTACCTGCCGCCCGGGACCATCGCGACCTCGAAGGCTCCCTCCAGCACCGAGGAGGGGCGCGCGAGGCCCTGCGCCGTCAGCTCGGCGAGCGAGCGCCGCTCGCCGTCGATCTCCACCTCGCCGGTGGCGCCCGCCGCGAAGACGAAGCGAGCGCCCGCGCCCTCGCGCACCACCACCGGCAGCTCGTCCGCGCCGAGCATCTCCGCGTCGACCACGAAGCGCCCGCCGTCCTGGAGCACCGCCTCGTTCTGCTGGTGGCGGCGCACCCCGAGGCCGACGCCGACCACCGTGGCGAGCGCGCCGAGGGAGGCCACGCCGAGGCTCGCCGCGAGGGCGCCGCCCAGCATCGCCGCGCCGCCCAGGCCGAGCGCCGGGAGCATCGGCCTCGCGGGCGAAGGGAGCGACGGGGCCACGCTGGTGAGCGCGAAGCCGTGGTCGTCGTCGAGGTGGGCGACGTGGAGGGCGGTGCGGTTCCAGAGGACGGTGACCTCGATGGCGGTGCGCGCGAGGTCCTCGACCTCCATGGGGTCGATCTCCGCGCGCTTCACCATCTGGTAGAGCACCTCGTTCTCGGCAGAGGCGACGGTCGAAACGGGGGACACGGTGCGCAGCGTCGTCATGGGAACACCTCTTCCGCGCAGCCACGTCTCCATGCGGGCTGCGTACGGGCTGTGTGACAGCGCCCCTCGCGGCGGGTTCCCGAAGCCTTGGGAAGAAAATGCGTCGGGCGAGAGATCGCCGTCGAGGAGGTGAAAGACGGGGCAGGGAGCGAGGGGCGCTACCCGATGCTGCGCAGCTTGCGCCAGAGCGTGTTGCGCGCGACGCCCAGCACCCGCGCCGCCTCGGACTGCGACCCGCCGCAGGCGTCGAGCACGTGGAGGATGTGCTCGCGCTCGACCTCGGCCAGCGTCTTCAGCACCTCCGGTCCGGGCGCCGAGGGCGGGGACCTCCTCGGCTGGGAGAGCGTCTCGGGCAGGTCGTCTTCGTCGACCTCGGGGCCCGTCGCGAGCGCTGCGCCGTGCTTCACCACGTTCTGCAGCTCGCGGACGTTGCCAGGCCACGCGTAGCCGAGGAGCCTCGCCTGCGCGGCCGCGGTGTATCCGCGAGGCCCGGACCTCTCCTCGGCGAGGAAGTGCAGGGCGAGTGGCAGCACGTCGTCGGGGCGCTCTCGAAGCGGAGGGACCTCCAGCGTGAGCACCCTCAGCCGGTAGTAGAGGTCCTCTCGAAAGCGCCCCGCGCGCACCAGCTCGGCGAGGTCGCGGTGCGTGGCGCAGACCACGCGGACGTCGACCATGAAGGACGTGTTCTCCCCGACGCGCCGCACCTCGCCGTCTTGCAGCGCGCGCAGCAGCTTCGCCTGAAACCCCATGGGCATCTCCCCGATCTCGTCGAGGAAGAGCGTGCCCCCGCTGGCGGTCTCGAAGAGCCCTGGCTTCGCCGCGGAGGCGCCGGTGAAGGCGCCGCGGCCGTGGCCGAAGAGCTCGGACTCCAGCAGGTCGGCGGGCAGCGCGGCCACGTTGACCGCGACGAAGGGCTGCTTCGCCCTCGCGGAGTTGGCGTGCAGCACCCGGGCGACGACCTCCTTGCCGGTGCCCGTCTCGCCCAGCACCACCACCGGGGCGTCGCTCGCCGCGAAGCGAGCCGCGCGCTTGAGCAGCGTCTGCATCGTGGCGCTCCGGGCGACCACCTTCGTCGTGCCCCTCAGCCGGGTGATGAGAGGGACGAGGCCGCAGACGGTGCAGGTGCTGTCACAGATGGAGCCCACACGACGGAGCATGGGCCCGGAGACACGGCTGTCGAGAGGAGCAGGTGTTCCATCTGTTACGAAATGGAACGCCCGCGGGGACGCCGTCGGGTGCGACTTTGCGGCGTCGTGGGGATGGCCCGGCGCCTGCTGAGGGGTGCCGATCATGGAGCCTGTCATGATCGATCCGAAGCAGTCCGTCGCGAACCTCGTCCTCGAGCACTCCGAGTGCGCCCCGGTCTTCCAGCACCACCGCATCGACTTCTGTTGCCGCGGCGAGCTCAGCATCGCCGAGGCCGCGAGGTCCAGGGAGGTCGAGCTCGGCGCGCTCGTCGAGGAGCTCTCTCGCGCCATCGCCGAGCGCCGCGGAGAGCGGACGCCAGACCCGCGCGAGCTGTCGACCCCGCGGCTGGTCGCGCACATCGTCTCGCGCCACCACGAGTACCTGCGCCGCACGCTGCCCTTCGTCGGAGGCCTCGCCGCCAAGGTGGGGCGCGTCCACGGCGACCACAACCCGAAGCTCCGCGACCTGGCCACGGCGGTCGAGGAGCTCACGGCCGCGCTGGTTCCGCACCTCGACGAGGAGGAGGAGGTGCTCTTCCCGGCGCTCACCGCCAGGGAGCCCGACCGGGCCGCGCTGGAGAAGGACTTCGGCGCGATGCAGGAGGAGCACCTCGGGGTCGCGAGGCTGCTCGAGCAGGTGCGCGCGGCGAGCGACGACTTCACCCTCCCGGAGTGGGCCTGTAACAGCTACCGCACGCTCTTCGCCGAGCTGAAGCAGGTCGAGAGCGACGTGTTCACGCACGTCCACATCGAGAACCACGTGCTCCGTCCCCGCTTCGTCGCGGACTGAGCCGCCGCCGAAGGTGCCCGCCCTCTATCTCCTCTCGGTCTGGATCCACATCCTCGCGGCCATGGCCTGGATCGGCGGGATGTTCTTCCTGGTGCTGGTGGTCGTCCCGTGGCTACGGGCGGGCGACCGCGCCATCGCGGGGGCCTTCCTCCGCGAGACGGGCCAGCGCTTCCGCTCGGTGGGCTGGACCTGCTTCGCCATCCTAGCGGTGACCGGCACCTTCAACCTCTACGTGCGCGGGGTGCGCCTCGGGGACTTCGTGCGCCCCGAGTGGCTCGCCTCTCCCTTCGGCCGTTCGGTGCTCTACAAGCTCGGCCTCTTCGCGCTCGTGCTCGCCGTGAGCGCCGTGCACGACTTCTCCGTGGGGCCTCGCGCCTCGGTCGCGATACAGCGTGATCCGGCATCGCCCGAGGCCGAGCGCCTGCGGCGGCAGGCCTCGCTCATGGGGCGGGGCAACGTGCTGCTGGCGCTGGCCGTCGTGGCCGTCGCGGTCACGCTGGTGCGGGGTTGGCCCTGGTGAGCACGGGGTGACCCTTCGCCATCGGCCAATCAGGCCATGCGTCGAAGCTCGCGCGGCCCCCTTCCCCGCTGCCGCGCGCCCTAACCCCCGCGGGGCATAGGCGTTAACCGTCGATCGCCCGCCGTGCCCGCAGGTTGAAACCCTCTCGCTTCTACACATCTCGCCAGCGCGCCTGGGGTACGGCGTGGGGCCTCTGCATCGGCGTGCAGCGCCTGACCCCAGGCAACATCAGGTGGTCACCTTCGCGCGACGCGAAGGTT